>TARA_R110000851_G_scaffold69355_3_pt1 | contig 15903 bp, 11 predicted proteins | sample TARA_R110000851 | Tara Oceans TARA_R110000851 (sample SAMEA4397627) | marine metagenome | biome: Polar Biome; feature: [DCM] deep chlorophyll maximum layer (ENVO:01000326); material: water (ENVO:00002006), including particulate matter (ENVO:01000060) such as... | depth 17 m | reverse complement strand
TTTATTAGCTACAAGTTCAGGAAATATTAATCCATAAGCAGTAGAAGTAGTAGAAGATGCTCTTGGTGATAGATTAATATCTACACCTTGCTGTTGCATCATTGCAATAATTTTGTCTAATTCTGTATTTAAAGAATCAATAGGAAATATACCAGTAGTTGCAAAATCAGTAGTTCTTGCTATAGGTAAGTTTCTACTAATAGTATATTTATCATTAACAGTAGCACCACCACCAAGAGTAATAGAACCACCACCAGTTACACCAGCACCACTTGCACGATATTGTGTAGCATTAGCTGGACTAGCAGCTAAAGTTAATGTACTAACAGCACCATTAGAGATAGCTGTTTTTTGTACTACTAAATTAGAATCTGCAAAAAATTCAAATGGTACAGTAAATGACGTTTGCCCAGCAGTTGCTGTATATTGTATTCTAGGTGATACATCTGATATTGCTATAGCCATTTTATCTTAATACATTCTTTTCTAATTTATCAAATACTGAATCCAAAAACCATACATTCTGGAAAGGTACAAGTCTACGCACATTCCGTGCTGTGTGATGGTTGTATTTTCCTGTACCCCATGTCCACATTACATCTGATATATTAGCTATTTGACTAGCAGTTGGTCCTAATACATCTGGTATAGGGTTATTTAATATATCTTTATATGTACCATAAGGTTTTTTACCACCTAGTAATGGTCTTAAACCTATTTGATTATTACCTAATCTTTCTATTGCATTATTAATATCAGAAAAAATACCACCTAATCCTGATCTATCAAAACCATCTACAAGTTTATTTGCAAATGGTTTTTTACTATAATCTTTACCAAATTGTTTTTGTCTAAATGCGTCTACCATCATACCAGCACCCATTAATAAAAATACACCTTGCATAAAGTTTGTATCTTTTTCTTGTAATCCTCTTAATAACATTCTTTGTGTTGCTGCTGCACCAAATTTTTTAAACTGTGCAACTGCACCACCTAATTCGCTGTTTGCCCATAAAGGTACATCACCTTTACTTGGGGTAACAATATCTACATTAACTTGTTTACCTAAACCTTGATGATAAAGTTCAGCTGCTTTTAATGCTTCTGGAGTATTATCCCAAGATTCACTATTAGCTACACGCATATGTTTGTAATCATTACCATCTTTTTTTTTAGATATTTTACCATTTTTACCTACACCATGTTTTTGATATTGTTTATAAATTTCTCTAGCTGTTGCATCATCAATGCTAATACTATTTAATCTAGCTCTATTAAGCTTAGATATTTGTTTACCTAATGCTATTTTTTCTACATTTTCTATAATTCTTGTACCATTAAAAAAACCAGCCATAGTTTTTATTGAAGCGTTCCACGGATTACTTGCATTTAAAAAAGTAAAATAAATATTACCCATTTTACTCATACCTCTTTCCATTTTATTAAACACACCGAAAGCATCTTCCATACCATACATACCCATAGCTCTTGAGCTATCTATCATATCCATAGCTTCACCACCTAATTGTGTAGAATTTTTGGACATTTTAATTAATTCTTTTGCCATGCCACTTTGAAACATTTCTAGTTGTACTTTAAATGTTTTACTCATTCCATTAATCATAACTATTCTAGCTGTGTCTACTACCTGTGCTATACCTGTAAGCATTGTAGTTGCGTTGTAAAGCTTTACCATTCTAAGACCTCTACTAAAAGCACGATTAGGATTATATGCTAATCCTCTTGTACCTCTTGCTAAATCAATAGAGGCATCTAAATCTTTAATTATATCTACTTGTTTTGTAGTTAAAAAATCCTTTAATGGTTTAGCATTAGGTAGACCTCTTGAATTATTATATGCATCAAATTTATTATTCTTCTTCAACATACGATTTACAATTTGTGTAATTCCTTCTTTGTAATCACCTTCACCAAACCTAGTTCCAAATGCCATAGGATCTCCAAAGGCTTTAGTAATTTCTATATCTGGAACTACTTGATTAAAATAATGTCTTTGTAATAACATTATATCATCTTCCATAAATCCTTCTCTCATTAGTTTTGTATAATCTATTGGTAAATCTCTACCTAAAAATCTACTAGATATCTTAGTAACTTCACCTAGTCCAGCTTCAGGAAGTTCATCTAAAAAACTATCTATTGTTTGTAAACGAATAGTCGGTTGATATTCCATAAAACTATCTATGATATCATCTATCATATCTCCACTAAAACCATTATCTTTAATTCTTTGTTCTGTAGTTCTTTTAGGAGTACTTAATAAATTAGGATTTTTTTTAGCTAATTTTAATAATTCTTCTCTCATAATTTCTCTAAATCTAGTTTGATTTGCATCTATTGCATCTCTTTTGTATAAAGGATTAATATAGTTTTTTCTTAATTGGCTACCTTCACCTTCTAAATAATTTAGTTTTCTTTTTAATTTATTTCTTGTTGCTATCATATCTTGCAACTTAATAAGTTTATCTGGATCAGTAGTCATTTTTCTACCAGTCATACTTCCGTCCATATATCCAATATGTCTTTCAAGATCTGCTATTGATTGTCTATGCCAAGATATTGATATACCAGTTTCTTGATATAGTTTACCTAATGGTGCATAGAATAAATCTTCTACGTGTTTAGCTGCTGATATAACTTCAGGTTGAAATGGCTCTGTTCTATTAGGATTAATCTTAGCAAGAGTTACTTCAGAAGCAAATTCTCTTGGTGTCATAATTTTATATTTAGCTTGTCCTGTACCTAACTTTGCATTAAATACTTTTTCTGCAAAATTCTGTTCTCTCTTACCATGTCTTTTTAAATATGTATTATATTCACCCATAACTGCATCATCACTAATTTTAATCATATACTTTTGTGATGCTATTTTTCTTTCAATAGATATTGGTGTAGCAATTCCTTCAAAATTACCTTTAGTTAATAAAGGACTTTCTAATACAGTTGTAATAAAATCTTGCTCTTCTAAATCACCATTTTTTAATACTCTAAACATTGGAGTAAACCCAGAATTTTCTCCTAAGAATCCTAAACCAGTAGGTTTAATTTGATTCATATTAACAAATTCTTCTCTAGTTAATGTTGGTTTTCCAAATGTACTAGAATCAGGTTTAAAAAAACCAGTACCACCACCCATGTCAGGTGCAAAGTTTGTACCTTTAGGATAGATAGAACCTCCCATATAGTAATCATCAAGGTTATCTAATTTAGTAGCTGCATCATCAAAAGACTTACCAGCTATTTTATTATTAATTGCTGGAAATAAAGCTGGTAATATAAAACCTCCAGCTGTAATTAATGTACTTTCTAAACCAGATCTATCTTCATTAAATAATCTTTTACCTTGTTCTTCTAATCCAACTAAAGATCCAGCTTTAAAACCTCTATTTAATCTACTGCCTGTAAATAAAAATCTACCAGCTTTACTAAACATAAATAAACTTGAGGGATCTGTAAATCCACCTAATACTCTACCTAAAATATATTCAGGAGAACCATTAGCTTTTTTACTGTCATTTTGAAAATCTTCTATTAATCTTGCTGTTTGTTTTGCACTTTTACTATGCATAAAATTTCCAATGTAAGCTTGTAAACCTCGTAATTGAAAATCTTGAAATATATTATAATTAGGATCTTCTACAAATTCTGTGTTATCTTTTGCTACAGTAGCATCAACTATATTTTTAAAAGCTAGTCCAAATATATTTTCATCTGCCCAACCAGCACCTATATTTTTTAATCCTTGAAAATAAACTTTAGGAACACTAGGATCTGGTCTACCATTAATAATAGGTTTTGGTTTACCTACTCCATCTAATGTAGATACGTCACCCATTATTGTTTATCTAAATTACTTTCACCTAAATTAGACATAGGTTGATTTAATGAACTAAAAAAAGTTTGTTGTCCTTGTGACCATGCTTGAATATATCCTGCTACATCTGAAAAAGTTGTTCTAAATCCACCATAACCTATATCTGCTTGTCCTTCAGCGTCATTCCATAATTCGTTAAGTAATGCTGGTTCATAATTTTTAAGACCATTTAAATTATTTCTTGCACCTGTAAAAATAAGATCTCCTTCTCCTTTATTATAAGAACCAAAATCACCAATATATTTTGTATCGCCAGTTTTAATAAAGTTAGTTAATGCTTCTTGAAATCTTGGTCCAATCCATGTTGAACTATTATATGCAAGTTTAACTAATGCTACTGCTAAATATGCATTTTTATTTGTAGCTAAATCTTTTATTCCAGTTATATTTTCTACTATTTTTATTTTTTGATCTATCATTATATTCATAACTTTTTGGTCATCTTCTAATGTAAGTAATTGTTCACCTCTTAATAACTTATCAATATCATATCCTAATGCTTTTAATTCCATTTTTACTGTAGGATCTTTTAAAGATAATCCAGTTCCAATAGTACCATCACCATTTTCACTCATTATTAAATCATATTCAGCTTGATCTAGTTTACTTGTTGCAGATACAGTTAGATTTGGTCCACTACCCATACCTCTATATCCAACACCTTCACCTTTAAGGCTTTTGTATTTTGGATCATATACTTGTGCAAAAAATCCACCTTCTTGTACACTTATTGTATCTCTAAATAAGTTAGTTTTAGTTTGTTCATATACATATTCTTTTTTATCTTTATCGGTTTGCATTAGTGTTTTTTGACCTCCTGTAAATGTGTCTGCTATACTATCTTCAAATAGTCCAGCTTTTTTTTGTTTTTGATATGTCAAAAAATCTACTTGATTTTGTTGTAACTGTCTTTCTACAGTATCAAAATCAATATCAACATTAGGTAGCCAATCAATATCATTAAACATTCTACCTAAATCTTCTACTCCATTTTTACCTTTATTGTATGCATTAAGAACCATATTAAACATACCTTTCATTGTGCTATTTATGAGTGGTTGTTCTGCTGGTTCAATATTATATCTTTCATAATAAGGATTTTTATTATTTTGTATAAATTCTTCTTTAGCTGCTTTACCAGATTTAGTTCCAATAACATTACCTTCAAACCATTTATTCCAAGCATTGTTTTGATATTCTGCTCTCACGCCTTCTAATGTTAATGCTTTATTTAAACTTCTATTTCTTTCAGGTTTGTAAGATAAATCATTATCTTGTTGATTTAATAAAGACATAAATTGTCCATCACCATCTACATCTATAGAAATATGATAAGTAGGATCTCCTAAACTTCTTGTATCATATTCAAATCTAATTTGTTTATTATCCCACATACCTAGTATATTTTCTGAAGTAAAAAAATCAGTACCTATACCTAAAGCTGCTCTTTCACCATCATTTAATTCTAATCCTCTTTTTATAATAGTCATACTTGCATCAGTTTTAATTTCATCTATTTTCATACCCATTTCTGTGTATGTTTTAAACATTGGATATTTAACTAGTTCACTCATTTTCGTCAAACCCATATCCAGATGCTCTAACAGAGTTCATAATAGAAACTGCATATTCTTTATATGCCTTCTTAATATTTCCTACTGTCATTTCTCCTTGATAGTTTCCATTTGAAAAACTATTTGCTACTCTTAGTTTTAATTGTTCTCCCATTTCTTGTACAACAAAATTAAATGAAGCTTCTAATGTTTTATCTCTACCCATAACATTAAATTCTCTATTTGAATCCATAAGATCTGTATCAAAAAACCCAAAACCCCACATAGCTTTTTCTTGTTCATTTTCAGCTGTGTTTTTTATAATTTGACTAAATGTTAAATTATTATCTTCAACAATTTGATTTAGAAATTTTATTTTTTCATCTATTAAAGTTGCATCTGCATTAACATATTGAGAATACCATTGTTCAATAATGTTTTGTCTATCTTTTTCAACATTACTATTTACATCAATTAATTCTTTTGTAGTAAGTCCAGCTGTTGCAGCATTTTTTGTACTTGTAACTTTTTCTAATCTTTTATGTAATTTTACTAATGATGGGAATAATTCATTACCTACACTATCACCAAGATTTATTTGTGGACCTACGTGTTCATTTATATTATTAGCAAATTTTGCCATTACTGCTAATTGCTCTTGGTCATCAGGTGCTCTATAATCTAAAGATTTAGAAGAATCAAAATATTCTATTAACCTATTAGGTGCTTCTCCATAAACATTAGATAGTTTAACTAATCCATTAATAAAAGGATTACTATCTGCTAAACCTTCCATAACAGAACTTAAATTTACTGTATAATAATCTTCCATAGAAAAATCATCACCTCTAATTGTAAGTAACATATTATACATTGCCATATCCATAGCACCTTGTTTTATTTCTGAACTTGTCATTTTTACTTCCATATCTTCTAATATTTCTTGTGTATTAAATACTTTTTGATTTATAGTTAAACCATTATTGTCCACAACTTGTAATCCTTGATAATAACTACCAAAATTATCATCTGTATCAATACTAAATGTTGTTATTTGTCTACTAAGTTCTTGTATGATTTTTGTTTTCTGATTAGTTTTCAACAATAATTTAGTTTGATCTTCATTCATTTTTAAATTGTAAGCAATTTCTTTTGCTTCTTCTTCAGACATTGTGTTTCCGTTTGCAACTAGATTTATTTCAGTTGTAATAGCATTTTCTTTAATAACTTCTTGTAACATTGCTTTTCTATCTATTTCTTTTTGATTAGATGTATTCCAATCTGTAATAAATGTATCTACAGATTCTATTATTTTTTGTCTTTCATCATAATTTGAATTTGTATAAACTGCACCACTGTCTGATGGATCAAAGTTAGGATCTTTTTGATATGATGTACTATATTTTTTTAAAAATTTTTGTACTTTAGAAAGTTCAGTTACATAATTAGGAGGAACACCTTTTTCAAAAACAGCATCATCAGCTGCTTGTGCCATATTTAACATATCTTTAGCATTGCTCATTAATCTGACAGTTTCAAATCCTAATAATAAAGCTTGTTTATATGCATCTGGTGAATCCATAGTAGCTTGTACACTTGCTGTTCTACCGTTAAACAATTGTTTATATGTTTCAACTTCATCATTAATTTCAGGTAATAAATTAGTAAACCAATATTCTTCTTCTTCAGCACCATTCATTCCCATAATAGTTTCATTTCTATCTGCAATAAATGCTTGTAGATTTAATGCTTGATCTTGTAGTATTTCTACTGTTTCTTTATTTTTAGCTTCATTCCAAATTACATCACCTTTTTCAAATGCTAAATTACTTGCAAATTCTTTTGCATAATTTTTAAATCTTACTGGTGCTTCTTGTTCTGCTGTAGCAATATAAGTATCTGTTAATTTAGTAAAAGTGTCTGGATCGTCAAAATTATTTCTTGCAAAATCAGTAATTGTTTCTCTAGTTTTTAATTTATAATTAAGTTTCCATTTAACTTCTTCTTGTTCAGCTCTTCTTTGAGCTTCAACATTTAATACACCACTAACTGCTTCTGCTGCATCAGAAATACCTGATCCTTCATAAGCAGATACAACTCCCATTCTACTTTGTATTGAAGATACTGTAGCTCTATTTTTTCTATCTCCTCTAGTTAATGCCATTTATATTCTCCATTTAAGTTTTATAATACTTTGAATTACTATATCCATTTACTAATCCAGCAATAGCACTTGTATAACCACCAAATGTTATAGCTTTTGTTCTAGCATCATTTTCAAATAATTGACTTTGATATTTATTCTGTACTGATTTTCCCATTAATCTTATATCTGCAACATCTTTTGTTCTAGCAGATTCTACTTGTTTATTAATATTAAGAAAAGACATACTGTTATCTGCATAACCAGCAATAGATTGATATGCTAAGTTATTAGCTTTTTCTTTTTTAGCTATTTCATTTCTTGCACTTTCTTCTTGTAAAGCTGCAAGAGCTGCCATTTTAGATTCTGTTTCAATTCTATATGCATTTCTGTTATTTGCTGCTTGTTGCGCTCTTACAGAAGCTATACTTCCTATAGCTGATATTCCAGCTGATGCCATCATTGCTGCTGAAGCTGTCATGCGAATTGTATCTCCATTGCTAGACCTAATACCTTTAATGGCAGAGGTTCGTTTTGTGAAATAGTAATAGTTGGTGATTTACTATAACCCAAAAAGTTAAATTCTTTCTTTCCAGTCTCTGCACTTAAATCAGAGCCTAAAGTAAAATTTGATTGTTGTATAACTAATTCTTTTGCACCTATATCTGAAGCTTTCATAGTAACGTCTAATCCTCCTGAAATATCTATTATAGCTTTATTAATCCTTCTTGGCTGTCCTGTCAATGGTCCAGTATCAATTTCTTTATCAATAGGCATAGTTTCTAATATTGGAGTAAAGTTATAACCAACTCTTACACCAGTAGGTTGTGGAGCATTAATTAATGTAATTCTTGAATTAGCATCAATTGTGTAATTACCTAAAGCACCATTACCAAATACTGCTTCTACAATATTTGTTGGTTCGTAGATAGAATTAACTGTGTGTGTGAATCCTTTTACAATAGTTATAACAGCATTATCAGAAGGTGATGCTGCTAAATTTTGATCTAACTGTAAACTATATTCATTACTAGCAGTATTAGTTACAGCTTGTATTGTATATACAGTTGCGTTACCAGCTATTGTAAATGTTTCTAATATTTTAGGAGCAGATGTTATACCATCAATTAATAATGTTGCTCCTGATTGACTTGCTCCTTTAACAACAGGACTTCCTTTTTGAAATACAGTTGTTAATGTTGAGCAATCTACAGTTATTGAATCGTCATTACTAAACTTTTCTAATAAATATTTAGTTCCAGAAGGTAATATTCTTTTAGTAATTACAAATAAGAACTCATTAATAGATGTAATACTATGAAATTTATCGTTTGTTTTAGTATTCCATATAGTCCAACCAGCTACTTTCTCATCTCTAATACTATGAAAGACAGCAATTTGTCCATCTAATGTAGATCCACTATTTAAGAAGTAAGCAAATTGTTCTGGTCTTTCTTCATTACCAGTCATCATAGTTAATTGTTTAGGTTTATTAACAACTTGACTAGATAGTATAGATATACTGTTTGACTTATAAGCTTGTTCTAAATCAGAATAGACATACTCTCTAATTGATTTACCATTTTTAGAAGTAAATATAGTAGCACCATCAAAAGGAACTGGATTAGCTCTATTACAACCATAAGGCGTTTGTCTTAAAAAAGCTATTGTTGCTGGAGTAATTGCTTGATCTGCTGTTTGTGGTACAAAGAACTCACCAGCATCAGTAAATATTTGTAAGTTTCTACCAGATAATAAATGTCTAATTTCATTAACACTATCAGAAGTTATTGATACATTAATTGATTCATTAGGTAAACCAGTACCAAGTGAAAAATTAAAATAACCACCTATTTGTGATGCTACTACTACTGAAGGTGCATCTTTACCACCAGCAAAAAATAATCTATTATCATGAAAAGATACTGCTTGTGGGAATCCTCTTACAGCAGAAAATAATTGTTCTTGCCAATCTGCATTTGCATCAGTATTTGCTAATGTTTCTAATACTGTAGCAGTAACAGTTGTAGCATTTGTAAAGCCTACAATTTTTAATTGCTTACCACCTATTTGTAGATAAGTACCATTGTGTGCAGATACAAATGTATTTACACTTGCTGTTATAGTTACACTATTTCCTGTAGTTGCACTAGGTGTTAAAGTAACTGTAGATGGTTCATACTTATAAAAAGGCTGTGTAGTTTTATTAATACTATTAACTGTAACAGTATCATCTTCTTCAAAAGCAAAAAGGTTTACTGCAAAAGATGTAGCTCCATTTCTTTTAATTTGTATAATTGGATTATTTCTATTTGCAACAAATACTGTATCACCAAATTGAGCATAATTTAATTCAAATAATTGTGCTGTAGTCCAATTACAATTAGTTGTAATATTAGAAGCTATTGCTACACCACTTGAATTGTAAACATCTAATCTATTATTAGACAAAACAAACAAAGCTGTTTCATCTTCAGAAAATACAAAAGGAATGACTCTTGATTCAGCTGGTAATTCAGCTGTAAATTGTGTAGCTGGTCTACGCATAACACCACCTTCATCTAAAAGATACCAATTCTTACATTGCCTAGCACCTTCGAAATATGCTTTCGCATCTGTTCTAGCGTTTAATAATGGGTTAAGTTCTCCAGCAGAGAAATTAGTAAATACCTGTCTTACTTTTCTTGGCATTAGTATTTGACAAGTCCACTTCGACTGCTCCTTCTTTCAGCTATAAACATATCAGTATTAAGTTTTTTAGTAGTTGTTTCTTGTGATGCAATGTTTCTAGCTTTTAATAATTGTCTTTCAGCCTTACCTTCATAAGATTGTATAATATCATTGTCTCTACCTATTGCTGCACCGAAGGCACTAGCTAATCTATAAATTAAAGCTAATCTAAAATATACAGGAAATTGTGATTCGTCTTGTCTAAAAACATAATCCATAAAAACTTTACTTTCAGAACCATAACCATTTAAATAGATTTTATCTTCATATCTTGAATAAGGAATTGGATTGTCGCTATTAGTAACTGTCATAATAGTTATAACAGCTGGATCTGATGGCATTTGATATGCATATTCATATCTAGTAACAGGAGCATCAGCTAATAAAGATAATTGTTTTTGACCCATTGCAAATCTCCAATGAGATTCAGACAATAAAGATTCAACTGTATCTTCATAGATAGCACTTGCTACTTGTGCTTCTGTAGAGTTGTCAGAAAATGATGATATTTTATTAGCACCAATTAAGACTAATCCTTGTGAAGCAATATCTACTTTAGTTACTGCCATTTACCCAGCTATATTTACTGATAAATTTTTTCCATCAACAGAGGTTACTCCATACTTACCAAGTAAAGATAAATATCCGTTAAACATAGTTCTTTCTTTTCTTGGATCTTCGGAAAGTAATATAGCATCTAAACCAGCTATTGCTCCTCTAACTATACCCATTTCTTTTGAACTTAACTGTGAAGAAGAAGTAATTTTATTTTTATTAGCATCATTAAATGAAGTTACAAAATTTCCATCAGGTTGTTTTTTTACATCAAACAATGCTTCCTTAGGAGTAGTAGATTTTAACATAGAAGCAGTTAAAGATACTCCTCCTGAAATAGCAGCTACACCTCCAGCTCCTATAAGTCCACCAGCAACAAAAGAACCTACATCAGCACCAGTCATAGCTCCGTCAACAGTATCATCAAGTTGAGCAAATGTTCTAGCTTCTTTTCCCATATTTCTATCCGCAGTTCCACCTAATTTTGTTGGTTTCCCTCTTGCTTTAGCAATAGCATCTTTAGTTGCTCTTAAAGCTTTTCCTTTTGCTTTTCCTCCAGCTGCACCTACACCAGCACCTATTAAAGCACCAATAGCACCTCCACCTTCTACTACTTTTTCACCAGCACTAACAGTTTTACTTACAACTTTTTTTACACTATCTGGGGTTTTATCTGCAACTTTACTTCCTACTTCTTTTGCTTTACTTGTAGCTTTTTTAGTAATTTCTTTTGCTTTTTTTGTAACTTTTTTACTAGCACTTTTTGCTTTACTTGTAGCATCAGCTACAGTTTTACTACTAGCAACTTTACTTGCACCAGCTGTTGCAGCATTTTTTAATTTGTTTGTTTGTGTTGTGGTTACATTAATTGCTTTTTGTAAACCTTTATTTTTTAATAATTTTTTTGCTAATGCTTTAGCTGCTATACCTATTGCCATTTTTTTTTATCCTTTATGTTTAGTAGGGGGATTTCTCCCCCCACATATTAAATGTTAATTAAGCTAATAGTACAGTTGTAACAGTAGAAGCACTTGAAGCAGATACAATTAAGATATCTACTACAGCGTTAGATCCACCACTATTTACAATTATAACATCTCCAGCAGTTAGATCAGCAAAAGATAATAAAAAATAATCTGCATTATCTATAGTGCCAATCGCATCACCATCTGTGTAATACCATAAAGAATTAGTATCACCCATTTGAGTTGCTTTTTTAACAGGGTTGTTTATTGCATATGCCATATATAACTCCTATTCTGCACATTTCTGGATCTTAATACCATTGGTGTCAATTAAGATTGAACCCATTGATAAATAAGAAGTTAATAAGTTAGCTACTTTTTCAGGAATGTAATTTACTTCTGTTCTTACTTCTGAACCTACACCTAATCCCATAGATGACTTGTGCCATGCGATTGTGTGTCTGTCAGTTGAACCTGAAGTCTCAAGACCTGAATGAACAAATGTTAAGAAACCTAAAAATCTCTTAGCAGTATAGTTCATACCAGCGAAAGGTAATTGCCCTGGACCTATGTAATCTAGGTTAGACCAGTTATCCTCTGCAAGAAGATCACCCCATTGTTCTGGACCAATTGCCCAGTATCTTTGGTCATCATCAGGAACATCATCTGTTCCAAATTTTGCTTGCATATCTTTGAATTTAGCTACATTCATATCTGTTGCTAGTGAACCAGTACCATTAGCACCAGCATTGTTAGCAACTTTAGTTGCTGATTCCATTGCTGTTGTAATAATACTGTCTGTTTTACGACCTAAAGCGTAAGCTGCGTTATTCGCAATTACTGCTCTTTCGTCAATGTTTGTCTTAAGCTCATCTAATTTATCTACATAGTCTGATGCATAGTAATCTGCTAGAGTAGCTGTTACATTTGTGTGAGAAATGTTCATAGCTACAACCTCTGCGTGTCTCGCTTTAGTTGTTGCTTCTCCAGTTCCAACTTTTTGGAACTTTACAGATTCACCTGATACACCATTAACTACACGGATTAAATTTTTGAGTTTGCTTCCTTGTCTTTGGTAAGCCATATGCACTTCAGCTTCGAACTGTGTGATAAAGGCTTGATCGATAGATGCACTCATTTTATCTCCTTTGAGTTTATGTTATTAATAGTAAAAAAGATTATCTCTTTTGGAAGCAATCGTTATCCAATACAGGGCGATCCTAATGCCATTCGAGGTCTTATTGATTTATTTAATAACTATTTCAAAAGATAGTTCAACGCACAAATTTGATTGATTGTATATTCTCTGTAGGAATAACAGTTGTATCGCCTATATCTGTATCATTATAGGACATAAAGACGATACAGGAATTATTATTTTTGCATAGTAAATAACCTTCAGTTATATTAACTGCTGGTACAAACTTCATAGCTTCATCAGGATCTAGCCATATAGCATGACTTATAGCATCTCTCCAATAAACTATTACTTTCTTTAGTTTTCTTTTATTGGGAATAGTATTTTTGATATAAGTCTGTAACTTTTTTGATATATGCTTGATCTTTTGCTCCATCTTTCCAATACCTTTCATCTTTCATCATACTTCTAAGATCATCACCACTCGGTGTTACATCTATCTTTGTTTCTGTATTAGGTATCGGAGCATCTTTATTAAGTGCCATTATTTCTTCTATAGCTTTTACACCATCAGCTGTATTAGCTAAATTAACAATAGCATCATAACTATTTTCACTTAGATTTTTCTTTGCCCATAAGTCAGCAGATTCAATTCTTACATTAGCATTTTCACCTAAAAGACTTATTTGTGCATCTCTATCAGGTAATGCTGCAACTTCGTTATTAACAAAAGCTTCAATGCCTTTATTAAAATCTTCATTGCTTAATCCTTTTGATCTAGCTGTTTGTTCCCACCATTGTAGTAATGGCTGTTCAGGATCAACATCTATATTAACACCTTCAGGTAATTCAGGTAATTGTATTTCATAAGCTTCAGGAGCAGTACCTTTAATGTCTGCTAATACTTCTTCTCTAATAGTACCAGCTAATTCTTCTGTTCTTTGACCTAATCTTTTTTCAAGTGCTTTATAAGATGCACCCATTTCTTCTACGTTAATTTCATTTAAATCTTTATTCCAAAATTTTTCTGGAACATACTCAGGCATTTCATTTTGTTCTGTTGTTGTTTCAGTTGTTTCGTTTAATTGATCTTCACTCATTTGTTAGTACCCTTCTTTATTTTATTTTTAATAATGTGTAATAAATATCTTTGTCCTTCTAAATGCCATAGAGTTGAATCTGTAGCTTGAGGAGAACATACACTATTTATAGTTATAGATTCTAAATACTCAATAACTTTTTTACCATCTATCTGATTAAATACAGAAGTAAATACCTGATCTATTTCAGTAGTATTAACCTTGTGGGATTTCTGGTTCTTGAGGTCCTGCCAACTCATCTGGTGACATATTAGCTTGTTGTTGTTGCATTTGCAACTGTGAAACCATTTGTTGTTGTTCTTCAGTAGTTCTAACTAATTTTTCAGGTAAATTCATTTTATCTACTAGATATCTAGCTACTTCATCTTGTTTAACAACCATATTCAATACTTCTGGACCAAATGTAGTTCCAAGTATTTCAGAGAATCTCATAACATCAGCTATATCTTGTTGGTGTTGTGCTTGTGATAATGGGGAAGTAGACACAACTTTAACTTCTCTATTATTAACTGTAGGTATTTTAATCTTACCTTGCTTAGTTAAAATTCTAATTACTCTTCTTAGTAAAGGTGCTACAAACTCTGATTGTAATCTACCAAATGATGATCCTATTTGTCTTGATAGATCAGACATTCTTTCTGCTACTTCAGTAGCTGACATTGGTGTACCTTCAGGTCTACCTAATGTTTCCATATATAAAGCTTTTTTAATATTTGCTCTCATATCTCCTAAGACTAATTGAGCTACATCAAATCTACCAGCAGATGGAAGTGCCTGTAATCCTCTGCTATTTGGTGCTACAGGAATTAGACTTCCCGGAACTAAAGAAATATTTTCAGGGTTAATAACTCCATCATCTTCAAATGTATAGATACCACTAATAGACATTTGAGCATTTTGTAAAATAAGTTCTACTGTAAGGTTTGTAGTTTTAATTGCAGCCATTGCATTAAATACTGGACCTCTACCCCATACTTCACCTGATGCTTTATTCCATCTATAAACTATATATGGGTTAGAACCAACTCCTTCGAGTTCAGTTTCATAAATCATCTCTTGCATATCCATGCATACTACACAGTATTTATATCTTTCTTCGTTTGGTTTATCGTATACTTTAAATACACCTTCAACTATTTTTGTTTTAGTATCTCCATCTTTTGCAATTTTCTTCATCATATCTGGCGACATAGTCGCTTTAGGATATGCAATAGAAATCCTATTATAATTCATTGATCTTGTTCTGAAGATTGTATCAACTTTATTATTTGGTCCATTGTTAAGCATTACTCTTGGTAATGGAATAGCTTGAAAGTTAATTGGATTTAAACTATCTCCTTCTTCTACTAATAAAACAGCAGTACCAATAGCTAAGTCCATAAAGGATTCATGTACTTCTTGATTAAAATTAGAACCACCTAGTATCTCAAATACATATTCAGTAATAGCATCTAGTTGTTCATTGACTTCAGGTATTGCCTCTTCTGGTATTTCAGAACCAGCTTCAAAGTTTGCCCAACGACCATAAGTTGGAACCATTCCAGCTTGTAGTCTTGATGCAAATTCTTGTATTCCTACTACAGCAGTTTCATCAAAAATTTTATCTGTTCTTCTTTCGCCAATCGTTTCTTCATAAAACGATTCTCTTTGTGGCATTGTATATTCATAAGCTTCTTCGTATTTGTCTTTCCAATTATCAAATATATACTCTGCATCTTTGTATTTTCTTAAAAATGAAGCTACTCTATTATCTGTACCTGTATAGGAATTATCTTCTTGTGGTTCAATATACATTATTACATATTTCCTTTTATAAGACTTTTA
>TARA_R110000851_G_scaffold32445_2_pt1 | contig 15932 bp, 10 predicted proteins | sample TARA_R110000851 | Tara Oceans TARA_R110000851 (sample SAMEA4397627) | marine metagenome | biome: Polar Biome; feature: [DCM] deep chlorophyll maximum layer (ENVO:01000326); material: water (ENVO:00002006), including particulate matter (ENVO:01000060) such as... | depth 17 m | reverse complement strand
CGAAGTATTTGAATTATTAGAAGGAATGTAACCTCTTCCATAATTTTTTCATATTTATGATAGAACAACCTAATTCAATTAAATATGGCACACATTCCAATTTGGCCCGGCTCATCATCTTTTGCAGCAACAACGAACCCAACACCTTTTTCGTTTTATGACACAGATACTGCGTTTATAACAGATTCTGATAATGTTTCAGATTGGTGTGCTAGACGTTTAGGGTATCCTTTAGTGGATATTGAATTACAATCAGTTAATTTTTACACTTGTTTTGAAGAAGCTATAAATGAATATGGAGCCCAGTTATATAACTTCCAAATTATAAATAACTTCCAAACATTTGAAGGAACAACAACAGGATCCAATTTTAATAATAATTACATAACTCCTAATATGGGGGGTACTGTTAATTTATCAGAACAGTATGGTAATGAAACAGATGGAACTGGGGGGGATTATAAAATAGAACATGGAGTCTTAAAGGCCATTCAAGGGACTCAAAAATACGATTTATTATCTCATGTATCTTCTTCTATTAGTGGATCAGAAAGAGTATACATTAAAAAAATAATGCACTATCAACCAGCAGCAATTAATAGATATTTTGATCCTTACGCAGGTACAGGTACAGGAATCCAATCATTAATGCAATCATTTGGATTTGGTAATTATTCACCTGGTGTAAATTTTATGTTAATGCCTTTGAGTTTTGATGTACAAAAATTACAAGCAATTGAATTAAATGATACTATTAGAAAATCAGGATATCATTTTGAAATAGTAGATAATAGATATTTAAAACTATTCCCTATACCTACTAAGAGTTATAAACTACACTTTGAATATGTAGTACAATCAGTAGCAAATGCCCCTGTAAAAGATCCATCACCTAACTTAATAACAGACATATCAAATGTACCTTATACAAACCCAACATATCTTTTTATTAACCAACCAGGAAGGCAGTGGATTAGAAAATATGCATTAGCTTTATGTAAGGAAATGTTAGGAGGTATAAGGGGTAAATACCAAACAGTACCAATTCCGGGATCTGAAACAACTTTAGATTATAGTAGATTATTAGGTGAAGCTATATCTGAAAAAGATTCTTTAATAGAAGAATTAAAAGAATTATTAGAAGAAACTACAAGATTAAAACAACTTGAAAGAAAAAACGCAGAAGCACAGCAAACACAAGAAACTTTTGCAAAAGTACCTTACCCAATATACGTAATGTAATGATTAAATTAAAAAACATATTATCAGAAATAATGAATACTTACCAAATACAGGCATCCCTCATGTCTGATAAAAGGGTAGGTATTACTTCTATATTAGACCAAATTAGAGGGTTAGAAAAAGTAACAATTGTAAATAATATTACACCACCAGAATACCCACAAAAAGAAAAAACTGAATATACAAGAGTAAAAATTAAATTTGTTACTAGGGGAAATCCAAAAGAGGATATATTAAAAATGCAAAAAGATATGTTAACTTCTGATCTAGAAACATCGGATATGAGAATAGATGGATTAAAAAACGCTAAGTTTAAAATAGAAACCTTAAGAAGAGTATAATGGCATTATTTGGGAAATCAAGAGACATATCACTGTTCCATAATTTAAATAATGAACTTTTAAAGGACATAATCCAAACAGAAGTCGCTTATTACAAATTTGCTTTAGAACAAACAACAGCCAATGTTTATGGTGAGTCAATGGGTAAAAATTATTATGAGCCCATGAAAATCGCATGTTTAATTAAAAGAGATGACCAATCATGGTCATCTAATGAATTTGGATCTGATGTTAATCAGTCAGTAGGCTTTCAGTTTTTAAAAAACGAATTAAAAAATATAAATTTAATACCTGAAGTAGGAGATATATTACTTTTTAGAAATAATTTCTATGAGCTTGATGGTAAAATAGAAAATCAACTAATAATGGGTAGAGATCCAGACTATGCTATTTCAACAGAAACAGTAGATTTTGGAGATAGTTTCTCAATTTTAGTTAGTACTCATATTTCAAGAGTAGAAAAACTTAATTTAATCCCCCTTAGAGGGGGGAAATATCCCACTACTACTAAAGTAGATGGGGGAATAGCAAACCAATTAGGATAAAATGGCAGATAAAAAACAAATAAACCCTAAAAAACCAATCCCATCAAGTGGTTATGATCGTTTAAGAGATAATTTAACGTCAAATTTTGCTGATGGGTTTCCCGTAGGAGATTTCCCTAACCCAGATAATAGAGCAAACATAAATAGGGGCACAATAACTACTCGTAAAGACGACACAGTACAAGATGTATCTATTGGTTTACAAGACCATGATGAAGCTATAGTTTATTATTTTAATAATGTTATTAAACCTTCAGTTGTTACAAACGGAAATAGAATAAATGTTCCTATAATGTATGGGGCCCCTGAAAGATGGAAAGGGGTTCAAAAAGATGGACATTTTAGAGATAAAGAGGGTAAACTTCAAGTCCCACTTATTATGTTTAAAAGGGATAGTGTTGAAAAAAGAAGAGATTTAGGTAAAAAAATGGACGCTAATAGTCCCCAGTTATACTATACTTTTCAAGAAAGATATACAAAAAAGAACCAATATGATAACTTTTCGGTTTTAATGAATAGAAAACCAGTAGAAGAATATCATGCTACTGTAATTCCCGATTATGTAAATATAACTTATAGTTGTATTATATGGACAGATTATGTAGCCCAAATGAATAAACTAATAGAATCTATAAACTATGCATCAGATTCGTATTGGGGAGATGGTGAAAGATTCAAGTTTAATGCAATGATAGATACTTATAATAACACAACTGAAGTTTCCCAAGGGGATAATAGAAGTGTTAAGACTACTTTTGGTTTAAAAATAAGTGGATACTTAGTACCTGATAGTTTAAATAGAGAATTAGCAAAACAACCACCTAAACGTTATAGTAAGGCAGTTATTTCTTTTGGAGTAGAAACAGAATCCCAACCTTACTTCAAACCTAAAACAAGAGAACAAGTAAGAGAAGCAACAGGAATACAAAATGTACAACAAGCTGGAATAGGAGTAGGATACTCTACAGTTATGGGGTTAGGACAAACAGTAGGAGGAACTCCTACAACTGGATCCTGCAATTATCTATATGATTACAGTATGGAATATATAGTAGGAGCTACAGATGTTAATATCAATGGTATACATGGAAGAAAGCTAGTACAATGGACAGATAAATCAGGAAATAATAACCACCTTTTAAAAGACGATTATAGTGGATTTTTACCAGGAACTCGATATGGTAATGGGGGGTTGGGTAATGAAAATAAAACACCTATATTAGGGGGCCATCCAATCACCGAATTAAACTACCCCACTTCTAGTGGTGGATTTATATTTGATTTTGATTCAGCAGGTAAATCAGGATTATTTAGTTCCCCTATAACTAATCTAACGGAATATACCTTCTTTATGTGTTTATATTTAGGAAGTGATGTGTCTGCTAGTGCGGCCATAAATTCTGATCCACCCAAAAATATACTTATGGGTAAAGAAAACCCATTAATAGCGGGACGTGCTACCTTTGACACTGCATTATGTACTGGTATGGCAATGATTAGGTATGAGGCCAATAGTAGTTATGCTCCTCAAATCAAAAACGGAAACCAGACCATCCGTATAATAGGTAATTCATATAATTCATGGTCTCCTTCAAATTCTGCCATAATAGCTGATTTACCCTTAGGTATGGTACAATCTCCCCTTTCAAAACACATACTATCAGTAAGTGTAAGTGGTAGTGGAGCAGCAAAAATAAGAATAAACGGAGTCCAAGCATTTACTACAGGATCATCTATATTAAGTGGTTCAACATATGATTTTGAAACAATGGGATCTAGACACTACCAATTTACCATGGGTGTTGGTGGACCTGTATTAGGGGCGGCTGCATCAACTAATGGTCTTGATGGGGTAGTATTTGGCTCTGCTCTGACGGATTGTTGGATGACAGACACAGACATGTATGCTATGGAACAAGTAATGGCTAAAAGAAACGGATTAAGTATTTAAAATAATTTTATATTTATAACAAAACAAGATGGCACAAAAGAAACGACAAACATTAAAAGGATATTTTGAAGTAGGAGATATACCTACTCAACAACAATACCATGATTGGATAGAATCAAATGTTATGTTATCTGATGATAACTCAGGAAGTATACAGCTAACAGGTAGTATAAATTTAGTAGGCTCTAATGGCAACCTCACTGCAAGTCAACATATAAGTGCTAGTGGTAATGTATCTGCTGCTAGTTTTGAACCAAACGTAGTAACTTCAGGAATAGTAAGTTCAAGTGGTACAACAGGAACAAGTAGTTTTGGTACAGAAATAGTATTAGATAATAATACAGGATTACAATCATTAAATTCAATAAATCTCCAACGAAATATAGCTTATATCAATACTGGTAATAGGCTAATATTAGGAAGTATGTCTATTCCAACAACTATAGAATCTAGTACTTCTCATATGTTTTTAGATTCTGCAGGAGACATATATATAGATTCTGATACAGGAAATGTTAGTTTTAAGGATAATGCATTAACTTCTATAACATTTAATACAACAGAGGGCCACATAACAGCCTCTGGGGATATAAGTGCAAGTGGTAATATATCATCATCAACCGCTTTTATAGGAAATAGTTACACACCAACAGCTTCACTACACACAAGTGGAGGAGCTTCACAGATTATATTTGAAAACCTCCCTCAAAACAAACCATCAATAACAGGATCCTTATGGTTATCAGGTAGTGCAGGTAATAATTCAAAATATTTAGTAGTATTCACAGGATAATAAATGGCAAAAATCAAATGGGAAGATGCTGATTTTAAATGGAATTTAGCACCAACAGACACAACTAAAGCAAGATATACTTGGAATGAAGTAATTTTAGTTGAAGAAGTTGTAGAAGCTATTCAACAAGGTGGAGGGGTCATGGAGGATGACATGCCTTGGACTAAAAACCAAGATAAGAAAAAACGTCTTATAAAACTTATCCTTAAATGTCAAGGAAAAACCTACAAAGAAACCAAAGAAACCAAAGAAATAAAAATCACAGCTAAAGATATTAAATTATTAGCTGAAAAGGTTTTAGGTATTGAAGTAATAACCGAAAATGTCAAGTTTTAGTATTTACTTTATATTTATAACAAAACAATCTCATGTATAAATTATTTACTGACAAATCTGAACTTTTTGAATGTGATATTAAGTTAGAGGGTGCCAGTTTAAGTAAATCATCTGCACGTTTAGTAGTTGAAACTTCAGATTATTCTTTACTATTCAACGGATCTATTAGTTCTGGTGGAAAATGTGAAATTCCTATTAGAAAATTAAAGGGTTTAATTGATGAAAACACTTCAGGTAATATTCGTTTGGAAGTTATTGCTGAAGACACTTATTTTACACCTTGGGAAAGCGATTTTGAAGTAGACGCAAGTAAAAAAGTAACTGTTGAAGTTAAATCTCAAACAACTAAAAAACCTATTGTAGAAGCTAAAGTAAAGGTTAAAGTTAAAAATAACAAACCAACAATCACTGAAACACAACACGTTATAAATTTATTCAAGCTTTTGATAAAAGACGATATAAACGTAGACAATATTTCTTATAAGCGTAACGCACTAAACAATATAGTAGCAACATATCTACAAGAAAATGCCGTGAAAAACACAGATAAAGTGATAAGGGGTGTATTAAAGGTGCTTGAAAAACAAAAATAAAAATGGTTATAAATGGCGTTAACAACATTAACAGGACAAAACATACAGGACACTTACCAAAAAGTAGTCCAAACAGACGGGACTAACCTAGCAGACGGAACAGGTAGTGCTCTTCCTATTTTATTTGATGGTAATAATGTAACAATTTCAGGTTCTTTAACAGCTAATGAATACATTATATCTTCCTCTGTTACTAATATAACAGTTGCAACTTTATCAGGTTCAACTGATTTTGGTGATGATACAGGAGATACACATAAATTTACTGGAAGTTTATTTATATCAGGAACATATGTTGGAATAAATAATGATAATCCTAATTACATGTTAGATGTAGGAGGGGATATTCATTCAACTAATATATTAAGATCTTCTGGCCTTTATTCTTCTTTTGGTAATTTTTCATCTCACATATATGCTTATGGTAATATTATAGGGGATAATGGGACAACTATCTCAGGAATAAACACTTTTAATTGTATAGGTAATGCAGTTTTAGGTAATGCTTCTACAGATGCACATACAGTTAATGGTACTTTATCAGCAACTAATAATGTAACTTCAACTACAATGGTTCAAGCTCCTACAGGTTCATTTAAAAAACTTAAAGGAGATACAACTTTAGCAACAGGTCTTTTTATAAACGGAACAATAACATCCTCAGGTAATATTAGTTCAAGTGGAACAATAATAGCAGGAGAATTTTTAGGAATAGTAGCAACAGCAGCACAACCACAAATAACATCAGTTGGTACATTAACAGGATTAAATCTTGGTGGTAATTTGAATTTAGCTAACAATTCAAAGATAGTATCTACAAATGAAAGCACTACATACATTAAATTAAATAATGATGATTATTGGATAATTAACGCTAATGGTATAGATACAGCTAGATTTACATCAGCGGGTACAGTATTTAATGAAGGCGCTGCAGCTGCAGCTAATTTTAGAGTAGAATCTCTTAACGATCCTTACGCATTATATATTGATGGTGAAGATGATACAATTGAATTAGGAAGATCAGCAACCACTCACGTAACAGCCTCAGGTACTATAAGTTCAAGTGGTGATATAATAGCAGATCAATTTAATTCTAAAGGCTCTCAATATAAATTAAATGGAGACAAGGCATTATATTTAGATTCCACAGATTTATATGTTGGACATGATGATCATAAAACATATATAACTTCATCAGGCGTAGTAGATATTACAGGAAACATAACAGCATCGGGTAATATAAGTTCAAGTGGAACAGTAACTGGATTATCAGGTTCATTTAGTCATATATTAGGTAACAGCCCTATAACAGTTCAAGATACAATAACATTCCAATCACATGTAACAGCCTCAGGTAATATAAGTTCAAGTGGTAATATATACGCAAAAGATTATTTCGATGATGGAATAAACATAAATACTTTATACGACTTAACACCTACAGGAACAATTAGTAGTTCAGCTCAATTACCAAGTGGAATACTTTCAAGTTCAGCCCAATTACCTGCTGGAGTAATATCAAGTTCATTACAAAATTTAGGTAACATAACAGGTTCAACTATAAGTTCAAGTGGTGATATAATAGCACCAAACATATATTTAGATGCAGGTGGAGTTATAGATTTTACAAATGTATCAGGTCAAACTCAGTACATATCGGGAACTGACAATAACATAACTATAGATGGTGATAACTATGTAAACATATATTCAGATGTTGGTACCCTAATTAGGGGAGGAGGATATTTACATGCATATGATTACATAAAAACAGATTCGTATATAAGTGCAAGTGGATACCTAACAGCACAACATATAACAGCCTCAGGTAATATAAGTGCAAGTGCTACTATAATTGGAAATATTATTAGTGGTTCTACTATATCAGGTTCGTTTGTAGGAGATGGTTCAGGTATTACTAACTTAGTAACAACAGCAAATGTTACAACAGCAGGAGCTTTAATGGACAGTGAAGTAGATGCAGACATTAAAACATTAGAATTACCCGCAAGTACAACAATATCAACTTTTGGAGCATCACTTATAGATGATGCAGCTGCTGTAAATGCAAGAACAACTTTAGGGTTAGGAACAGTAGCAACAACAGCAGCAACAGCTTATGCAACAGCAGTACAAGGAGGAAAAGCAGATTCAGCAGTTCAACCCGCAGATACATTTTTTATTGGAACAACTTCAGTAGCACATAATAGATCTTCAGCTGCGTTAACTCTTGCTGGTATTACATTAACTACCCCAGATATTGGAACTCCAAGTGCTGGTGATTTATCAAGCTGTACATTCCCTACTCTTAATCAAAATACAACAGGTACTGCAGCTACTGTGACTACAGCTGCTCAGCCAAATATAACATCAGTAGGTACATTAACATCATTAACATCAACAGGTAATATAAGTTCAAGTTTAGCTTCAACAGGTTCATTTGGTAGAGTAGAAGCAACAAATGTTCATGCAAGTGGATATATACTTGCAAAAACACCAATTATAGTGCTTAATACTACTGATAATTCAACTGACATGTATATAAATTATGCTGAGACAGATGATGGATCAGGTGGTTATTTATCCATAGCACAAGGAGGAACTAAAATACCTTGGGATAAACAAGAAATCATAGACACAAGCTTTTTTGCTCATAATACTTCAACAAACAATGAACGTATAACAGTTACATATGCTGGAAGATATGAAATTATATGGATGTTAACTTATAATAAAGATGTAGCAAGAGCTTGTCCTGTAGTACGACCTTATGTAAATGGTGCTTGGGGGGGTTTTAGATTCCAAACTAATCCGATGTATCAAAGAGCTGTTGGAACAAATAATAATTCATTAAATGGGTCTTATATAATGGAATTGGCAGCGGGAGATTACATCTCCTTAGCTTCAGGGCATGTACCAAGTTTTGGTGCTACACCTTCGGGAGGTGGAATGCCCTTAACCCAATATAATGCAACACATGGGTTTAGTAAACTAATGATTAAAATGATAGGATAAAATGGCAGACACAGAAAAAATAGATAAAGATACATTACCAGAATTCCCAAAATCTTACTTAAAATTAGATCAAACAACTAATGAAATGTCAACTAATTTTGATGACCAATATCTTTTCAGAATATTAATAGATAAAATCAACGAATTAGTAGACGAAGTAAATACTCTTAAAAACAAATAATGCCTACAGTAGATATTTTCCCTACTCTGGCAGCTTTTACTGAAGGATGGACGGGTTATAATGGAAGTAGTAATGTAGAAGCTGATGTGGGGTTTATAAACGATAGTAATGACTCTACTTATGTAACTTCTCCTGAAGAATCAGATGTAGAATTCCATTCAATTGCTATCTCAGCATTTAATAATGATATTAGATATTCAGGAAAGGTTATTAATAGAATAACTTTAACTACAACAGGAAAAACCCTAGATGGGTCCCCACTACTATCACAAACTCTGACAACAGTACATAGAGGGACAAATGTTTTTATATCTGCAAATAATACATTTGTAAGTGGTTTATTTAATGCAACAACAACTTATACTACTTTTAATGAAACTCCATTATCAGCTATATCATTTAAAGATAATCATATAGATGAATTAAGCTTAAATATAAGTGTAAGTAATGGAAGGTTATTAATTCTTGATGTTTTTATAAGGGTAGATTATGTTCAAGTTACTGCGGGTCGTATAGAAATGAATAGTGGTTTTGTTGAATTAATGGAGGGTCATCTAGCATTACAATAAGCATATAATTTTCAATTTTTGTTTATATTTATACCCGTAGAAGTATTTAAGAATTTAAGTTAAGAGGATGGGCATTTTAATTTAATTAGATATTTTTAGTGTTAACAAATAAATTTGTAGCCTCTTTTTAAAGCATAGAACAGTGAAAGTATTTAATAAATACAAAGCTCCGAAGTATACAGAATTCTCTCGGAAAGACTTTGTAGTAGACATAAAAGCTGGACACCTTTATTTCAAATCAAATTTAGGAGTCCACAAGGTAGGATCTTTCCTAGACACCAGTATATTTGGAACACAACCCCCCTCTACTTATGCACCAACTTCCGAATTTGAATGGATATCAGTATCAGATTGGGCTTTAGTAGCTAATATACAAGTTTATGGAACTGCTTCTTTTCAGGGAGCAAACACTTATATAGGGGGATCGTGGGTTACAAATCTAGATGGAACCACAGATTGGAGCCCTCAATGCACTGATAATCTTCGAATAGGAGGAAAAGTAACAGCAAGTTGTGCTGTCAAATTTAATGATAAATTTGAGGTACATGGGGCAGTAAATGCCACAGCAATAGCTAATAGTATAGATACGGCAAATAAAGTACTAGTAATAAATACTACCACAGGTAGAATATACAGAACAGGAAGTTATATAGGAGTACCGGGAGTATTCCCAGGAGATATAACATCAGTAAATATAACTGCGGGTGCTGGTTTATTAGGAACAGTAAATACACCTGCAGGTGACCATAACCAAAGTTTATCAATAACATCAGTAGCTGGTACATCAGGAATTAATGTTTTAGCTAATGGTATAGAAGTAGATGTATCCGATTTTATGGCTAATGGTACAGATAACTGGTTACTTACAGCAACAGGTACAGACACTTTTCAAGCAGAATCTGGTTTAATGTATGATGGTAGTTTTTTAACATTAACTGGTAATATAAGTGCAAGTGGTGCAATAACAGCATCGGGGGCAATAAGCTCAAGTGGTTTATTATTTTCTTCTGCATCTCAAGGATTCGATAATATATCAATATATAACTCATCATCAGGACAATATCATTATACATCAAGTCAAGGCCTATCTAATCAATTAGACACATTTAAAACAACAGGCCAAAGAGTAGGATCATCCTCAATAACAGGCTCCTTTACCGTAATAGGTCATACAACATCATCAGGTAATATAAGTTCAAGTGGAGCCGATTATACATTTGGCACAACACGAATGTTGGATGGACATATAACAGCATCAGGTGATATAAGTGCAAGTGGAACAGGTTCATTTTCTCATCTTATTGTAGATGGGGATGCAGTAATAACAGGCAGATTAACTGCCCAAGAATTTCACACAGAGTTTGTTTCATCATCTATACTTTTTGAAAGTGGTTCTACTATATTTGGTAATTCAGCAGATGATACACATACATTTAGTGGTTCTATAACAGCCTCAGATGCTATAAGTGCAAGTGGTTTATTATATGCTTCTGCTTCAATAGGAAGCTACTCTAATGTAACTATGTACCACTCAGAATCAGGTAGATTTTATTATACATCAAGTATAGGACTAAGTGCCGGGTTAGATACATTTAAAGTAACAGGCCAAAGAAGTGGCTCATCATCCATCACGGGTTCTTTAACTTTAAGTGGAAGTGGAAACATAACAGCTTCAGGTAATATAAGTGCAAGCGGGACTCTTTACGGGAATGAAGCATACATCTCAGGAAGTATCACATCTTCAGGTAATATAAGTGCAAGCGGTCTTTTATATGCTTCTGCCTCATTAGGAAACTACCCCAATGTAGCTATTTACCATTCAGAATCAGGCCAATTTTTCTACACTTCAAGCGCAGGGCTTTTAGGAGCCACTTTTAAACAAACAGGACAAAGAAGTGGTTCATCAGTAATTACAGGTTCATTAACTTTAAGTGGAAGTGGAACCCCTTCATTAAATGTATTAGGTGAAATAACCTCATCAGGTAATATAAGTGGGAGTGGTGAATTATATTTTAGTTCATCTTTAAATAATAATGCTAATTTTAAAACATTAGTTTACGATACTACAACGGGGAAAACATACCACACAGGAAGTTATGGGACAGGAGGGGGAGGAATAGGCTTCCCTTACTCAGGTTCAGATTCATTAACTAATAACCCATCTCAAGCAGTTATAACAGGTTCATTATTTTTAAGTGGATCCGGTCACATAACAGCATCAGGTACAATTAGTGCTAGTGGTGGATTCACAGGATCTTTACATGGAACAAGTTCATATGCTATAACTGCTTCATACGTTGAAAGCTCAAGCTACGCATTAAGCTCAAGTTACGCGATGACAGCCTCGTATGTAGAGAGTGCAAGTTATTCTTTAAGTTCAAGTTATGCAACAACTGCTTCATATGTTTTAAGCTCAAGTTATGCAATAACATCTTCCTACGTTGAAAGCGCAAGCTATTCATTAAGCTCAAGTTATGCAGTAACAGCTTCATATGTTGAAAGTGCAAGTTATTCTTTAAGTTCAAGTTACGCAACAACTGCTTCTTATGTAGAAAGCTCAAGCTACGCAGTAACTGCTTCATACGTTGAAAGTTCAAGTTACGCTACAACCGCTTCCTACGTTGAAAGTTCAAGTTACGCTACAACCGCTTCATATGTTTTAAGTTCAAGCTATGCAACAACTGCCTCATATGTAGAAAGTGCAAGTTATGCAACAACCGCTTCATATGTTTTAAGTTCAAGTTATGCAACAACCGCTTCATATGTTTTAAGTTCAAGTTATGCAACAACTGCTTCATACGTTGAAAGTGCAAGCTATGCTTTAAGTTCAAGCTACTCTACAACATCAAGCTATGCAACAACTGCCTCATATGTAGAAAGCTCAAGTTATGCAATAACTTCTTCCCATGCAATAACTGCTTCATATTGGGATGATAGTAATATAAATACTTTTAAACAAACAGGTCAAAGAAGTGGCGACTCAGCAATAACAGGTTCACTTACAGTGGGTCACATAACAGCATCAGGTCATATAAGTTCAAGTAATTATTTATTTATCAATTCTACACAAACAACAGTTGGAACCATATTAGGTAAAAACCTGACTACTGGTCTAGTTCATCATGTTTTGGATGTAATTTCTGGTTCAGCACAAATAGCAGCACAAATTTCAGGTGCTTTTACTGATGCAAGTGCTTCATTAGCAGTAACTTCAAGTTATTCAATCACTTCAAGTCATGCATTAACCTCAAGTTACGCTATAACCGCTTCCTATGTTGATTTTGGTTCTATTTCAGGAATATCTACTTTTAAATCAACAGGAACAAGATATGGGGATTCATCTATAACAGGATCGGGAGGGGGCCCCACAGGTACAACAGCATTAATTATAAGTGGGGGAAATCCAGCACCCATTACCAATATTAATCCTACATTAGAGGTAGTAGGAGCTGTATCGGCAAGTGGGTTTGTATATGGGGGTCATGCAACATTTACTATGGAGGGATTCCCACAATTACGCCTTGTTAATCCAGCTGTCGCTTCCCCCTTAATTTTAGATATTGGGAATTCTGGCTTGATATCTAACTTCAAACAATCAATTAATGATGGTAGAATTATATTTTCAAGAGGAGACGCTACAGAGGTAGTATACTTTAATATGGATACTAAAAAGGTTGGTATTAATACATCTACACCATCAGAAGAACTAGAAGTATCAGGTTCAATAAGTGCAAGTGGTTTATTATACGCTTCCTCATCAGAAGGAAATTATTCAGACGTTGTAGTCCAAGATTTAACTTCAGGTAGATTTTATACAACTTCATCAAATGCCTTAATTACCTCACCACAAGAAACCTTTAAATCAACAGGTCAAAGAAGTGGAGATTCAGCAATAACAGGTTCATTATATATAAAAGGCACTAATAGTGATATTACAGGAAGTAATAACTTATGGATACGAAAATCTCAATTACAAGGTACTCCATCATTTAATCTTACTAATGATATAGCTGTATTTGAAGCTTCAAATACTGATGCTTCTGTTACAATTATAGGAGGTGATGAAAAATCATCAAGATTACATTTTGGAAGACATGATAGTATGGATGCAGGAGGAATAAGATACTTCCATGATGCTAACTCAACCCTCCCCGAAACAATGTTGTTCAGAGTGGGGGGGAGTAATATGATGGCTCTTAAAGGTCTTAATTTAGGAATAGGAAGTGATCATAAATACCCTCAAGATTTTATTAATATACAAGGAGTTTTAAGTGGAGGAGGCCTTACTGTTAGTAGTTCTAATGGTGCGGGAATACTTCTCAAGGGGAAAAATGCAACATCAATTATAGAGAGAGAAAGTTGGGATAAAGATGGTATATTAAAATTCAATTCTACAAATAATGGGGGCACTCAATGGGTTTTAGGTAATTTACATGAAGCCCATGAAAATTTCCACATTTATAATGGTATCAATCAATCTGATAAAATAATAACCATAGACCACACAACAGAGGAGGTTAGATTCCATACCAACATATCAGCTAGTGGTTTAATAACAGCAAGTGGTCATTTATATGCTTCTTCCTCAGAAGGAAATTATTCAGATGTAGTAGTTCAAGATTTAACTACAGGTAGGTTCTATACAACTTCATCAAACGCTATAGGAGCAACAGCAGACACTTTTAAATCAACAGGAACAAGAGATGGAGATTCAGAAATAACTGGTTCTTTAATTGTAAGTGGATCAGGAAATACATCTACTTTAGTAGTTTCAGGTTTACAAAATTCATCATTATTCCCTGCAATACTAGCATCAGGAGCAATTAGTGCAAGTGGATATGTTTCTGGACTACAGGGTTTATTTCGTACAAAAAACTCATACCCCCAAATACAATTTGGTAATACCAATGTAGGAAGTGGAACAGGTTTTGATTCATCGCTTGGGGTTGTAGCTAGTAATAAGATTCTTTGGAAAATCGGAAATACTGGACAGACAAATGCACTAAATGCTGTAGTAGAATGGGAAAGATCTGATCTTACAACAGTATTACAACTTGATATGGGTAACGAACAGTTAAATATGTCTGGATCAGTAAGTGCAAGTGGTCATTTATATGCTTCATCCTCTTTAGATACAACGGGTCATTTACTAGTCACAGTAAATACAGCCTCAGGACAGTTTTTCTATACATCAAGTTTAGGTTCTTCTATTACTGGAGCCCAAGGTCCTAAGGGAGATCAAGGTTTTCAGGGTTTCCAAGGTGATCAAGGTCCTAAAGGCGATCAAGGTTTCCAAGGCTTCCAAGGCTTCCAAGGCAATACAGGTGATCAAGGCTTCCAAGGCGATCAGGGCCCTAAAGGAGATCAAGGTTTCCAAGGCGTTCAAGGCAATACAGGTGATCAAGGTGCTCAGGGTCCTAAAGGTGATCAAGGTTTTCAAGGAGATCAAGGTTTCCAAGGTCCCATAGCTGTAGGTCCTCAAGGTGCTACAGGTAATCAAGGCCCTACAGGTAATGATGGTCCTCAAGGTTTTCAAGGTGATCAGGGTCCTAAGGGTGATCAAGGTTTTCAAGGTGATCAAGGTGATCAAGGTCCTAAGGGTGATCAAGGTTTCCAAGGCCCCCTAGGAGATCAAGGTTTTCAGGGTTTCCAAGGTGATCAAGGTCCTAAGGGTGATCAAGGTTTTCAAGGAGATCAAGGAAACACAGGCGATCAAGGAAACACAGGCGATCAAGGTTTCCAAGGTTTTAAAGGCGATCAAGGAGACACAGGTGATCAAGGTATCCAAGGTCCTAACTCTCTAGGTCCCCAAGGTTTCCAAGGCAATACGGGGGATCAAGGTGCTCAAGGCCCTAAGGGCGATCAAGGTTTTCAAGGAGATCAAGGTTTCCAAGGAGACACAGGTGATCAAGGTGCTCAAGGCCCTAAGGGCGATCAAGGAGCTCAAGGTCCTAAAGGTGATCAAGGTTTCCAAGGAGATATAGGAGATCAGGGTAATACAGGTAATAATGGTCCTCAAGGATTTCAAGGATTTCAAGGATTTCAAGGTTTCCAAGGCAATACAGGTGATCAAGGTGCTCAAGGTCCTAAGGGCGATCAAGGTTTTCAAGGTGATCAAGGTCCTAAAGGTAATCAAGGTTTTCAAGGTTTTCAAGGAGACACAGGTGATCAAGGTTTTCAAGGAGACACAGGTGATCAAGGTGCTCAAGGTCCTAAGGGCGATCAAGGTTTTAAAGGCGATCAAGGTTTCCAAGGTCCTAAAGGTAATCAAGGTTTTCAAGGTTTTAAAGGTAATCAAGGTGATCAAGGTATCCAAGGTCCTAACTCTCTAGGTCCCCAAGGCAATAAAGGTAATCAAGGTTT
>TARA_R110000851_G_scaffold28138_1_pt1 | contig 15943 bp, 9 predicted proteins | sample TARA_R110000851 | Tara Oceans TARA_R110000851 (sample SAMEA4397627) | marine metagenome | biome: Polar Biome; feature: [DCM] deep chlorophyll maximum layer (ENVO:01000326); material: water (ENVO:00002006), including particulate matter (ENVO:01000060) such as... | depth 17 m | reverse complement strand
ACAGGCCAGCACCGATGATGATCACATCATGATGTTCCATAGTCATCGCAGCCTTCTGTTTTTGTTTTTTGGCTTAGATGACTATAGATGCTGCCCGTAGGTTTTGCTGCGTACAGACGTTCACGGCTATTGAATAAACAACGGTGTGTTTAGCCGTTACCGCATAGCAGTCCATGATTAGCGCAATCCCGACACCATGACGCCGGTCCTGTCTATCGATGCAGCTCTACCGAAGCCCGGCGAGGCGCAAGAGTAGCAACCAGCAGACTGACCAGGGTGGAGGCGAGTAGCGCGCCAACGAAGGGGCCTAAGCTAGGTACACCGCCGGGAAAGCTGGCAATGAGAATGCCTTGACTCAGGCTTGCGCTGGCGACCCAGCCGGGCAGAACTGCACCGATCAAACCTGCAACAGAGCCGGCTATGGCAGCCAGGGGTGTCATCCGCGACCACAGTCCCAGCAGGACAGGGACTACCGCAGTCGCGCACAACAGGTCAGCTATCAGAAACAATCGCAATACCGAGATGCCCTGCAGGGCAATCAGCACAACCGGCACCATCAGCACCACGGTAAACCAGCGTGCAGCGACGATAGAAAGTCCTTTCTTTTCGGTCACGGCTAACGAAGCGATGGCGTTCTGCAAGGTATCGACCGACGAGGCAACCAGGCTTAACGCCAGCAGTAGCGCCAGCAGGCTTAGCCAAGCCGGTGCGTCGCTGAGCATAGCGAAGAAGGGGATTGGGGGTGAGCCGATATCAGCGCCACTCATAACCGTCAGTATGGCCATGCCGCCGACCAGCGCCACCACCAGAACCGTGGTGATACCGCCCAGCAGTGCGCCCTTACCCAGAGCGCTCGCATCTTCTGCCGCCCAGACGCGTTGCCAATAGCCCTGATGAAACAGATTGGCTGCGGTCACCGCGATCACCAGTGTTAGTGCCACACCCAGTGCTGCGTCTGCTGGAATGCCCGGCATAGGCGCGCTGGTATCAATGTGCGGTAAACGCTGTAGCGCGACATAGCCTACAACCAGCAGCAGGCCAAGCAGCATCCACGCCTGCCAGCGGTCCGTCATCAGGCTCGCGCGCAGTCCGCCCCAAACGGTATAAACCAGGGTCGCCAGGGCAACGCCGACAATCACCAGCGCCGGGTTGATATCGGAGAGCATGCCGGTGATGGCGCCGATTGCAGTTAGTTCGGCAATTAGAAAGCAGCTCATATACAACAGCGAGATTAAAGCGACCCAGCGACGCACGCCGCCGCCGAAGCAGGCCTGAGCGAACTCGCCTATGCTTCTACCTTCAGGCAGTGCACGGCGGATAGCGGGTCCACAAAAGGCAAGTACGATAAAGGGCAGGGCGGCGCCGACAGCGTAGCCTGCCAATGCCACCGGGCCGACCAGTGCGCCCACTTCTGGCGGGGCAAACAGAATCCAGCCGCCCATGCCAGATGCCAGAAATGACAGCCCCAGTGCTTGAGCGCCCTGACTGTTACGTGCGGTAATGTAGTCGTCCAGCCCGGTGTCGGGTTGGCGGGCCCTGAGGCCAATCCATATAAATAACAACAAGGCAGCCGTTACGGCAGCCAGACTCAGATACGACATGTCGCGCTTCCTCCGCCGGTATTATCCGGATCAGGTTCCAGGGTTTGGTTGGTCAGTTGACCAACGGGTTCTCAGCTAAAGCAGGCCGTGGCTCTGCTTGAACTCCCCTGGCGACGAGTTGAATTGTTATGGGGCTTACAGCGGCAATATGATGTCATACATCGACTTGTCAGCGTAGGTTGATGGCTATTTAATATTTCCTTGGGGTTGGCGTGGTCTTTCGCCGATAATGGCCTTATGTGCCGAGGCTCGGTAGCAACAACTGAATAACGGCTTTCAGCAGCACAGCACGTAAGCAGGTAGCTATATGCCAGACACTAAAGCGCAGGATCAGCAGTCAAAAACCGTAAGCCAGCGTGCCTTTGAGACCGTTCTCGATAGTATTGATGCGGCGATCTATGTAGCTGATATGCAAAGCTACGATCTGCTCTTTTTAAACGCCTACAGCAGAAAACGTTGGGGTGAAGCCAATAATCGCAAATGCTGGCAGGTGCTGCAGCAGGGGCAATCGGGGCCTTGCAGCTTTTGCACTAATGGCCGCCTGCTTGATAGCAATGGTGAACCCAGAGAGGTTCATATATGGGAGTTTCGCAACACGGTTACCCAGCGTTGGTATCAGTGTCGTGATCAAGCGATTTTGTGGCCTGACGGACGCTTGGTGCGCATCGAGATTGCCACGGATATAACCGAGCTGAAGGACATGCAGGCTGAGCTTGGTGCAGCCAAGTTGCGCGCTGAAGAACTGGCTTATCAGGATGAGCTTACTGGACTGAACAATCGCCGAGCTTTTGCTGCCTTGAGCCAACCGACTATTGATCAAGCCAGACGCTCGGGCCAGCCATTAGCGTTGATCGGATTTGATGCGGACCATTTCAAACAGGTCAACGATTGCTATGGGCATGCTGCTGGCGATCAGGTACTAAAGTCGCTCGCCGACACGGTACGTAGTCAGATACGCGCTGGCGATGTGCTGGCCCGTGTCGGCGGTGAAGAGTTCGCTCTGCTGCTCCCCGGCACCGATATTGCAGTGGCCTGCGATATGGCGGAACGACTGCGTAAGGCAGTTGAGGCGATGACCGTTGACTATGCAGGCAAGCTGATTAAGCTGACCTGCAGTTTTGGTGTGACGGCATCGAGCGACGGTAATGCCAGCCTTGAGCAGCTTATGCATTTTGCCGATAAAGCGACCTATATAGCAAAAGCTCGTCAGCGTAATTGTGTCGCGGTACTTACGCTTCCTGCGTGATAACCTTGAATTTTCACGATGGATTTTCGCTGATGCTGCCAGACTGCATTCAACTTATAGATAACCCCGCCGGCAAGACCTTTGTTGTTATAGATCACCCGCAAGTGTCAGCCAGGATCGCGCTGGAAGGGGCTCATCTTCTGCAATGCACGCCAAAGGGACAGCTGCCATTGCTGTGGGTCAGCCCCGATGATCCGCAGCTGCCGGGAAAATCACTGCGCGGCGGTATCCCGCTATGCTGGCCCTGGTTTGGTGGTGATCGCCCAGCGGCGGCACACGGCATAGCGCGGCGTGCCAAGTGGGTGCTTAGCACCGCCACGGAAGATAGCCAGGGTGTATATCTGCGCTTTGACCTGCCCGCCGCCTGTATCAGTGAACAGTTGCCGGGCGAGCCCTGGCAGGTGTATGTCGAGTTTCGTCTGGGCGCAGGCATTGATGGGCAGCTCACCACCACCAATGTGGGCGCGGAACCCATGAAGTTGAGTCAGGCATTACATACCTATTTGCCCGTTGGCAGTATTCACCAGGCGCGCATCAGCGGGCTGGATGCCTCGTGTTATATCGATGCGCTGGATGGCTGGACACACAAAACCCAAGCAGGCGATGTGCAGTTCAACGCAGAGCTGGATCGCATCTATTACGGTAATGGCGATAACCTGTACTTGCATGCAGGCGACAACTCGGTCGTGGTTGAGCGTCAAGGCAGTGAGTCAGTCGTGGTGTGGAACCCGTGGGTGGATAAAAGCCTGCGGTTAAGTGAGTTTCCTGCCGAAGGCTATCTGCGCATGCTTTGTATCGAGGCAGCTAACGCCGGGCCTGATGCTCGCGTGTTGCAGCCCGGTGAGCAGCATACCTTGGGTACGCGTATTCAACACGCAGACTAGCGAAGGCGGCGAGGCTACGAAGGCTCGGCTCAGGAGCGAACAAGGCCAAAACGATGCGCAGCACGCAAAATAAAAAGAAGGCGCCGGTAAGCAAAGAAGACAGCAGCACTGCACCTACTATCTCCTCTGGCAACCGCAAAAAGAGTCTGATTCTGCTGTTGGCGATATTAGTCTTGCTATTGGCTGCAGCGGCCTGGTGGGCTCAGCAGACACAGGTACAAAAGCCCAGTGTGCATCCTGCCATCATAGACATTCAACCTGCTGGCCAGTCTGCATTGGTCGCAGAGTTTGTTGGGATGGAAACCTGTGTGGGTTGTCATGCGGAGCAGGCTGAGCGCTTTACTAATTCGCACCATGATCTGGCGATGCAAAAAAGCACTGACACAAGCGTATTGGGTGACTTCAATGATGCGGTGTTTGAGTTCGGCGGCATAACGACGCGCTTTTCTCGCCGGGGCGCTGAATTCGTCATTAACACCGCTAATGAACAGGGTGAGTATCAGGATTACCTGGCTCGTTACACCTTCGGTATTTATCCCTTGCAGCAATACTTGCTGGAACTACCCGGCGGTCGCTATCAGGCGTTCAGCGTAGCCTGGGATGCGCGGTTAAAAGAGCAGGGCGGTCAGCGCTGGTTCCAGCTCAATCCTGAGTTTAATGGCGATGATTCGGACAAGGCCTTCCACTGGACCGGGCGCAACTTCAATTGGAATCTGACCTGTGCTGAATGCCATTCCACCAACCTGCAACGTAACTATGACCCAGTCCGTAATGCTTACAAGACTAGTTGGTCCGATATTGATGTAGCCTGTGAATCCTGCCACGGCCCAGGCTCGCTACATCTGCAGTGGGCAGCGGCGCCGCAACAACTGAGCGCTCAGCAAGTCAGCCAGAAAGGGCTGACGTTGAACTTTGATGAACGCCACAACGCCATCTGGCAGCACAACCCAGAAAGCGGCCGGCCAGAACGCAGCCTGGTCAAAACGACTGAAACCGAGATTCAAGTCTGCGCCGCTTGCCACTCTCGCCGCGCCCAACTCTTTGATGACAATACCCCCGCGCAGCAACTGGTCGAGAGCTTTCTGTTGGCCAACCTGGATGAAGGGCTTTATCACGCTGACGGCCAGATTCAGGATGAGGTATTCGTACACGGCTCTTTTGTGCAAAGCAAAATGTATGACGCTGGCGTGACCTGCAGCGACTGTCACGATCCTCACAGCCTGGAACTGCGCGCGCCCGGCAATGGCGTATGCCTGCAATGCCACCTATCCGCTGAATACCAAACACCCAAGCATCATTTTCATCAAGACGTTGCCGGTTCACAGTGTGTTGATTGTCATATGCCAGCGACCACTTATATGGGCGTCGATCCACGCCGTGACCACAGTTTGCGCATTCCGCGCCCTGACGAGACCCTGAGTCTTGGCGTGCCTAATGCCTGCAACGGTTGCCACCAGGAGCAGAGTGCACAATGGGCTGCGGATCAGGTCGAGCAATGGTATGGCCGTATACCACAAGGCTATCAAGACTATGCGCAAACCCTGCATGAGGCGCGCAACGGTAAGCAGCAGTCACCCGAGGCACTGTTAGCGCTGCTGAGTAACCAAACACAACCGATGATTGCCCGAGCGACCGCCGCCAGCTTATTGCAAGACTGGCCTGAGCCAGAGGTGCTGGACGATGTCCGCCTGGCTCTGGGCGATCCTGATCCACAGTTGAGGCTTGGTGCATTGCGTGCGCTGGCGGGGCGCGCACCCTTCATACGCTGGCAGTTGGCGGCGCCACTACTAACGGACCCCATTCGCACGGTTCGTCTTGGGGTGGTTGAGCAGCTGCTGGATATTACGCCAGAGCAGGTGCCAGCAGAGCAGCGAAGCGATCTACAAAATGCGCTGGATGAGTACGTTGCGGCACAACAAGCTAATGCAGATAGCCCCTCAGCACAGGTGAATCTCGCCCTGTATTATCAGGCACGCAACCAACTGGCGCTGGCAGAGCAGTCTTACGAGCGTGCTCTGCTGCTAGACCCATACTTTGAAGCTGCCTACGTGAATCTTGCGGATCTTTACCGCGGCTCGTTGCGCGACCCTGATGGTGAGCGCTTGTTAAAGGATGGGTTGCAGCGCTTGCCGAAGGCAGCGTCTTTGCATTTCAGTTTGGGGTTATTGCAGGTCCGACAGAAGCGCCTAGCGCAGGCGCTTGAACCTTTAGCCGATGCACTTGAGTTTTCGCCAACGACCGTACGCTACCGCTATGGTTACGCGGTAGCGCTTAACTCTATTGGGCGTCGCAAGGAAGCGCTTGACGTTGTTGATGTCGGCCTTGCGTTGACGCCCGGTAACCAGCAACTGGGCACCCTGAAATTACAGCTGCTTCAGGAAGGGGAGAATTAGCTATCAGCAGCAGAAGATCAGCCAGAAAGCTGATCAGGCCGCTGGTCCGCTATCACCTTGCAGTTCGCCAGCAGGCAGCCGATCGGCGCCCCAGCTTCGCTGTATATAGCCAATAATCTCATCCAGCTCGCCACGGGTGACGCTCGCCATCTCACCGTGCTCAAGAGGATCATAATGGAAGATATACAGACGTGAGAGAAACTGCTCGAAGGGTAGTGAGGCTTCCCCGAAGCGTTCGCCATTACCGGCAGTGCTCACGGTTAAACCGTCGCCCCAGTTCTGGCCGCTATCGTTGTTGGGATTGAAGAAGTAAACGCGCATCACATCCTTTGGGTCTAGCGTCACGCGCAAAATGGTAATCGCATGCCAGCCAATAAAGCGCGCAGCGCTATCAGTCACCGCGATACCTGCGGGCTGTGGATGGATCAGGGGCTGGTTGCCATTGTGAAAAGGGTGATAAGCCGCATAAAAGTGGCGTAAAAAATTCTCAAGATCAACTAACTTGCCCGTCGGCACATCAACATTCAGCCGAAACCCTCGGCCAGACCACCAGCCATGAAACTCCGGATTGACCCAGCGGTGCGGATCGCCTTCGCGGCCAATGCAACGCCGCCCCATCTCGGCATAAATACGGTCGAGGTGCGGTACGACAATCAGTGACACCGGATCGAGATCGATTGGCAGGCTGGTTGCGACACCCGACAGGCTTTCCTGGGAGGAGACCGGCTGACCTTCGAAGTGCATGATGATTTCGTTATCACGCGCGGCCCAAGTGACCATTTGCAGCATGTAGTCCGGGTCGTTGTAGGCCCACATGGACAGGGCGCGCGCCGACTGACAGGTCGGATTGTTGCCTTGACCCACGCCCAGCGGCAGGCCGAGCATGCAAAGTACGCCTTCAAGCAAGAAGGCCTCAGGCGTAGCCTGATCGCCAAACGCCATCGCTAGACGATCACGAGCGTAGGTGCTCAGCGGCAACCCTAGCTGTCGCCACATCGCCGGAGCCACGGGAGGTTGATACAGAATGCCGCGCTCCAGCATCAACGATAAACCGTAAATGGCCTGTGGCGTTGCCGGAAACACGCAGGCATCAATCAGACTGAGCGCCAACTCGCGATAGCACATCAGGCAATCGCGGCCGGTGGATGACAACCCTAAAGCCTCTGAAAGCAGATGCTCACCTTCGTTGAGCAGGTGTCTGACCAGGACCGTGTGGTAGGCAGACACCAGGCCGGTGTCGTGCATTGCCCGAGCGAAGCCGGTGGCCTCACTCTGCAATGCGGTGTTGTCCATATACTCAAGCCGTTCTTGATAGACCGCTACGCCGGGGTCTTCACGGCACGCATGGGTCGGGCCAAAAAGGCTGCTGACTAGACGATCCGCCCCTTGGCCGCTGGTGCCAAGATCGATATCAGGATTGGCTTGGCAGATGGCTATCTGCGTAATCATACGTCGCACAGAGCTGACTTGAATGGGCCGCTGCTGTTGAATACGCCAAATCTCATCAATCAGTTGATCAATGATGTATTCATAGCCAATACAACTTGCTAAATGTTCGAGAAGGTTGCGCGGTAGCGCTACCAGCTTGCCCTGCGTCTCGCGCTCAGCTTCGCTGGGCGGGCTGAATAACAGCACAAGGTTGCTGGCCAAAACCTGGGTGAGGAAATGATGCGCCTGTTCGGCACTAATGGTCGGGTGGGCGTAGTCCCCGCGCGAGACAGCCAGCAGTCGCAGCTGGCTGAATGCTTCGATCACCAGCGTGCTGGCATCCGGGCTGCGCAAGGTGAGGCCGGTCAGTGCCGGAACCAAGGTTTGTGGGCTATCCCAGTCTGAGCCCATAAAGACGCCTGCGGCCTCTATTATTTGGGCGCGAGCAGCGACGGCGGCACAGCCACCTTCTTGTAGCAGAGCACGACGCCCGGTATCAAATACCCGGTCGAGTTTGCCGATCTTGGCAAACGCAGGTGCACTTGCCATCGCCTGAACGGCGTCATCGAATCGCGACAACAACATTTGCAGCTTGCTGTCATCAACCTGATTCATGGTATCGCTGTTCACCACACACTTCCCCTTGCTCAAACTGTTGCGACCCATAATAGGGGGCCAGTCGTTGAAGTGCTACACGTAGAAGTCGAGTTCTTCCTGACGCTTTAGCAGGTCGTGCATCACCTGAGAGTCCTCACCGACAAAGTAGAGCAGACCCCAATGCGTGCCGAACGCCGTGCGCTTGGTTACCATTTCTTCCAGCGGAGTGGTTAACTCATGGGACTCGAAGTAAGGGTGATCTTCTGTCTCTTCAGGCATCTCCAGCTTGCTCACAACGCGGCGGCGTGGGTAAACACCAAAGCAGCCGGCGTAGCCAGTCGCGTCTTCAACTTCGCGCGGGAAGTAAGCCTTGACCTCTTCTTCAGTCGTTTTGGGATCAAATACCAGCATGGTTGCGTGATACGCATTGAAGCCCTTGTAAACGCGCTCAAGAAGCTCGAAAACCTTGAAGCCTGGCGGTCTGTAAGCGACCTCGCCGAAGTACATTTCACCATCGCTGGTAACAAAGTACTCGGGGTGAATCATGCCGAACTCGATATCAAAGGTCTTGATCAGCTTTTCGATCTGCTGGACGATTTGCGGGCGGTAGGCTTCCAGGCTAGGTGACGCAGGCACATGCACTGAATAACCCAGGCGCACGTACTCGGAAATGTTCAGGAAGCGAATCTTGCCGTTGTGAATCCATGCCTCTACCGCGAACTCCCAGCCGTCCAGGTGCGACTCCATCAGTGACGGAAACTCATCATCCGGAATGGCATCAACATCATCAGGCGTACGAATAACGCGGTGCCCAAGGCAGCCAGCCTTATCGAAGGCCTTGAAGTGGATTGGATCGTTCGGGTCACCGTCCAGCTTTAGCAGGGTCTGGTTGACGCGCTTGAGGAAGCGGATAACGTCCTCGCGGTCATGGGCTTCTTCAAAGATACCTACGCGGATGCCGCCCAGCTGCGCTCGACGCTTCATCAGCGATTTGTCACGCATCAGCATGGCTTGACCAAACAAACGAGGGTTGTCGAGCAGCACCGAGTTGATCGCACCAGCCCACTCTACGGTTTCTTCGAATAGCGGAATAGCAACATCGACACCCATGTCTTTCAGGGTTTGTGCAATTTCCACTGAGCGATCATTTAAACGCTCGAAGTTCCAGGGTAGATAGGGGATGTTATGGGTTTTGCAATACTCTTCCGCCCATTCAGGTGCCACAACAACATAGCGGCGGTCGAAGGTAGCTGCTGCTTCGACGGCATTGGGTGCCCAACCGAGTAGTGCAATGAAACCTTTAGTGGGATCCTTCTTCATATGTAGCCTCCTGAGAGCGTTTGAAGAGAAGATCTGGCTACGTCATTGGACATTACCAAGCCGGGCCAGATCGCTTATATATGTAACTACCATACATGGCTTGGAAGGCTGCGGCTAATCTGAGCGCTTAGTAACTACGGCGTTTTTTGTTGAAATCCCGATATGGAAGGTGATTTAAAGTTGTTTGAGTACAAAGCAAAAATGGGTGGGTATTCCGTTTCAGGGGCTACCCTCTACCGACGTGTGGGGCCTGCCATCGGCTGGCAATGAGCGCGTGCTGCTGGTAAAGCTGGCTCTTGATTCGAGCCAGCGGAGCTAGTTGATGTAAATGCTGCGTCTGCGAGCTGCAGCGGGCTTACTGACTGGCTTGCAGGCGGGCCTGACTGGCCTGTACGACGCGATTGGCCGGAACGCTAAGCTGAGCCAATAGATACCCTTTGAAGTCCGCACTGAACGGCTGGCGTTCGATGGCCTGCTGCATGCAGCCTAGCCAGGCATCTCGAGCCTGAGCATCTATCGGCCACTGAGCATGAAAGCCGGGAATGCTGATCGAGCCATAGCGCTCCTGATACAACCGCGGCCCGCCCAGCCAGCCAGACAGAAAACAGGTCAACTTGTCAGCAGACTGACTAAGATCGGATTTGTGCATGGCCCGGATCTTGGTTGCACCGCTCCAGGTGTCCATAATCTGATAGAAATCAGTCACTAACTGTTGAATTCCCGCCAGTTCGCCGGCCGCCTGATAAGAGGCGTCTGCTGTGCCAAACAGCGGCTTTGTAGTGTCGTTCATCTACGCTTTAACTCCTTCATCGCTACCTGCAGGGAAAGCCGACTGTGGCTGGACCAAAGACATCATCGTGCCTGGCGGCCTGCTGAGCAAGGTGGCACAGCGTCGCGCATGCGTTATCTGAGGCGCCGCCTTAGGTCGACACCTAATAGCGTAGTGACGTAGACCGCCACCAGGGGAACCAGCACGAAAATAATGCCTGTTCGCAGGTCGCTCAGATACCCCAGGTTGAGTGTGAGTGCGATCAGGTACCAGACATACGCGGCGTAAAGCACGAGAAATAGCCCGCCTTCCAACCGCGATAAACTTGCACCCACGAAGAACAGGGGCAAACACAGCAGCGCTACAGCCAACATCACCGGCATATCCAGCGATGCCATTTGCATATTGGCCAGCAAAGGCTCCGGCGAGACCAGACCTGACAACCCGAGTACGCAGAGAATATTGAATATATTGCTGCCAACTACGTTGCCGATAGCGATGTCGCGCTGGCCCTTCAGGGTAGCCACTACAGACGTCATGACCTCCGGCAGCGAGGTGCCGATAGCTACTATCGTGAGACCTATCACCGCATCGCTGACACCAAAGGACGAGGCTATCTGCACTGCGCTCTGCACCAGAAAACGCGCGCCCAACACCAGCAGGACCAAGCCAACAACCAGTAACGCGAGGTTTTGCCAGAGTGGCGCCTTCTGCTGCAAAAGCCCGGCGGTGTCTGCGTCAGCCGTCTCCAGACCCTGCTTGCGGCCCTGCAGGAACAGAAATCCGGTATAGGCGAGCAATCCGATAAACAGCAACGCCGCCTCCCATTTCACGATACTGCCGTCCCAGGCCATGGCCGTGGCCGCCGCGGACACCAGGATCATGATGGGAACGTCCTGCCGGATGAGTTGGGCCGACACAACCAGCGGAGAAATGAGCGCCGCTAGCCCGAGAATGCACAGGATATTGAATATGTTACTGCCGACCACATTGGCCACAGCCAATTCGGCCTGCCCTGACCAGGCAGACTTGACGCTGACCGCCAACTCAGGCGCGCTGGTACCAAAGGCCACTACCGTTAAGCCAACTACCAGTGCTGGCACGCCGAAACTCGCGGCCAGTCTGGCCGCACCTTTCACCAGTAGGTCGGCACCAAAAATCAACAGCACCAGGCCGACAATAAGCATTATCCAGGACATATCGAATTCCTCAGGGAATAGCGTTCAGTTGTTTTTGTATTTCTTCAGCCGTGGGCCGTAATTGCGCTAACCCCTTACGTTTCCGTCGTTGGCTAAGGTAGTACAGAATCGGGGAAGCGATGAAGATTGACGAACTGGTGCCGATCACGATGCCAAACAGCATAGGCAGAGCGAAACTGGCCACCGCAGCGCCACCGGCGATGCCCATCGGTAGCAAGGCGAGAAAACTGGTCACCGAGGTAAAGATGGTCCGCGTTAAGGTAGACGAGATGCTCTCGTTCAATAGCTGCAACATGGGTTTGTCCGGGGTGAGCCGCAGGTTCTCGCGAATACGGTCAAATACCACCACCTTGTCGTTGACAGAGTAGCCAATCAAGGCGAGCAGGGCAGCCACAGCGGTGAGGTTGAACTCGACGCCGGTGAGCGCAAAAAAACCAATGGTCTTGGTCAGGTCCAGTGCAATCGTCAAGGTAGCAGCCAGGGCAAAATGCGACTCGAAGCGCACCCAGAGGTAAAGCAGCATGCCGGCCCCGGCTGCAAGAATCGCCAGTATGGTGAGATCACTGAAGTCACCGCTGACCTTGGGGCCCACCATATCGACACGCGGAAATTCCGCTGTGGCCTGCAGCTGGGTTACCGCTGATTTGATCTCGTCGACCTGCGTGGCTGTCTGGCCTGACTGACCGGCTGGCGCTGCCAATCGAATCAAAAAGTGACCATCATCGCCAAATTCCTGAATGCTGGCCGCCCCCAGGCTTTGTGTTTCCAGCGACTGTCTCAGTTGATCAACCGTGACCGACTGAGCTTGCACTTCGATCACGGTACCGCCGGTAAAATCGACGCCATAGTGCAGCCCCGGCTGCACAAACAGGGCGATCGATGCAATCGACAGAAGCGCAGAGGCAGCCAGTCCAATAAATCGTCCGCGCAGAAAATCAATCCCACGCCCACTGGTTTTATCCAGCCAGGTGATACCGGATATTTTCAGCGGCTGGCGTTCTTTCCCCTTGATGCTTTTTTCCATCATCAGGCGCGTCACCGCAATGGCGGTAAACATTGAGGTTAGCAAGCCAATGCCGATGGTGACGGCAAACCCCTTTACCGGCCCGCTGCCAAACAGAAACAGCAAGCTAATGGCAATCAGGGTGGTCAGGTTGGAGTCCAAAATGGTGCTGTAGGCGCGATCAAAGCCTTCTTTAAGAGCCATGGCAGCCGACTTTCCGCGGCGCGCCTCTTCGCGAATCCGCTCGTTGATCAGGATATTGGCGTCCACCGCCATACCCACGGTCAGTATGATACCGGCAATGCCCGGTAGCGTGAGGGTGGCACCCAAAGCGCCAAGCACACCGAATACCAGCCCGATGTTGACCGATAGACCAATGCAGGCGATCAGGCCCCAGGTACCGTAGATACCCAGCATAAAGGCGATCACCATGGCTGCGCCGATGAGCCCCGTGGTTAGCCCCATGGCAATCGCATCGCTGCCCAGATCCGGGCCGACCGTGCGCTCCTCAATCACATGCAGCGGCACCGGCAAGGCGCCGGCGCGCAACAGCAGCGCCAGGTTGCTGGCCTCTTGAGTAGAAAAACTGCCGCTGATTTCGCCGCTGCCGCCGGCAATGACGCTGCGAATCACTGGCGCGGTAATCACCTTATTGTCGAGAACGATGGCCAGGGGCCGGCCGATGTTGTCCCGGGTTATCTCACCAAACAGCTTGGCTCCCTGGCTATCGAGCTTGAAGGTGACCACCGGCTGGCCAGTGTCGGGGCTGAAGGCCATCTGCGCATCACTGATACGCTCACCTGCCATGGCTACGCGGCGTTCGAGTCGGTAGCTCTGCTCGCCATTGGCACCGGCAACTATTTGGGTATCTGCGTTATTACCCGCGTCAGGCAGAGCCTGCCAGTGAAACAGCATCTTGGCCGTTGTGCCCAGCAGCGTGCGAATCTCGTGGGGATCGGCCACGCCTGGCATTTGCACCAGAATGCCGTCGTCACCCTGACGCGTAATACTTGGCTCAACCAGGCCGGTTTCATTCAGACGACGCCGCACGACTTCCAGGCTGCGCTCTACCGCATCCTTTGATAACGCCTGCTGCCATTGCTTGTTCAGGCGGATCAGTAATTGTCCGTCCTCGGCCTGAATATCGAAGCGCTGATGTCCGTCAACCTGGTTATGCGCGAGTTCTCTGGCGAGCTTCAGGGCCTGGGTCAATTGCGCGGGGTTATGAACTTTCAATGCCGCGTGCACACCGCTGAAGGAGGGGCTTTGGTAGGCGATAGCTGACTTGCGCATGGCGACAGTCAACTCACGGGAAAATGCTTCAAGCTGATCGGTAAACAGCGTCTGGGTATCGGCCTCCAGCAATAAATGCGAGCCGCCTTGCAGGTCGAGGCCAAGGGTAATGGTGTGCTGGGTATACCAGGCCGGCAGTCTGTTAGACACAGAGTTAGGTAACAGGCTGGGTAACGCGCTCAGCAGTCCGAGCGCAATCACCAAGCCGTAAGTCAGGGCTCGTGAACGTAGCGATTTCATGGGTAATACTCAAACTATAAATGAGAGTAGTTGTTGCGATAACAACCGGTGATAGCGTTGAGAATTACGCCACAGGAGGCGCGCGGAGCGGAGGTAAAAGATAGGCAGGGGCTAGCGGCGAGCTATCGCGCTGGCGGCTGTTTCGCGTGGAGGCATTATCGAACCTTGCCAATACAAGATCGAAGTTACTGGTTGTGGCCCAGTGCAGGCTTGGGCCTGGCTCAGGGGCACCGCTCCTGGAGGAGCTGTCCTTCTGAAGCTTTAACGATCCGCTGTGGGCAGCAACAACCAGTTGCTCTAGCTGACCAACAAAGCCGCGCTCGGCAGAGAAGGGCGCGACTGACTTCTGTTGGGCCATGGCAGACAGAAACAGCAGCATGAGCACCAGCAATGAGAGCTTCATCGCTGATAACGCGCGCTGTTGCAGGCTGAGAGGGGGGATTGCTGTAAGCATGGTTCTGTCTTGGCGGTGAAGCACGATTCTGCGTTGCGCCGGTGAATTAGTCAACGAGGTCACAGAGGGTGCCGCCAAACGGTTGTCAGCGCAGCACTAGCAGCTTCACGGATGAAAAGGCATGACACAGATCAAGGATTTGTCCGGTTTTGCCATAAAGCTGACGCGACACATGGTCGCAGCGCTGCGCAGGTTAAAAATAGTCGCGCCATCGGCGGAAAAAACAGGCTACAGCCCCAGTAAAAATGGGCATTCCGCCTGAGTTACCAGGTTGATAAAAAAACCAGCTTAGCTCGCAGATTTACGCTGCGAGCGAGTATAAACCCCTGTCCCAGCCAACCTGCGGGTTTGCAGTCTTCTTTGAAATATCTTGTAATATTTGCCTCCTGAGTCAGTGAGGCTGGTTTTCAGCCACATGGATTACTGACCTTGCCAAGTCATCAGCACTTGGCTGCAGGCCGATAGGTCCGCTGCTCGGCGATCTCTTCTTCGCTTCAGCAACCATCACCGGCAAGCGCCCGGCAGGACGGCGCCTAGCGCTACCCATGCTGACTAAAAAATACTCCAACAGCAGATGAATCGATTTCGCCATAGCGATAGTCGCACGTTCTCGCGCGGCTGTTCTGAGGCTCGATCCGTTCAAGCATCGCCCGACACACGCGGGAGATATATCGGCGCCGTCGTCCGGCTCGTGGCGTGGAGCCAGTTCATCCAACAAGGCCGCAACATGAAAATAGAGCAGTTCTCTGGATATTTGAAACACCTGGTCTGGCTGCCCCTGCTGATGCTGGGCGGTTGCAATATGGCGCTGCTTGATCCCAAGGGTCAGGTCGGTATGGACGAAAAGTCGCTGATCATTACCGCGACGCTGTTGATGCTGATTGTGGTGGTGCCGGTCATCGTGATGACCCTTGCATTCGCCTGGAAATACCGCGCCAGCAACACCAAAGCCACCTATCGGCCCAATTGGTCACACTCCAATCGCATTGAGCTGGTTGTGTGGCTGGTGCCCTGTGTGATCGTTGCCATTCTGGGCACCATCACCTGGACCAGCACCCATGAGCTGGACCCTTACCGTCCGCTGGATTCCGACGTTAAACCGATCGAGATTCAGGTGGTATCGCTCGACTGGAAATGGCTGTTTATCTATCCGGAGCAGGGGATTGCCACGGTAAACGAAATTGCCTTTCCGAAAGATACGCCAGTGAACTTCAAGATCACCTCCCAATCAGCGATGAACTCGTTCTTCATCCCGCAGCTGGGCAGTCAGATCTATTCCATGGCGGGCATGCAGACCAAGCTGCACCTGATTGCCAACCATGAAGGTAGCTTTGAAGGTATCTCTGCGAACCTTAGTGGTGAAGGCTTCTCGGACATGAAATTCCAGGCCATCTCGACTTCACAAGACGGCTTCAAGGACTGGGTCGCCAAGGTCAAGGCCAATCCGGAAACCCTCGATCTGAATAGCTATCCTGCGCTGGTCGAGCCCAGTAAGGCCGATCCGGTGCGCTACTTC
>TARA_R110000851_G_scaffold110538_1_pt1 | contig 15952 bp, 11 predicted proteins | sample TARA_R110000851 | Tara Oceans TARA_R110000851 (sample SAMEA4397627) | marine metagenome | biome: Polar Biome; feature: [DCM] deep chlorophyll maximum layer (ENVO:01000326); material: water (ENVO:00002006), including particulate matter (ENVO:01000060) such as... | depth 17 m | reverse complement strand
TAGAAGGTAGATTTGGTAATTCAATTCGTTTTGGTTCTACTAATATAAGTGATAAAATCCCAAAAGAAAATAAAAATAGATGGAGCAATGAAGGAAACGCAGGAGATCCTATTATTATTATAAGGAATGGACAAAGAACAGAAGATATAAATAATAAAGGATGGCAACATACACTAGAAGATATAGATAAGGATGCATCTAGTATTTATATAACTTCTAACCAACAATTAAAAGATTTTAGAGATATGGGTGGAATGAGTTACATCTTACCCCCCTCATTTACTGCAGAACCTTCAGAAAACTTATAATGGCTAAAAAACAAAATATAACAATTGAAACTCAAATAGAAGATATTCCTTTTACACAAGACTCAATAGTAGAGGATATAGTATTAATTTCTCCTAAAAAAGTCACAGCCACAGAAATAATATTAGAAGAAGAATTACCATGGGATGTACATGAAACTACTTCTTATATAATAGAAAGAAAAACAGACACTCAGACCATAACTTCTACAGATACAATTATATTAAATACAAAAACAAAACCATCAGAGGGAATCCCAGAATTATATATACTATCTTCAGGAAGTTTAGCTGAAATAACAAGTCCTTTAGAACAAGAAATAGGGAAGTATTTTAGATTAAAACATTTAATATCTTATGATTATATTAATCCTCTATATTATGAAATAAATAATTACCCAGGAAAAGATAAAAATTATAATGGAGAAAAAATAGTAAAAAATCTTAAAAACTTAATGGAGAATTGTATAGATAGAATAATCGACAGATACCCTCACCTTGTTATACTTTCAGCTTATAGATGTTTAGAATTAAATAAAATGATTGGGGGATCTCATGATAATACTACCCATATAGAGGGATGTGCTATTGATTTTAAAATACCCGAAGAACATACATCATATGTTTTTAATTGGTGTGTTGAAAATTTACCTGAATTTTATGAAATAATGTGGGCTTATCCTGAAAGAGGAAATAAATCATGGATTCATATATCTTATAAAAAGAATAAACCTATAAGATTAACAACTTTAGCATCAGAAAGAGAAGATATTCATAATGCTTATGGGGGTAGTAGAAGAGGGACAAGAGGGGAATACCAAGAAGGAATAACAAAAGCTTTACAAAATTTAGTATAATATGAGTTGGAAACCAGAATTACCAGGAGTTTATCAAGGAAAACAAATATTAATAACTTCAGATAGATTAGTATTTAATGCTAAGAATGATTCTATACTTTTATATTCAAATGAAGGTATAGGTTTTAGTACTGAGGGTAGTATTCATTTTGATACTTCAGATTTTACTGGGAATAAATTTATAGTAAATGCCCCTGAAATATACTTAGGTTTAAATTATGATGGTGAATTACCCCCAAGCCCAGCAGTAAAAGGATATGAATTAGGAGAATATTTAGGAGGAACAGATGGGGTATTATCAGTAATAGAAGACTTAATAGATGTAGTATGTGATGGTGTAGCTTATACCTCTCCCTTCTCTGATCCTATATCAGGAAGAACCCAATATACAGCTCCTAACAGATCAAACTATGGTATGTTTTCTCATGTATTAAATAGAATCAAGGCATTAAAAAAAGACGTAGAAGATTTTAAAAGTAAAAAAACAAAAATAGCATAAATATGTCACAACAAATACAATCCTTAATGAATAAGCAGGTAGGAGGAATTTTATCACAAGCTAAAACAAAAATAAAAAAAGAGGGAAAAAAGAAAATAAAACAAAAAGTTTTAGAACAACTACCTAGTAAAGATGAGCTTAAAGAAAAATTAATATCAGGAGCCTGTTCTTTAGCAGCTCAGGAAAAAATGAAAAAAATATATAATAAAATTCATGGTTTAATATCAAAATTAGAAAATATATTATTAAGGGCTAAAGAAAAAGTACAAGCTATAAAAGCAAAACTTCAAAAAATAGTAGATAAAGTACTACCGGGAATAATATTACTAGCAGAAATAATAGCAATCCTAGTATTAGTAATGAAAATATTAGTTGCATTAGCTCCTGCTCTTTTATCAATGTGTGGTCCTCCTATGGCTGTTATAGGTCCTTGTATATCACAAATGTCTAAAATGCTAATAAAAGCAGCGGGATTCATTGGAATATCTGAGGGAACTATAAATGCAGTAACATCTTCTATAAAAAAATATATGAAAATAGCACTAACAATTATAGGAGCGGTAGCAGCTGTAATGTTATTAATAAATCCAGTACTACTTTTTGTTCAAAAAATTAAATCCTTTATAGAATTTTTATATCTAATGTATATTCAAATGTGCAATGTTCCTGATGAATCCGTTATGGATGAAGATGGTAATATAAATGAAGCTTTATTAGAAGAAGAAATATTAAAAAAAGACCCAACGGGATTAGCCTTATCAAATGATGATTTAGGAACAACAGGATTAGCAGGAATACCCTTATTAGGTTTAGGAAATGCTAGTGGAGTAAATGAAAATACTAACACTAACACAGGGATATTAACAGGAGCAGGAAATACAAATTATGGTTTAGGAGGAGATGATGGTTTAGGAGGATATGGAAATACAGGCATAATGGCCACATCAGGAACCTATGGACAACATACAGGATTAGGAAATAGTACAAGACCAAATAATGATTTACATGGCATTACTAAAAAAATGACATCATTATATGAAGATCTTATAATAGAACTTAGAGGAAAAGGAAAGATGGAAATAGTAGAACACTTAACTGCTCTTGACTTTGGATTCCAAACACGATTTGAAAGAAAAATTGTACCAATAAGTTAAAAAAATTCATATTTATAATAAACACAAACAACAATGAAAGCAAAAACTTTTGAAAATCTAATTAGAAAAGTAGTTAGAGAAGAAATCGATTATTCGTTACGTAGAGAAATTAAATCACTTAAAGAAGATTTACGTAGTGAATTAAAACCAACAATAGTAGAACAAACCGAAAAACAAGTAGAACCTATCCAAGTATCAAAAAATACTTTAAGAGAAAAAATTATGGGTACACAGTCTTTTAAACCTCAAAGTTATACATCTAATAGTGCATTAAATGATCTTTTAAACGAAACAGCACAAGGAAGTACAAATACAGAAACAGCAACAGCTCCAGGAATTCCTGTAGAATCTATGCCTGCTCCTGTACAAGATGTAGTAAATAGAGATTATAGAGGTTTAATGCAAGCAATAGAAAAGAAAAAAGGAAGATAATATATGCCTATAATTCAAGGAATAAAAAGAAAAAACCCATTAGATGTTAACGAAAATATTTCTATTGGGGTGGCATTTCCCTTGGATGAAAGTAATATGTTTACAGGAACACCAACAACTAAAGAACAAGTAAAAAGTAATCTTCTTAATTTATTATTAACTAAAAAAGGAGAAAGATTACATCATCCAAACTTTGGTGTAGGTTTACAAATATATTTATTCGAACAAACAATAGATAGTGATAGTATATATAACCAAATTTACCATCAAATAGAAATTTATATACCTGAAATAACACTAAGTGATGCTGATATAAATTATAACCCAGACGAACAAACATTAACAATTAAAATAACATATGAGTTTAACTTAGATAACACTAAAGATGCTATCTTAATAACTATTTAATAATGGCATATTCAAAAGTATCAAATAAAACACAAGATAAAGATATAAAATATCTAAATAAAGATTATAATTCTTTTAAGGACCAATTAATGGAGTTTGCAGAAGTTTATTTTCCTAATAATTTTAATGATTTTAGTGAGGGTAATCCAGGAATGATGTTTTTAGAAATGGCAGCTTATGTGGGGGATGTTCTTTCTTTTTACACAGATACACAATTAAGAGAATCTTTTTTACTTTTAGCTCAAGAAGATGAAAATTTATATAATTTAGCTTATACTATGGGGTATAAACCAAAAGTAACAACCCCCTCTAGTGCTATGTTAGATATATATCAATTAGTACCTTCAACATTAAAAGGAGATGGAATGGAAGGTTATGTACCTGATTTTGATTATGCTTTAACTATTGGCCAAAACTCATCTTTTGTGTCAACAGAGGGCCCTAAATTTTATACAGTAGATCCTGTTAGATTTAATTTTTCATCATCTCTAGACCCAACAGATGATAGTATTTATCAATATGACTCAGATGGTAATCCTGAATATTATCTTCTTAAAAAGAAAGTTAAATCTATATCAGGAGAAGTATTAACTCAAGCTTTTTCTATAGGAACAGCCGAAAAATATAAAACAATTAATCTATTTAACTCTAATATAATTTCTATCGAATCTATAACAGATGACGAAGGGAATATATGGTCAGAAGTACCTTATTTAGCTCAAGATACAATGTTTGAAGAAATAGAAAACACGGCGGCTAATGATCCTGAATTACATGGTTTTAATCATCAAACTCCTTATCTCTTAAAATTAAAAAAGGTACCAAAAAGATTTGTATCTCGTTTTAAAACAAGAAATGAAGTAGAAATCCAATTTGGTCCGGGTTCATCAGATAATTCAGATCCTTTAATAACTCCTGATCCTAATAATATAGGTTTAGGAATTAAAGATGGAAGAAGCAAATTAGACACAGCATATGATCCTTCTAATTTTATGTATACGAAGGCTTATGGTCAGTCCCCCGCAAATACAATACTAACAGTTAAATACCTTATAGGAGGAGGATTAAAATCTAATGTAGGTATAGATACTATTAACACAGTAGATAGTATAAATACTACCCCTAAACCTAATTTACCTATAGCTATGTCTAATTTTGTAAGAGGATCAATAGCAGCTAACAATTCAGAACCAGCAAGAGGTGGTGGTGGCGGAGATACAAAAGATGAAATAAGAATGAATACAATGGCTAATTTCTCTGCACAACAAAGAACAGTAACAAAAAATGATTATTTGATTAGAACTTTATCTATGCCTTCTCGTTTTGGACAAGTAGCAAAAGCATATATTACACAAGATGATCAAATATCCCCCAATACAAACGAATTAAATCGTATCCCTAATCCATTAGCTTTAAATTTATATACTTTAGGATATGATAATGATAAAAAAATAACAACCTTAAACACAGCAACAAAAAATAATTTAATGACTTATTTAGAGCAATATAGGATGTTAACAGACGCTGTAAATATTAAAGATGGTTTTGTTATTAATTTTGAAATGGAATTCGAAATAACTGCTTTCAAAAATTATAATAACCAACAAGTACTATTAGATTGCATAACAGAAATAAAAGACCATTTTAGTATAGAAAAATGGCAAATAAATCAACCAATTATTATATCAGAAGTAGAAAATATACTAGCGGGAATAAAAGGGGTACAAACAGTAGAAAAAGTAGAATTTAAAAACAAAGCAGGAGCTTCTTTAGGATACTCTCAGTATAAATATGATTTTAAAGGAGCAACTATAAAAAGAGTAATTTATCCTTCATTAGATCCAAGTATATTTGAATTAAAATTCCCAGATACAGATATTAAAGGACGTATAACAACATATTAAAATGGCATATTATCACATTTTCCCAGAAATAGACACAACCATATATAGTCACCCTGATAGACTCCATTTAAATACGGGACGTGATGAAATTCTTGAAGTTGTAAAAGAAATAGGAAGCACTGACCAAAAACATTACCCCTCAAGAGTTCTTATTAAATTTAGAAATGAGGATTATACAAATGTAATAAATAACATTATAGGATCCTCTAATTTTAATTCAAAAACAACATGTAGTTTAGAATTAACAGCAACAGAACCTAAAAATTTAACACAAATTTTAAATTTAGAAGTATATCCTGTATCTCAATCATGGCAAGAGGGATCAGGAAGATACTCAAATACCCCTACAGGATCAGATGGTGTTAGTTGGATAAATAGAAATGGAAGTATTTATGAAAATAAATGGGTCCACCCAATAGGGGGGATAGATTTCTCACCTATATTAGATGTAAATGACACAGTAACAGATGGATTCGTTATAGGAACCCATACATCAACGGGCCAGACATGGGTATACGACCCAACAGGGGCTCCTGCATATATGACCCCTGGAACAACAGGATCCCTTAGTAGTTCAGCTATGTCTCATGGGGGAGGAATGTGGTATACAAATGTTTATGGTACTCAACAATTTTTATATGGAGATGATTTAAATACAGATATAAATGTAACAGATATAGTAAAAAAACACAGTGCAAGTTTATTTGTAGGTCAAACATACCCAACAGGGTTAACTAATTATGGATTTATATTAAAACAACCAGATTCAGTTGAAGCTAATACAAAAGCTAGTTTTGGTGAAATGCAATATTTTTCAACTGAAACAAAAACAATATACCCTCCAACATTAACTTTTAAATGGGATGATAGTATACATAATAAACAATCTGTTGCTAAACAAGAGGGAGAATTAAATTTACAATTATATGGGAATAAAAAGGAATATAACCAAAACGATGAAGCAGTATTTAGAATCCACGTAAGAGATAAATACCCAACAAGAGAATTTTCTACTACTTCTAATTATTTAAATATAGGATATCTAACAACAAGTTCTTTTTATAGTATAAGAGACGCCCACACAGAAGAAGAAGTAATACCATTTGATCATACTAATACTAAAATGAGTGCTGATAGTAAAGGAATGTATTTTAAAGTATATATGAAAGGCCTACAACCAGAGCGATATTATCGTGTGTTATTTAAACATAAAAACAAAGGGGGCATCACTATATATGATGATAATAATCACTTTAAAATAGTTAGATAGTGGCTCAAGAAATATTTAAATTAAATAAAAGGGTATACAATAATAAAGAAATTGATAATGTTATTGATAGGGATTTTTCTAGTCTTATAAAAAGTAAAAACCCTATTAATGTAGAAAGATTCTTTAGTCTTTATAGAGAACTATTTTATAAAATTCAAAGAACTGGAGAAGAAGGAGACAATTCATCAACTTTAGATGGTTCCCAAAAATCACACTGGGAACTTATATTAGAGAGTCAAGATTATATTAATAACTATATTGATTGGAGGGATAAAGTAATAGATAGTTTATTTGATGAAATTGATGAATTAGAAGAAATTTTACGTAATAAATTATCTATTCAAGATAACCAACATCCTTTTTATCCTGATGGAACCTTTTTAAGATCACCTGCTAGAAACTCAAATGGACTTCCTATTTGGATTATGCAAAATGGAGCTAAAAGAGAAATAAAAAATTATGATACCTATAAAGCACTAAAAAGGGCGGCAGAACACGACTATGATGATTCAGATGATGATGTTTGCCAATTATTAGAAATATCTACTTTAGATGATATACTAGATGGCCCTTATATATCATCAGATATCGATATAAATTCAATGAATTGGGAAGCAACAGATCTAGATATAACATTGGGGGGAATAACAGACTATATTGAATCTGAAATTACTTGTTTAGAAGGAGTAAAAGAATCAGATAGATCTCCTGATTGGACCTCTATAGGTGATAGCTCAGAAGGTTATCAACCTAGATATAATAGTTGTATAATAGAATATACGTCTATTGATATTGTTGTTCCTGGAGACATGAAGGAAGTAAGAGAAGAACTATTTCCAGGAGATACTATAACAATAAAATATAGAAGTAATGTTGATATAAATGAATACTCTTTAAATGTATTACAAGGTTTTACTGAAGAAAAATTTATTAAAAATACAAAGAAAGAATTAAGAGAACCAACAAAAAGAGATGTATATGGAAACTGGATAGATGAATTAGGAAATTACATATATAGATATCATGATCTTCCCGGTGTTCCTTTTGGACTTAAAAAACAATGGGCTTCTTCTTATGGTACAAATAAGGTACAACCTACATCTAGAAATACAGATACTTCATGGTGGTTACCTTATAAGGATCATAACTATAATGATATCTCAGAACAAGAAATTCAAGGAAGATTATGGGAAGAAGTATTTAATGATTCAACTAATATTTATTATAATAATAATATACAATGGAATGGATGGTCTGGTCCTCTTGGGGGGATTTATGGAGAACCTATATATTTTATCCCAAGCCCTATAGGAGAAGAAGCAGGACATAATAATCTGTTTGTGTGTAAAGTAGGAACAGATAATATACCTCTTAATGATCCCTTTGCAGGAGCAATGAATTGGGGAGTACAATATTATGTTATATTAAATAAAAATTATGAACCCCTTAATCAAATTAATAGATTAAAAACATCTATAAACCATCACATTACTTCTTATACTTTAAATGCGTTAAACATGAATGTAGAAAGTTTAAGAACTTTAACTCTAATAGAATTAGAAAATTTAGCTCAAGAAAACAGTTTACCTAAAGAATTATTTACTAATAATTGGTGGATAACTATGAGTAATGCTAATAGAAGTAATCAAAAAGAAGTATATCCAGGATTTAATTATTTATAAGATATGAAAGAAATTATTAAACTAAATAAACATATATACGGAACTAAGGGAACTCAAGACAAAATAGATGATGAGTTTAAAGAATTCATAGTAAAAACACACACAGTAGAAGAATTTTTTGATTTATACCAACAACTATTTTATGATATAAATAAAATTGGAAGATTATCTCATACTACCATAGTAGCAAAAAGCACCGAATATGCAGGAACCCCACCTAACCCTAAAGACCAAACAATTTTAGAGTTAAAAGAAAGAAGAAAAGAAATCCAGTGGGCTATAGATTCTATAGAGGAAACACATCCTTTCCTCCCTAATAATAGAACTGTTATTCAAGCTAGAAATGAACCTTCTCTTAAATATTATATGCAATCAGGAAGAAGAAGACAAATAAAAAATGACACAGTTTTTAATTTATTAAAAACAAGAGCAGGATATTCAGAAGACACACCTAATGAAGATTTTGCAGTATTATTAAATTCAGATGCTATAGCAGGTATAATGCCGGGTCCAGATATCAATTCAGAAACAGATCTAAATCTAGATACAGCTAACATAAATAGATTTACTCCGGGAGTAAATATGAATGATTCTTTAAGTAATATAAATGTTCAAAAACCAAACCCGGATTTAAGAAATAATACTTCTATTCCTGAAATAAATAATTATAACCCAATGGCTAATATAGAGGAAATACCACCAACACCTAAAGAGTTAGAATTACTTTCTTTAATGAATACAGATGATTATAATAGGTCCAAACATTATAATACTAATATGGGGGACAGTCCAAGAAGTAATTTTAGACAAAACTATTCATCTTTTTAAAAAATGGAAAAAATATTAAACATATCAAATCCTACATCTTTTAACCCAAAAGAAACTTCTATATCGGAAAAAAATATCGAAAAAACCTTTGGTAGACCTGAAGACCATATAGAATTACATATTTATGATCTTAGAAACAATCTTCTATTCTCAGAACCTTATTTTAAAGATTATTATCTTGAAAAGGGAAACACACCCCCCTCAACAACTCTTAACCCTACAGATGTAGAACCAGAAATAGAACCGGCATTCCTCTCACCTGATGGTGATTTACCAAAAGGTACAGGAACTAGGGATTATGAAACACCCGGCCCCAACCAAGCAACAGAAGGATATTGGTTTAACACAGGAAAAGAAAAAGTATGGGTATCTAGTATTCCTATGCAAGCACAAGGAATTCAAGGAACAACATCAGAATTAAGTGTAGATCCTATATCAATCCTCAAAAAAGCAGGATATACTAGGGGTAAATATAAAGTTAAACTTAATATTAAAAGAACAAAAATATTTAATGTATTTGGGAGTCCTTTTTCTATTAAAGAAATTTCCGGAAATCGTAGAGAAATTAGAACAATAACCCCCCAAGTTCCAAATAATACTCTTAGTTCAGCTGTTGGTGCTTTTATTTCTGAATTAGAAAGCTCTGTTTATTTTAAAGAATTTTATTTATCTTTTAATGAAGATATAAATCTCTTAGGAATAAATATTTTACTAGATAAAAATACTTCTAAATATGAAGTATTATTTAAAACATTAGACCCTTTACCCTCATTTATAACAGGTCAAACAAGTTTTAGTATATGTGAGTATATAATAGATCCCATAACATATACTGTTGATTTAGGTCTTCCTGAAACTTTAGATCATACTATACCTTTAAGAGGTCCAAATACTAAAATAGATGTAAGAATGCATAATAGTATTCCATCAAAACTTAAAAACTATAACCAAGTATTAGAATATAGTTCAACTTCTTCTTATAATGAATTACTAAATAAATTAGAAAATTCTATAGTCCCTCAAGTAGATTATGATTACATAAGACCTATTTCACAAAGTTGGGATGATTCAGATATAAGATCATATCATTTTGAAAATTTTGTACATTTTGGCAACGCAGGGCAAAGGTTAAATAATTTTAGATATAAATTAGAATCATTAGAATCATTTTCTTCACAATCAGGGAATTTATTTAACTCTCATAATCTTAGCGAACAAGTACCCTTAGGAAGCACTAATTCTTTTGTTAATAAAAATATTGGTAATTTAGAAATTAAAAAACAAAATATTATAAAGGGTTTTGATGGATATGAACATTTTTTATATTTTAACACCGGTTCTAGTCCATATACTTGGCCTAAATCTAGTAAAACTAAACCATATACCCTCCATTCAGTAACATCATCAGAAGCTAAAGAATGGTTAGGAACAGAAATGGATACTTATGGAGACTATGGTGGTCAATTACTATCTGCTTCTTTATTTGATAGACAAAATAATAATGCTTTAAGACAATTTATACCAGATCATATTATAACAAACAAAGAAAATAATTTTTACGTTAAGTTTGTGGATATGGTGGGTCAACATTTTGATAATATATGGCTTCATATAAAACACCTCACTGAAATAAATGATTCCCATCATGTAAGGGGTATTTCAAAAGATTTAGTTTATTTTCAATTAAAAAGTTTAGGTTTAGAAACATTTGATCAATTTGAAAATGCTAATTTAATTGAATATATTTTAGGAAGGGGCACAGCGGGGGATACCTCAGTGGGGGACTTAACAATAGGTAGTTATATTATAGGACAAGATAATAATTTTTATAATATAGGAGATCATAAAACATTTGTAACAGCTTCAAATGAAGGCTCAATTCCTAAAGGAGATATTACTAGGGAAATATGGAAACGTCTTTATCATAATGCACCTTATCTTTTAAAAACAAAAGGAACAGAAAGGGGATTACGAGCATTAATGAATTGTTATGGAGTTCCTTCTACAATGTTAAATGTTAAAGAATATGGGGGTCCTACAAAAGATAAAACAACATATAAAACATTTTCATATGATAAATCCTCATTTGCTTTAAAGGGAGATTCAGGAACAGGAGGATATTTCTTAAAAACAGATTGGAGTTCATCCTTAACAGATGATTTAGCTACTTCTGCTAAAACAGTTGAATTTAGAATTAAACCTCATAGAGGGAGTAAAACAACAGAAAATTATCACTTATTTAATTTAGGAAGTTATGATAATAAACATAAAAATTCCGAACCAATATTAATATTAACACCTTATGGGGGAAATGATATATCATCTTCAGGAGATTCAACCCAATATGGGAAATTAGATTTATATTTTAATGGAGATCCTGATAATGGATCTACCCTACAAGCTTCCACTGCTAATTTTCCAGTTTATAATGGGGATTTTTGGAATATTTTTATAGGAACACCGGGACATTCAGGAAGTGCCTCTGAAATACAGTTTGGGGCTTATCAAACAAATTGGTTAAAAAACACAACATACCATAGAGCAAGTGCACCAATGTTATCTGAATATTCAAGATCCCTTTCTTGGGGAGATCATCTATCTAGTAGTGATGATTCACCTTACAACCAACAAATAGGAGGAGCAAATTGCGCTTATATAGGAGGTACAGAAGCTAATGATCATAATTTTTTATATAATAATTTAGATAATTTACGCTATTCAGGTTCTATTCAAGAAGTAAAATTCCATTTTGGAGAAATGTTAACTCATGATACTCTTGTAAAACATTCATTAGAACCTTTTATGTATGGGGGTAATACAATATCTTCTTCTTATGACACAGTAATATTAAGATTACCTTTAGGAAGTAATTTACATCAAAATAGCTCAAGTTTCCATCCACGAAATGAACATACCAATTATTTACCAGGGATAACTAGTAGTATGGCTAATGCATCTGATGGTACTTCTACTCTAAGATGGGAAGAAATAGACGAAGTACATCATTTACCTACCCCTGACACAGGAATAACAACTACAAGTGAAAAAGTAAGAATAGATACGGGATCAATAGATGATAATATATTATCCCATAATGTAAGATGTGAAACTTCTATTTTAGATAGAGTACCACAAGATTTTGAAGATTTAGGTGTATTCTTTTCCCCAACAAATGAAATAAACGAAGATATAATTTATACTTTAGGAGCTTTTAGATTAGATGATTATATAGGTTCACCTTTACCCTCACACCAATCATCTCCTCATTATCCTGATCTTAAAAAATTAAAAGAAATATATTATAAAAAAGTAGATGATAAGTATGATGTTTGGGATTATATTAAACTAATAGAGCAAGTAGATCATACTTTATTTAAATTAATAGAACAATGGGTACCTTTTAAAGCAAACCTAAAAACAGGTCTATTAATTGAACCTACTTATTTAGATAGACCTAAAGTGCCAAGAATTGTTCCTACAAAAACAGACGGCCAAACAACGGTTCCTGGTTCTTATACAACAATAGAAGTAGAATATAGTACTTTCACATCTTCCCAAGCAGATAAGTATGAGGGATCTAAGTTATTTAGAATGGGTACTAATGTGGGTGGGGGAAATGTTACAACAACTATGAACTTCAAACAACAGTTTAATAGAGGACAACACACAGGATCATTAGTAGGTAAACCTCCTTACGTAGTAAAAGATAAAACAATACAAACGGGGGGAACTAATGCAGATATACCCATAAAAGATTTATATAAATTTGAAAAAGAACACTCACAAGCACCTATTAGACCAAACAGTACAGGATCTAGAGATATGAAAAGAATGTCAACAACTCCCTTAGGAAATGTTCAGAAAGCAAGAATATCTCGTAGGTATTATAGAAGTTTAGCAGTTGGAAACCAAAACGATTTTCTATTTAACCAATAATAAGTTATGCCAGCACCAATAATAAGAAAAATACCAGGATTAGAAAAAAGAATAATTGGAAAATCCGCAAATTCAAATAGACAAAATATACACCAAAATTTACAAAATGGTGTAGGAGGATTACAAATTGGATATGATTTTACTGTTAGTCAAGGAAATCAAAACATAGGTAAATTATTTGATGGAAGACAAGACACACATGTAAATATAAAACATAACGATAAAGATCAATGGATAATATTTGATTTAGGAAAAAACAGAAAAATAGATAGAATTGTTTTAGAAAACGGACCCCCACCAGGAGAATCTACAGCTGCAAATAATGATAGTTGGGTTTTTGATTTAGATTTTTTCCTCTTTAAATCAGGAAACTATAATGATTCAGTTGCAACTGCTAATTTATCTGATCTTAATAATCCAACTTTTAACCAAAATCAACTAACTCCCCTATCAAAAATAGTATTTTCTCCAGACTCACAAACTTCAATAGATAATGTAGCAGGTACAGGTACTACTGAGGGTTTCCAATATATAGCTATAAAAATTAATTTTAATCTACAACTACCCCTTAATTCTGGTTATAATAATGGATATATAAATTTAAAAAATCTTGAAATTTATGAATCTTTTGACACTAGAGATTATATAGTTGAATTTAATGATTCCGTTTTAGATATGCATAGTTGGACGGGGTTAAGATATAAAGGATGTAAAACAATAAGTAAAGAAATAAATAAATACACTGATTTTAGTGATGGGGGTTCTGGTATAGGTCACTCTATTATAGGAAATAATTTTACAATAGGTAAATTTCCTTCTTTAGAAAAATATATTGGAGATATAACATATGGTAAAACCCCCAACATAGAAAATAAAACAACAGCTCTTTATATAACAAATACGGTAATAGGAGGTACAGAAGAAGAAGATAAATACGCAAGACTTAAACACCACTCATACATCAATATAGATAAAATACTTATTATTAATTTAAATGATGATACAGTTAAAATATTAGATAGAGAAACTGAAGATTTTGAACCTTTTCATAGATTTATCACAACCGATTTTCCTACATCTGGAAAATTTAACATAAAAGTTCTAGACAATTATATACAAAATAGTTTAAAAACAGAATACCATGTTAAAATGAATAAAGGGTGGTTATTAAAAAGTTTTGAATATAATGCAGAAAGTGGACCACTACCAGGAATGGATTTTGATGGAACAAATTTAAATACAACCTTAAATAGTGTAGATGGTAATACAACTAATGTTATCCATACTGTAGCAAACCCACTATCTCTTTTTGATGCAGTTTCAGGTTCAGTTCAGTTTCCTAATAGGATTTATGGTTATAATAAAATGTTAAACATAGATACAAATAATGACCCAAATAATTCGGGTATAGCTACAGGACTATATGGGTGTCAAGAAGTAAATAATATTTTGTGTGGTAATAAAGATTTAGAGGAAATGAAATTAGGACCAATTAAATCTTTATATGATGTGTTTTCTTTTGGTCCTAATTATGGTGAAGTTTGTGATTCTAATAATCTTAGTGATAATTGCAATTATTATAATTGGTATAGTGATGGTAATTTGCATGATGGAAGTTTTATTTATAAATCTAATGAAGCTTATAATCAACACTCAGGAGGAGATCTTAGATTTAGATTTGGAGTAACAAACCTAATTGATGATGTACCACAAGTCTCAGGAACCCCAAACCAAACATTCCAACCTTTATATACGGGGGATAATACAAGATTTTTATCAAACAAATTTACTAGAAAGTTCATTAAACAAGAAAATAACTCTCAATTAGGAGTAAAAAACTTTAACTTCCCTACTATAGCTGAAACAACTATATCAACAGGACTGGATTTTGATGTATGGGTTAAAGATGCAAAGGTAAATCCTTCTGTAACTGCAAGTGTATTTATTGGTCAATGTGTTCAATTTTTAAATGAACAATCTACAGATACAGAATTACATTTAACCCTATTTGAAGGTACTAAAGATTTTTCTGGAGACAATGATGAAATGAGTATAGGAACTTTTGAAGTAGATAGAAATGTAAACTCAGGATATTTAGATTTTGCAACTAATGAAGGAAAATTATATAATACTATAGGACCAAGAGCTAAATATTTAAAACTAAAAAATTCCCCTCAATTTAGACCTAGTATAAAACCAGTTTTTGAGGATAGATTTACATATGATACTATTGAAACTGCTGAGTACCAAGCAGTTATAGAGGAAAGACAAAATGCTTTTGTTTTTGGACCAGGAACTACTAATACAAATTTATCCAATAATGCAGGTTATTTCCATCAATCCCAAATTGGTGAGATAGTTTCAACTTATAATAATAACACAGGAAATTCAGATAATTATTCTGGATCTTTTAGCTATGAACTCTCTTTTCTAGATAAAGACCATACACTTATAGCAGACATAGATAAAGACGCAGAATTATTTGATGGTATTGGAGGGCAGGGAGCTGTACTTATTCCTGAACATACCCATGAAGCAATAAAAATAAATTTATATTATTATTTAGAAAAAGCAGGTATGATAGAAAGAACAACTAAAAAGAAAAGAATTAAACCTATATAAAAATTCATATTTCTTAAAAAACATTATATTTATAACAAACAACAAAAACAATGGG
>TARA_R110000851_G_scaffold243845_2_pt1 | contig 16020 bp, 11 predicted proteins | sample TARA_R110000851 | Tara Oceans TARA_R110000851 (sample SAMEA4397627) | marine metagenome | biome: Polar Biome; feature: [DCM] deep chlorophyll maximum layer (ENVO:01000326); material: water (ENVO:00002006), including particulate matter (ENVO:01000060) such as... | depth 17 m | reverse complement strand
GTCAAAATTTTGTTGTCTGAAATCAGCTTATTCAGACGTTACTTAACTATGGCGCACAGCGGGCAAGAGCAGACAAGATCAAATTGAATGAGCAGGAAGAACGGAAATAACACCTCAGCTGATCTGGATATCGGGACTCTCTCCGGGCATCTCTGGGAGGCGGCCAATATCCTGCGAGGCCCTGTCGACGCGGCCGACTTCAAGACTTACATCTTCCCGCTACTATTCTTCAAGCGGCTCTCGGATGTCTATGACGAGGAGTATGCCGTCGCCTTGGAAGAGTCCGATGGAGACGTGGAATTTGCCCGATTCCCTGAAAATCACCGGTTCCAGATTTCGGAAGGCTGCCACTGGGAGGATGTCCGGGCCAAGAGTTCCAATATTGGTCATACACTCCAGAAAGCCATGCGCTGTATTGAGCAGGCAAACCCGGGTACCCTGCACGGTATTTTCGGCGATGCCCAGTGGACGAATAAGGATCGTCTTTCAGATGCGCTGCTCAAGGACCTGATAGAACACTTCTCGTCGCTCAACTTGGCCAATAAGCACTGCAAGGCGGACATTCTCGGCCAGGCTTATGAATACCTGATCAAGAAATTTGCCGATCTGACCAACAAGAAGGCCGGTGAATTCTATACCCCGCGTGCAGTGGTCACGCTGATGGTGCGGATACTTGCACCCAAGGCCGGGGAAACAATCTACGACCCGGCCTGCGGAACCGGGGGCATGCTCCTCGAAGCGCTGCACTACGTGAAAGAGCATGGCGGCGACGAGCACCTTATGCTGGGTAAGCTCTACGGCCAGGAAAAGAACCTGACTACATCTTCCATCGCCCGGATGAACCTCTTTCTCCACGGCGCTGAAGATTTCCATATCGAACGTGGCGACACTCTGCGCTCACCTGCATTTTATTCCGGGGACAGCTTGGCCACCTTTGACTGTGTTATCGCCAACCCTCCCTTCTCTTTGGAAAAATGGGGGGATGATGTCTGGGTCAACGATCCTTACGGCCGAAATTTTGCCGGGCTGCCGCCAGCCAAGTCCGGAGACTTCGCCTGGGTGCAGCACATGATCAAATCCATGGCCTCCAAGACTGGCCGCATGGCCGTGGTGCTACCCCATGGCGTACTGTTCCGCATGTCCAAAGAGGGAAAAATTCGCCAGAAACTGATCGAGATGGATATTCTCGAAGCTGTAATCGGTCTTGGGCAAAACATTTTTTACGGCACCGGTCTTGCGCCCTGTGTGCTGGTTTTCCGGGATAGCAAACCCAAGGCCCACCGCCAGAAAGTGCTTTTTATCGATGCTTCCAAGGAGTTCAAGACCGGTCGCGCCCAGAATGAGCTGCTGCCGGAACACGTGGACAACATTCATCATTGGTACGAAGCCTATCAGGATGAGGAAGGGATCTGCCGGGTGGTCACCCTCGACGAGATTCGAGAGAACGATTACAACCTGAACATTCCCCGCTACGTGGAGCCGGTGATCGAAGAGGAGTCCATGACCATTGATGAGGCCATTACCAACCTCAAAGAATCGCTGCAGGCGGCGTATGCGGCCGAGGATCGTCTGAAAACACTGCTACAGCGTGAAGGACTGTTGTGAAGAAAAGAAAACATATTTCCCAATCGGAGCTGGAATCTTACCTCTGGGGCGCGGCCACCTTGCTGCGCGGCTATATTGATGCCGGGGACTACAAGCAGTTCATCTTCCCGCTATTGTTCTACAAGCGCCTGTGCGACGTCTATGACGAGGAGCTGGCCGATGCGCTGGAAGAATCCGGCGGCGATCAGGAGTATGCCGAGCTTCCCGAGCAGCACCGCTTTCAGATTCCCGAGGATGCCCACTGGAAAGTTACACGCACCAAGGTTAAAAACGTGGGCAAGGCCATTCAGGATGCCCTGCGGGCGATTGAAACAGCCAACCCGGACACCTTGTACGGAGTCTTCGGTGACGCCCAGTGGACCAACAAGGACCGGCTGCCGGATCATATGCTGCGCGAGCTGATCGAGCATTTCAGCTTGCAGACGCTTTCTCTCTCCAACTGCCCGGAAGATGAGCTGGGCGTAGGCTACGAGTTTCTGATCAAGAAGTTCGCCGATGATTCCGGTCACACGGCTGCAGAGTTCTATACCAATCGCACCGTGGTCCACCTGATGACCGAAATGCTCGAACCCAAACCGGGCGAGTCCATCTATGACCCCACCTGCGGGTCGGCGGGTATGCTGCTCTCCGCCGTCGCCCATCTTAAGCGGCAGAACAAGGAGTGGCGGAATCTGCGACTGTTCGGCCAGGAGCGCAACCTGCTCACCTCCGCCATCGGCCGTATGAACCTGTTCCTGCACGGCATCGAAGATTTCCGCATCGTTCGGGGCGATACCCTGGCCAACCCCGCCTTTGTCGAAGGCGACAAGCTCATGCAGTTTGATGTGGCCCTGGCCAATCCGCCCTATTCTATCAAGCAATGGGACCGCGATGCCTGGTCCGCCGACCCCTGGGGCCGGAACATTTACGGTACTCCACCCCAAGGCCGGGCTGATTATGCCTTCTGGCAGCACATCATCAAAAGCATGAAGGACAAAAGCGGCCGCTGCGCCATCCTGTTTCCGCATGGTGTTCTCTTCCGCAACGAAGAGTCAGCCATGCGCGAGAAGCTGGTCGCCCACGACGTGGTGGAATGTGTGCTGGGACTTGGCCCAAACCTCTTTTACAACTCCCCCATGGAAGCCAGCGTCGTCATCTGCCGGATGAACAAACCCAGGGAGCGCAGGGACAAGGTGCTCTTTATCAACGCGGTGAACGAAGTAACCCGCGAGCGGGCACAGAGCTTCCTCACTGAAGATCACATCCAACGCATTGTCGCTGCCTACCAGGCTTTCGGTGACGAGAACGGCTTTGCCCGGGTGGTCAGTAATGATGAGATACGGGAGAAAGGCAGCAACCTCAGCATCCCGCTCTACGTTCGGGCCGACCACGCAAACGGCAATGGCAACGAAACGCTAGACGCGGTGAGTCTCAAGCAGACCATTGTGAACTGGCAGGAAAGCTCGATGGCATTACGGGAGTCGATGGCTGATCTATTCACAAATCTCGAAATCCTGTCATCAGGGAGAAAAGAGGATGTAAATGGGTAAACCTTTTAAAATATTGAGTATCGATGGCGGCGGGATTCGAGGATTATATCCAGCCCATATTCTTCAGTGCATTGAAGAACGCCTTCAAATAGATCTCTTCAACACGTTCGACATGATTGCCGGAACAAGCACCGGTTCCATTATTGCTGCCGGAGTGGCTACGTGTGTGCCTGCGGCTGACATGGTCGCGATGTACAAAGAGCATGCTGCAAAAATATTCCGCAAGAAGCGGTTTCTTCTTGGGAAAAGCATTCAGCCTATGTTCGATAGCGTCTACGATGCCCAATATCTTGAAAATGTGCTCACAGAGGTGTTTCAGGATAAACAGCTGGGTGACATTAAAAAACCGCTACTGCTTCCCGCTACCGATATCGGCAATGGTTGTGTTCACGTTCTGAAGTCGGGCTACTCTAATGAATTTACCCGTGACAATGGCGTGTTGGTTAAAGACGCTGTATTGGCGTCCTGCTCGGCACCGACTTATTTCGATCCCCATCGATTGAATGAGTATCTACTCGCAGATGGAGGGCTTTGGGCCAACAATCCTGCGCTGGCAGCCGTGATTGATGCCCAGAAGCGGCTTGGTATTGCTCAGTGTGATATACAAATTTTGTCAATCGGAACCGGCCATTCGAAAACCATGTACGGCACGAAAGCCTCGCGTAAATGGGGCTTGATTAATGGGTGGAAACACAAGGAATTCATCGGCTTCATGCTATCTCTGCAGAGTCAGAGTGCTTTCAACTACTTGAATCTCATGCTCCGTCCCGAGCAGGTCAAACGGATTGATTTTGAATCCGACCTGCCGTTGCCGCTGGATGACGTGTCTATGCTGGATGACCTCATTTCCAAGGCGGATCACAATTTCACTCATGAATCGGAATCGATCAGGGCTTTCATACAAAATGGAGGGATTGCGGGTGAATAGGATAGTTACACGAGAGGAAGCCTTGCGAAAGGCAGCGGAGCAGCTGGATATATCTCCATCTAAGTACAAACAGGCCATGGAGCGTTTCGAATCCATGAAGTCTTACCTGTTGGATGGTGAATACGATGGCGCAACAGCTGAGCCCGAAATATACCTACAGGGATCTTTCAAACTCGGGACAGAGATACGCCCTTATAAAGACAGCAAAGACGCCGATTATGACATTGACATTGTCTGCCGCTTGGAACATGAAAAAGAGACCACCACTCCGAGAACGGTAAAGCATCAGGTCGGCGATCATCTGAAGGCGCATGGCACCTATGTGAAGATGCTCGACGATGAGGGTAAACGCTGCTGGACCCTGAATTACGCTGAGCAGGACGGCGTTGGTTTCCACATGGACATTCTTCCATCGCTTCAGGAAAGCTGGAGTACCTTCAGGGACTATTACTGGTATCGCAATGCCATTGCCGTGACGGACAGATGCGGTGACACCGGCTCTTATGACTGGTCGCCTAGCAATCCTAAAGATTTTGCAGAGTGGTTTTACGATAAAAACAAGGCTGCCTTTGAGGGTGTGAAGCAGACCCAGAAACAGATCCTGTTTGAAAACTACCGTCAGGAGGGACTGTTCACTACCCGTGATGCTGTACCGGATATTCATGTGAAGACGCCGCTGCAACGGGCTATTCAGCTGCTGAAAAGGCATAGAGATATTCGTTTCTGCAATCAGCAGAACGAAAAATGCAAACCGATCTCTATGGTCATAACCGTGCTGGCTGCCAAGATCTACCGGAATGAATCGACCATTTATGAAACGCTGAGGAATTTTATAGACACCTTGTCTCATCACGCTGATCAGATGCAACCCACCTTCCATTTTGATGAAGCAATGGCGGAGTCTGCCTATACGCTGATCACAAGAACTGCAGACGGTAAATGGTATATCCCGAACCCGACCAATCATGGGGAGAACTTTGCCGACAAATGGCATGAAAACGAGAACGGTGTTCCTCATGCCCGGGCGAAGGCCTTCTTTCAGTGGGTGGCATGGGCCAAGGAAGATTTTCTCAATATCGCCGAGCGGCTTGATGAAGAACACTTCACTCGGTCATTGGTCCCACCGGCCAACAACAGCAAGAGCTTAACCGTCTCTCAACCTCGAGGGTTGTCTTTCAACGTTGCTCACCGGCAGAAGCCGTACTGGCCTCTTGATCTGAGTTATTCGGCACAGATATCGGCCAAGTATAAGGCAAATGGTTCTTGGCAAGGATTCAATTCCGGTGACCCATTGAACAAACACCTAGACCTGCTGTTCAGCGTCAACACCGATGTCCCTGCGCCATTTCAGGTCTACTGGCAGGTCGTAAATACCGGTAAGGAAGCGGAAGACGCCAGGCAACTTCGGGGAGAGATAGTTCTATCAAAGACCGCAGGTGTAGGTGGACTGACGCAAAAAGAATCCACTTCGTACACCGGTATTCACTGGGTCGAGTGTTTTATTGTAAAAAACAGCGTATGCGTGGCACGTAGCGGCGAATTTGTAGTGAAGATTGTATGAGTAAGAGCAAACAGAACATCAAGGAAGTCACCCGTTACATCAAAAAGGAAGTTGAACGGGAGCTGTGGGCTCGGGCTGCCGGACGGTGCCAGTTCAACGGGTGCAACCGGATACTCTACAAGTCTCCGGTCACTCAGGAGCGGGTCAATATCTCGGAGAAGGCCCATATCTATTCGTTTTCTGAAGATGGTCCACGGGGATGGGGGCCGTTCAAAAAGAACCCTCAAAGCCTTAATGACGTCGGCAACCTGATGCTGATGTGCCATGACTGCCACAAGACCATTGATCAGGATAAAGACGGTTCCAAGTATTCCGGATCGTTACTGCGGCAATGGAAAAAGGAGCATGAACACAGAGTGGTCACGGTTACGGGCATTGCCGCCAATAGAAAATCTCATGTTGTTTTCTATGGCAGCAACATTGGTGAACAACGGTCTCCACTTCAGCAGGAAGATGCCATGGACGCAATGTTTCCGGAACGCTATCCGGTATCGGAAAGCGCTGTCTGTCTTTCCATGTCATGCTCCCATGAAGATAAAACGGCTGCGTTCTGGGAATCGGAATCGGCTCATCTGAGCAGGGTTTTTGATCAGAAGATTCTGCCCTTGGTTGAAAGTGATTCTACAAAGCATTTCTCTCTATTTGCTTTGGCTCCAATTCCCTTATTGATCCAATTGGGAACGCTTTTCACGGACAAGATTTCCGTGGATACCTATCAACCGATCAGGGAGCCGAAAGGCTGGCACTGGCAGGAATTTCCTGAAGGGTTCGAGTTCATCATCAAAAAGCCTGAAAAGATTGATGGAGCCCCGGCTCTGGTCATTTCCTTTAGCGATATTATCAATCATGAACGGATCAGAACCATCATGGGTGAGCAGGTTTCAGTGTGGGAATTAACTGTGCCGAAAGAACATATCGGCAACGACAATATCCGTAACAGTGCGCAGCTTTCCATGATGCGGAGCGTCATCCGAAAACTTATGGTTCTGATTAAGGGTGAACATGGGTCTACTACTCCACTTACCGTTTTCCCGGCAATGGGTGTCTCCTGTTCCATTGAGATGGGAAGAGCAAGGATGCCGAAAGCGGATATGCCGTGGATTATTTATGACCAAAACAACAAAGAGAATAAATTTATAAAGGCGATAACAATAGGAAGCAGCCAATGATTACCATCGAACAAAAACGAGTCGTAATAGATAGCATAGTCAAATTGATAGAGCTTCCTGATTCGGCCTATGAGAAAGCGCGTAAAAGATATGAGGATCTCGGGGAGTGGTTTGACCGAGATGATTCAGCCGTGTCGAGGCACAATCCGCATATTTTTCCGCAGGGATCGTTCCGCCTTGGCATAGCGATACGCCCACTTGATGAAAGTGAAGAATATGACCTTGATCTTGCATGCAAGCTTCGGGATGGGATCACCAAGGACAGCCATACTCAGGAAACCCTAAAAAAGCTGATTGGCATTGAGTTGGAAGCCTATCGGAAGGCCCGTGGAATCAAGAGTGAACTGGAGCCGAAGCATCGCTGCTGGCGTCTTGAGTATCAGGATGATCTCAGTTTTCACATGGATATTGTTCCGTGTATTCCCGCAGATGAAAACCGGCAGAAGGCGATATTGGAGTCTATCCGTAAGGCAGGATTGGACGAGTTTGTGGTCGGGATCGCATCCCAGACCACGATATCCATAACGGACGACCGGCACGAGGGCTACAAGCAAATATGTGATGACTGGAACATCAGTAACCCTGAAGGATATGCCAAGTGGTTTGAATACCGAATGAATCCACAGCAAACCAGAATCCTTCTGGAAAAGGCTCAGGTGGATGATGTTCCCTTGTTCAAAAAGAAAACACCTTTGCAGCGGGTTATTCAGATTTTGAAGCGCCATCGTGACAACTGGAGCAAGGACAATCCGGATTCCAAGCCTATATCAATCATCATAACGACACTGGCCGCCAGAGCCTATAACGGCGAGGTCGATGTCGTTACGGCACTTGGCAATGTGCTTGAAAAGATGGGAGGTTTGGTAAACCAGAAAAAGCCACGGGTTCCCAACCCAGTTGACCCTGAAGAAGATTTTGCCGACCGCTGGTACAGGCAGGACTGTCTGCATTTGCGGCTGGAGGAAAATTTCAATGCCTGGCTTTTGCAGGCAAGAACAGATTTTCAGCACATTACATCCACGGCTGATACGGAATTTCTCTGTGAACACATTGAAGAGAAGTTTTCGTTGCGGGTGAATGAGTCGGAATTGAAGAAGCAGCTGGGGATCAGCGTTGCCGGCGTTAACGTCATAACTCCCAAAATACACACGATTGACCGACAAGACTCGGCTAGACCGTGGGAATGGTAACTGAATGGGAGTGTTGGCATTGAACAACTTGAGCCAGTTTCTACGCGATTATCCCGGAATGTCGACAGCGCCATGCAAGGATGCTGGCATTTGCCTGCGTGGGAAATTTCGGTTCAAAGCCAGCGTGTCTGGAGGTGATGAAATAGATGATTCCTACAAGTTGGAAATTGTTGTTCCTGAGAAATTCCCTCAGGCTCTTCCAAAGGTAAAGGAAACCGGTGGCAAGATTCCGCGTGACGGAAATTTTCATGTTAATCCGGATGGAACCCTTTGTCTTGGGTCACCACTCAGGCTGTTGAGGAAAGTCCATAGTGCCCCCAATCTGACCGGCTTTGCAGATAAATGCCTCGTACCATACCTCTACGCAGTTTCTTACAAGCTGATGCACGGTGGAGAATTTGTGTTTGGCGAGTTAGCTCATGGCGGCCAAGGTATTGTTGATGATTATTCCGTAATGCTGGGATTGAAAGAAAGGCATCAGGTAACAAGGGCCATTCAGCTGCTGGGTCTGAAAAAGCGGCTCGCAAACAAAAAGCCCTGTCCCTGCGGATGCGGGAAAAGACTCGGGGCATGCCCGTTTCATTATAAATTGAATGAGTTTCGCAGAATGGCTCCAGTGTCGTGGTTCAGAGCACACGCATCAAGCTACTTTGCCAAGGTTTGAGAAAAAGGTGATTATGAGATTGAATTCTCTGAAATCCGGCTGGAAGATAGTGAAGTTCGGCGATGTGGCAAAGAATGCCAATCTTGTGGAGCGCGATCCCGAGAGCAATGGTATTGAACGGGTTGTGGGTCTCGAACACATCGATCCGGAGAATCTGCATATCCGCCGTTGGAACACGGTTGCGGATGGCACCTCGTTTACTCGTAAGTTTGTACCAGGGCAGACACTTTTCGGCAAGCGCCGGGCCTATCAACGCAAGGTTGCCTTTGCAGAATTTGAAGGAATCTGTTCCGGGGATATCCTGACTTTTGAGCCCAAAGACCCGAAGGTCTTGCTGCCGGAGCTTCTGCCCTTTATCTGCCAGAGCGATGCCTTTTTTGATCATGCGCTTGGCACTTCGGCAGGTTCGCTTTCACCAAGAACCAGCTGGAAGGCATTACAGGACTTTGAATTCCCGCTGCCGCCCCTTGTTGAACAGAAGCGTATTGCCGAGATCCTGTGGGCGGCGGATGAGGCGGTGGAAAACTATGCGCAGAGCTATGACTCAACATGGGATACGTTAATCGCGTTGTCTAATAAGTACTTCCCATTTCCGACAGGGCATCAAGCGCAGGCACAGTTTGAATTAGGCGGGTACTGTGTCCTACAGCCAGGCTACGCTTTCAAGAGCCGCGAGTATTCGAAGCAAGGTGACAGGTTACTTCGGTGTTCAAATGTTGGAGTAAATGCAACTGTTTGGACCGAAGATGTAACGAGGTACTGGCCAGCCGAAAGAAGGTCAGAGGTAACGGACTACATACTGAACGCGGACGATATAGTAATTGCCATGGATCGTCCATTCATCAGCGAGGGTTTTAAAATTGCGCGATTAACTGAATCCGATATGCCATGTTTACTACTTCAGCGCGTAGGACGATTTATTCCTGATGAATCTCTTGATAAGGATTACCTTTGGGCATTTCTCCATTCCACATCGTTTAAACAGCAACTTTTCGCTTCGCAGAAGGGAACCGATCTGCCCCACATAAGTAAATTTGATATTGAGTCAACAAGACTCCCAGTTCCTAGCAAGGAAGAACAAAAGGAAATTGCGGGGGTATTTAGGAAGGTGGAGAAAGCTAGGGAAGAGCTGAAATCGCAGGTTGAAAAGATGAAGGCATTAACAAAGGCGCTCTCTTCGCTTGTATACGGCAATGAGGAATCCTCCTATGTCTAACGAAGAAAACACGGTCGAACAGATGGTACTCGATACGCTCTGCGGCGGCGTGACTTCGAACAGGGTTGGTAAAGAGCCCGCCAGTTACGGCGGCGAAATTAAAAGCTGGCGCTTCGTGGCCGCCGAGGCGCTCCCCCGCCAGCATTCCGAGGTGCTGGTGGAGTCGATGCTGCGCGATGCCCTTATCCGCTTGAACCCGGAAATCAAGGCTCAGCCCGACCGGGCCGACGAGGTCTCTACCGTCTGCGGACCGACAACAGTTGCTCGTTACCCTTATGACTGTCGATAGAAACACAGAGTATCTCATCAGTTTGTTTCATGAGCTGCGCAAGCAGCCGAGGGAAACGGAGTGGATCGAGTTTAAACACAACAACGGAGATCCGGAATTGATCGGGGAATATCTTTCGGCCCTGGCGAATTCCGCCGCACTATGCGGCAAGGTCAATGCCTATATGTTGTGGGGGGTCGAAGATGAAGAACACACGATCGTTGGTACGGAATTTTCCCCATCTCGCAGCAAGGTCGGTAATGAGGAGCTTGAGAACTGGTTGTTGCGTCTGCTTAACCCGAAGATCAACTTCCGGTTCTATGAACTTACGGTGGATGGACTGGCCGTTGTACTGCTGGAAATCGGTGCAGCATTCCGGCATCCCGTACAGTTCAAGAATCAAGAGTTTATTCGTGTTGGTACCTACAAGAAAAAGCTGAAGGATCACCCGGAGAAGGAACGGGAGCTTTGGCGTGTATTCGATCATACGCCCTTCGAAAGCCAGGTCGCCGTTGAGAACGTTTCCGCTGAAGATGTATTGCGTCTTCTGGATTACCCGGCGTATTTCGATCTGCTCGATCTACCACTACCAGAAACACGTGATGGCATCCTCGCAGCACTGGAAGATGACGAGATGATCGCAAGTAATACAGCGGGCAGATGGGACATCACCAACCTCGGCGCAATACTATTTGCCAAGAGGCTTGCCGATTTTCGGGGCTTGAGACGCAAGGCGATACGGGTGGTGGTTTATCGAGGCGACAACCGGGTTGAGACAGTTCGTGAACAAGAAGGAACCAAGGGGTATGCCTGTGGGTTTGAAGGGTTGATCGACTTTGTGAAAAACATGTTGCCCGTCAATGAGGTCATCGGGCAGGCGTTACGCAAGGAAGTTCCGATGTTTCCTGAACTGGCCATGCGCGAGCTGGTCGCCAATGCCCTTATCCACCAGGACTTCCAGCTAACTGGTACCGGGCCGATGATCGAGATCTTCACTAACCGTATGGAGATTACTAACCCCGGGGTGCCCCTGGTTAAGACAGAGCGGTTTCTGGATAGCCCGCCAAAGTCTCGGAATGAGGCGCTGGCGTCTTTTATGCGGCGGATCGGTGTTTGTGAGGAACGTGGCAGTGGGGTGGACAAGGTGGTGTTCCAGACCGAGTACTATCAGCTCCCGGCCCCGGTTTTTGAAGAAACCGGTGAGCACACGCGTTGCGTATTGTTCGCCCACCGAGAATTTAGAGAGATGGATAAGCAGGATCGCATTTGGGCGACCTATCTCCATGCCTGTTTGCGCTACGTCCAGCGGGACTACATGACCAACTCCACCCTGCGTGAGCGTTTTGGCATAGAGGAGCAGAACTCGGCTATGGCTTCAAGAATCATCAAGGATGCCCTGGAAGCAGGTGTGATCCGGCCTTTTGACGAATCGGCATCACGGAAATACATGAAGTACGTGCCATGGTGGGCTTAGATTTTCGAATTGTACGGAGAATCTTATTTGACGGTCATTTGACTAGATGGAGATGAATCAGCAGAAAAATAAAAAAAACACTGTAAAAACAAATGGATAGATGAAAATCCTTATTTGATTAGCTATGGGAGAGCTGATGGAAGCTCCTATTTCGACGTTGAGAGAGGAAATGGATGGCACATTTCAATGAAGAAAACACCGTCGAACAGATGGTTCTTGACACGCTTTGCGACGGTGCTGCTTTAAACGGAATTGCCGAAGAGCCTGCCAGCTACGGCGTCGAGAGCAAGGGGTGGCGCTTTGTATCAGCCGAGGAGCTGCCCCGCCAGCATTCCGAGGTGCTGCTGGAGTCCATGCTGCGCGACGCCCTTATCCGTCTGAACCCGGAAATCAAGGCCCAGCCCGACCGCGCCGACGAAGTGCTCTACCGCCTGCGGGCCATTCCGCTGTCGGTGCAGAGTGAGGGTCTGGTACGCGCCAACGAGCTGTTCGCCGAATGGCTGCGGGGCGAGAAGTCCATGCCTTTCGGGGAGCATGGCGAACACACGCCGGTAAGATTGATCGACTTCGAGAGTCTCAGCAACAACGATTACGTGGTCACCAGCCAGTGGGTCTATCCGGTCAAGGAAGGTGGCCGCCGCTTCGATATTGTTATGCTGGTGAACGGTATCCCGCTGATCATTGGTGAGGCCAAGACGCCGGTGCGCCCGGCGGTGACCTGGGTGGACGGGGCCAGCGATATCCATAACGGCTACGGACAGAGCGTACCCCAGATGTTCGTGCCCAACGTCTTCTCTTTTGCCACCGAAGGCAAGTGCTACCGATACGGCTCGGTGCGCATGCCCATCGATATCTGGGGGCCGTGGCACGAGGGTGAGAACAAGTCCGAGGGGACCCTGGTGGATGTGCAGCGCTCGATCCGTTCCATGCTGCAGCCCCATGTGGTACTGGACATCCTGCAGAACTTCACCCTGTTCGCCACCGACAAGAAACACCGCCGTATCAAGATTATCTGCCGCTATCAGCAATATGAAGGCGCCAACCTGATGGTTTCTCGGGTCGTCAAAGGCTACCCCAAGAAGGGCCTGATCTGGCACTTTCAGGGCTCGGGTAAATCTCTGCTGATGGTGTTCGCGGCGCAGAAGCTGCGGATGCACCACAAGCTCGGCAACCCCACGGTGATGATTGTGGTGGACCGCATCGATCTGGACACCCAGATCACCGCCACCTTCAATGCCGCCGATATCCCGAACATGATCGGGGCTGCCACCCGGCAGGAATTGCAAAGCCTGCTGGCGGCCGATACCCGCAAGATCATCATTACCACTATCCACAAGTTCGGTGAGGCGGACGGGTGCCTGAACGAGCGCGCGAACATCATCGTGATGGTGGACGAGGCGCACCGTACCCAGGAAGGTGATCTGGGGCGCAAGATGCGCGAGGCATTGCCCCACGCCTTTCTCTTTGGCCTGACCGGCACGCCGATCAACAAGCGGGACCGCAACACATTCTGGGCTTTCGGTGCGGACGAGGATGAACAGGGCTATATGAGCCGCTACTCCTTTCAGGACTCGATCCGGGACAAGGCAACATTGCCGCTGCATTTTGAAGCGGTGGATGTGAAGCTGCACATCGACAAGGACGCCATCGACGAAGCCTACGCTCAAATGACCGATCAGCTGGGCGAAGAAGACAAGGATGAGCTGGCCAAACGGGCCGCCAAAATGGCGGTACTGATCAAGGCCCCGGCGCGGGTAAGCGCCATCTGCCAGCATATCGTTAATCACTTTCAGGAAAAGGTGGAGCCGAACGGCTTTAAAGCCCAGGTGGTAACCTTCGACCGGGAGTGCTGCGTACTCTACAAGCAGGCCCTCGACGATCTGGTTGGCCCGGAGGCGAGTGCCATTGTCATGCACACCACGGGGGGCAAGGGCGACGAATACGCTGAATGGAAACTATCCAAGGACGAGGAAGAAAAGCTTCTCGATCGCTTCCGCGATCCAAACGATCCCCTCAAGTTTCTGATTGTCACCTCCAAGCTGCTAACCGGCTTTGATGCACCCATACTGCAGGTGATGTATCTCGACAAGCCGATGAAGGATCACAACCTGCTGCAGGCTATCTGCCGCACCAACCGTGTCTATCCCGGCAAGACCCATGGACTGATCGTGGATTACCTCGGCATCTTTGATGACGTGGCCACTGCTCTGGATTTCGATGAAAAGGCGGTGCAGAAGGTCATCACCAATCTGGATGAGCTTAAGAAGGAGCTGCCCGGTGTGATGGCGAAATGCCTGGAGTTTTTCCCTGATGTGGATCGTACCGTCGGCGGTTACGAAGGGCTGATCGCGGCCCAAGACTGCCTGCCGGATAACGAGACCCGGGACAAGTTCGCGGCGGAATACTCGGTGCTTTCCCGCCTGTGGGAGGCTTTGTCGCCTGATCCCTGTCTCGCACCCTTCGAGACAGACTACAAATGGATGACCCAGGTCTATGAGTCGGTGAAGCCGCCAAGCGGCAATGGCAAGCTCCTCTGGCACGCGCTGGGTGCCAAGACTATCGAGCTGGTGCATGAGAACGTGCATCTGGAGACAGTGCGCGATGATCTGGAAACCCTGGTGATGGACGCCGAGGTCCTCGAAGGCCTGCTCGATGCAAAGGACCCGGAGAAAAAATCCAAGGAAATTGAGATCAAACTGGTCGCCCGCCTGCGAAAGCACATGGACAATCCGAAGTTTGTCGCCTTGGGCGAACGCCTAGAAAAGCTCAAGGAGCGGCACGAACAGGGCCTGCTCCATAGCCTCGACTTCCTGAAAGAGCTGCTGACCCTGGCCAAGGAGGTTGTTCAGTCCGAGCAACAGGTGGATCCTGTTGACGAGCAAGATAAAGCCAAAGCGGCGTTGTCTGAGCTGTTTGCTGAAGTCAAAACCGGAAAGACACCGGTTGTGGTCGAACGGATCGTGACTGACATCGACGAAATCGTCCGACTGGTCCGCTTTCCCGGCTGGCAGAATACCAAAGCCGGGGAGCGCGAGGTTCAGAAGGCCCTGCGCAAAGTGATCTACGTGAAGTATAAGATCAAGGACCAGGATCTGTTTGACAAAGCGTTCGGGTATATCCGGCAGTACTACTGAGAAGAGATGGTATTAGGGGGGGATTACAAATCCATAATGTATAGGATGAAACTTTATTTTCATGCTTCCGCTCTGCATGAACCACGTGCCTTCTCTTCGGGATGAAACTTTACCTGCGTCTGATAATGGAAGAACCGCCAAGACAGATGGTTCTTACGGGATTTAGGGATGAAACTTTATTTTCATCCCACATCTGGGCTTCGAAAAACTTCTTTTAACCCCCAGCTTGCACTGGGAAAGGCGCTTTCGATAAGCAACTCCACAAGGGAATCACTAGGCTGCTATTTCATTAACCCCCAATCATCAAGCTGACGCCTTCAAATCGGGAAAGGCCGTAAAACAATACAAAATTAATTGCATCTGATACTTTAACCCCCATCCGCTCATATAGAGAGGTAACGCATCAGGCTAGCTGAAGCGTTATTTTATTTATAACACTATTTCAGAGGTGATTGCAATTTTTCATCGTCCTTGACCCTGGTTTTAAGGAACCTCTGAACAATTCCCCTGTTCATCGGTAAACTTCTTCCCTCTGCCATCACGAACCTGTTTCCCCATGAGCCAACTGAGTTTTTCTGAAGCGGAATTTGCCGGCAAGCGCAAGAAGACACGCCGCGAGAAGTTTCTGAGCGAGATGGGTCGTACCGTGCCGTGGGATTACCTGGCCGGTGAGATTGCCAAGCACTATCCGCAGGAGGGCAAGGTGGGTCGCCGGCCGTATCCCATTGAGACGATGCTGCGGATCCACTTCATGCAGCAGTGGTTCAACCTGAGCGATCCGGCGATGGAAGAGGCGTTGTACGACAGTTTTTCGATGCGCCAGTTTGCCAAGCTGTCGCTCACGCGCGGCAGCATTCCGGATGAAACCACGATCTTGAACTTTCGCCATCTGCTTGAGAGGCACGGCATCGCCAACGACGCACTTGAGGCAGTCAATCTGTTGTTGCAGGATCAAGGCATTCAGGTTCGCAAGGGCACGATTGTGGATGCCACGATCATCGAGGCGCCCAGTTCGACCAAGAACGCCGCCGGCGCTCGTGACCCCGAGATGCACCAGACCAAGAAAGGCAACCAATGGCATTTTGGTATGAAGGCACACATCGGCGTGGACTTGCACAGTGGACTGGTGCACACCGTGGTGGGTACCGCGGCCAACGCACACGACGTCACCCAAGCGGCAGCGTTGCTGCATGGCGACGAGGAATTGGTTCTGGGCGATGCCGGTTACCGAGGCATCGAAAAGCGGGAAGAGCACGAGGGACGTCGTGTTCAGTGGCACATT
>TARA_R110000851_G_scaffold73979_1_pt1 | contig 16045 bp, 10 predicted proteins | sample TARA_R110000851 | Tara Oceans TARA_R110000851 (sample SAMEA4397627) | marine metagenome | biome: Polar Biome; feature: [DCM] deep chlorophyll maximum layer (ENVO:01000326); material: water (ENVO:00002006), including particulate matter (ENVO:01000060) such as... | depth 17 m | reverse complement strand
CACGTTTGGGTTCATGCCATGGTCTACCGCCAACGCGGTTAAAGAAGTATGCCCTTCAAGGCACTGGGCTACCAGCTCAGCTTTAAATTGCGGGCTATAGGTGCGGCGCTGGGGCTTGGAATTAAGAGACTCGTTCATCAGATCGCATCCACGATAAATTAGCGGACACTTATATTCTCTTAATCGTGACACCCCGTTCAAGGTGGGTTTACCGGAACCTTACGGTAGCCATATACGCGCCCACTCTCAAGCCAGGACGGCTTAACCAAGGCTAGCAATCGCTGATCTTCATGATGTCGCTGTGATATTGCCCCTGTTTTTTGTAGTCCTTAGCGCCGGGATCAGGCAGCGATTTTATATTGACTCGCATGCCAGCGTTTTTCGTATTCCATAGGGCTCACGTAGCCCAATGACGAGTGTAGTCGTCGATGGTTATAGAACGATATCCAGTCCATCACGGCAGCGATAGCTTGGTGATGGGAGCGGAATTTCCGGCCCTCCAGGCATGCCAGCTTGAGCCGCGCCCAGAAGCTTTCCGTTGGGGAATTGTCCCAACAGTCGCCTTTTCTGCTCATGGAGGCACGTATCTGCCACCCACGCAGGGTTTGCTGGAATTCATGGCTGCAATACTGGCTGCCTCTGTCGCTATGGAAGATCAACCCCGCCGCTGGTCGCCGACGCAAGCATGCCATCGTCAAGGCATCCTTGACCAGCGAAGTCTGCATGTGAGGCTTCAGACTCCAGCCCACGACCTGACGGCTGAACAGGTCGACCACCGCAGCGAGATACAGCCATCCTTCCTCGGTAGGCAGGTAGGTGATGTCACTGCACCAGACCCGATCCGGTGCCGCGGTGGAGAACAGCCGCTGCACCAAGTTCGGGGCGACGGGTAACGCATGTCGGCTGTCGGTCGTGGCAATATACCGGCGCTTGGCCTTGCCACGAATGCCGTGCGCCTGCATGAGCAATCGGACACGTTCCTTGCCCACCCGCAGGCCGCGACGACGCAACTCGTGATAGACGCGCGGCCAGCCGTATTCCTCCTTCACTTCGCGGTGAATGGCTCGGATATGTACAAGCAGCCTCTGATCGGGCAATCGGGCGGACCCAGGCACTTTCCCGCAGCGTTGCCAGCCGTAGAATCCGCTTTCGCTAACAGACAGCACTCGGCACATCGCTCTCACAGGCCAATGGCCTTTCATTTTTTGAATCCAAGCGTACTTTGCAGCGTGTCCTGCGCAAAGTACGCCGCGGCTTTTTTTGCGATGTCGCGCTCCATGCGAAGCTGCACAACTTCAGCGCGCAAGCGGGAAATTTCCATTTGTTCGGCACTCACAGAGGCGGTAGAGGCTGGCTTTTCGTTACCGCCCAACTGGCCGCGGCGCTGCTGGCGAACCCAGTTGCTCAGGCTGGCCTTCGGGATACCCAGCGACTCCGCCACCGACCCGATTGAAACGCCCGCCAATACCTGGCGAACACTTTCCTCTTTGAATTCCTGAGTGTACTTTCCGCGCTTAAACGTATCAGACATTTCTTACTCCTTGGTTCCAATTTAACTGGAACTAAGGACTACGTCATTCAAGGGCAAGCTCACTGACTATGGGGTTTGCGTCGCCACGCGTAATAGCCGCTAACGTGAACATCAAGCACTTGGCACAGGCGGCGCACAGAGTATTGGGACGAGTATTGCTGAATGAACGCGTACTTTAGCCGGATTGCTTGGCAAAGTACGCGGCGGCCTTTTTTAAGATATCTCGCTCTTCTGTTAATCGATTTACCTCAGCCCGAAGCCGCTTTAACTCAGCCGTCTGCACGTCATCTTGGTCGCGTTGATGTTCTGATTTGCTGTAACGCTTAACCCAAGCGTAAATACTGTGGGTCGATACACCAAGCCGACCAGCAACCTCAGCTACTGGGCGCTGTTGTTCAGTCACCTGTTTGACTGCTTCAAGTTTAAATTCTTCCGTAAATCGGGCCGTGCTCATAATCATCTCCTCAGTGAGTATTATGAGGCTAAAAAGCGTCTAGTAAACCCTGGCCGATTCATACAGCCGTAATCAAATGGCGTTCAAAAGGAAGCGACTTGTGGCGACAGGCTGTTGAGCACTTCTCGAAAGCTGTTTAATCCGGCCTCTAGGTTTTCGATAATCTCTTCTGCTAGATCGTCTGGTTCTGGCAGGTTATCTAAGTCTGTCAGACTTTTATCTTTCAGCCAGAAAATATCCAGACTGGTTTTATCGCGTGCAAGTAACTCATTCACGCTGTATTTACGCCAGCGGCCTTCGGGGTTCTTCTCGGAGTGCCACGTCTCTTTGCGATTGTTCGGGCTTTTTGGGTTGTAGCATTCGATAAAGTCGGCCAAATCTTCAAAGCGCATGGGCTTTTTCTTCAGGGTGTGATGGATGTTGGTACGGTAATCGTAAAACCATACATCCTTGGTCCACGCCTTTGGACTGGCTGGCTGGTTATCGAAAAACAACACATTTGCCTTAACGCCCTGTGCGTAAAAAATGCCTGTAGGTAAACGCAGAATGGTATGCAGGGTTGTATTCTCGAGCAGCTTCTTGCGGATTGTTTCACCCGCGCCGCCCTCAAATAGCACGTTATCCGGTACAACGACGGCGGCTTTGCCGATGGTTTTCAACATACTACGAATATGCTGAACGAAATTGAGCTGTTTGTTGGAGGTGGTGGCCCAGAAGTCTTGGCGGTTGTAAGTGAGTTCGTCAGTTTCCTGTTCACCTTCTTGGTTGGTAAAACTCATTGAGCTTTTCTTACCAAACGGCGGGTTAGCGAGCACATAGTCCACACTAACCGGGCTGGCTGCGATTAGGGCATCATTAGGGGACACCAGACTATTGCCATCAATTTCGCCGATATTGTGCAAAAACATATTCATTAAACACAAGCGGCGGGTATTGGCGACGATTTCGTTACCATAAAAAGTGCTGTGCTTTAAAAATTGCTTTTGCTCTTTATCCAGCGAATAGTTTAACGGGTTGGTTAAAAAGTCATAAGCTGCAAGGAAAAAGCCACCCGTACCGCAAGCAGGGTCTGCAATGGTCTTCCCAGGCTCTGGGCGTATACACTCTACCATCGCACGAATCAATGCTCTGGGCGTAAAGTACTGACCGGCGCCAGATTTGGTATCTTCCGCGTTCTTTTCTAATAGACCTTCGTAAATATCGCCCTTAACATCCACGCCCATCATGATCCACTGGGTACTATCGATCATATCGATCAGGCGGTACAGTTTGGCGGGGTCTTGGATTTTGTTTTGCGCCTTGGTGAAAATCTGGCCAAGTATACCTTTCTGCTTACCCAATTCGCGCAGCAACTCAACATAAAGTACTTCTAACTCGGCACCCCTCTTACTGGTCAGCGCTTGCCAGTTGTACTTAACAGGGATTCCTACATCGCGAGAGTAAGGTGGTTTGGAGTACTCATCGGCCATTTTCAGGAAGATAAGATACGTCAGTTGTTCTAGATAGTCGCCATAACCCACACCGTCGTCGCGTAGGGTGGTGCAGAAGCTCCACACTCTGGAGATGATTGTTGATGTATTCATGTTTACTTCTCTCTTATAGCGGCATCAAAACCACTGTACTCAATTATTCGATTACAACCGGCACCCCAATCTGATTGGCAATCGGTGTGTATAAGTCCACGTCAACATCTGGGGCGTTAATAGAAATGACCAAAGAGTACCTGACTCGCTGACCGTATCGTTCCAGTGTGGGTCTTGTTTTCCACCAGCCAAGAGCGGGGTAAACGGCAATGGCACCACGACTTGCCAATTCTGCTGCGCTACCTTTCCAAATGTCCGAATGTAAAGATCCCTTATGTCGATTTTTTTTGCCAATCATCCAGTTCGGGTCATTGTCATTTCTGTTGGCATACTCTTCATCGTCTCTGGCCGCAACATTAATTCTGGCGCGGAAGTCATCCTCGCTTTCCAGCGGGCGTTTAACATCAAAGCGAAGCCCATGAGATTCATACCTATAGCGCGAGGTAACCCCGCGAGCAGAAGGGTTGGGCTCAATGAAATAGGACAGAGTTACACGCATTTCTATCTGCGTCTCTCCAAGCGCTTCAAGCTCAGCCAAAGGCCACGGCAGGCGGTGTAGATTCATATCCCGTAGTTGAGGCTCTTTGCCTTTTTCACGTTTGAAGGGGTGTAGAAATTCCTCACAAATCATGGTTAAGGAATTGTCGACACTCCACATGGCTCTATCGAGACTTGGCTCACCGAAACCGCAATGCCTGACCAATTCAGTTGTTTGTGCCTTGGTTGGCGGCCCTCCTCTGGCGGGCAGAAACATACGCCTCATGGCATCCGTCCACTGCGCTGAGTGCACTATCAAACCACGTATGCTTTCTGGCCATAGATCCGGGTACCTGACCATCAATTGAGCTGCCATTCTTGCGCAAAGTGCTGAGGCTGCGCTGGTCGCATTGCTCGTAGTGAATAGTCGTTCAGTAGGATCTGAATGCGTTGTTAGTAGGCTTAAACTGGGCATCCAGGTGGCGCCTAAGCCGTCTTGTGCGGCGTTACCGCCTTCAAACACCAGGTCTGGCTTTAATGGCCAGTGCGTTTGCCATGTCTGTGACGTGGTACTGTAGGGGCTTAAACCGCCGACTTCGGCAATCGGGGTATAGTGACCAGCATCTGCCTCTGTGACTCTTGCAAGGTGAGTCATGGCACCGACAGCCAAAGCATTCCATGCCTGTGCCGGATCGTGGATGCCATCTGAGGTATTGCTATGCGGGTATTCCATCCATGCGTTTGGGTCCTTAATGTTACCGGCAGATATCACAAATAATCTTGGTGTTTCACCTTGCGCGTCTGCATCATAGGCAAGTCGGTCGATGGTTGCTGACCAGGCGGAAGGACGCCCACGGTCACGATTGTCTCTGGCGGTAATCGCCATACTGAAAACCCGCTTACGATATGGCGCAGTAACGGTTGGTCGATCTACCGCTTCGGATGTTAGGTAGCCGTGTAATTGCGCATCACCCCCGTTGGCACCGTCTTCTGGGATGAGCTTCACGGATTCCAGACGGTGCGAAACAGATACTGGAGCCGCAGTAGCGAGTACATCAGTTAAATTGCCAAACAAGGCAAGGCCGGCCATTTCTGTACCATGCCCTTCAGAGTCATCTGTGCCCCAACCTGGTTCAACACTGTGTTTGTCGGCATTAGCAACGGCTTGTTGCAGTAATGGGTGCCCGTTGTTGACGCCGGAATCAAACAAACACACATAGGGTACCTCTTCGCCATCAGCGGGTAGAGTTAAGCGATCGTTGAGTTCATCAATCCAGTGAAGTTGCTCTTCCGGAGGCAAAGCATCAAAAAAATCAGCCGTTTCTTTAGCGCGGCGTAACTCCGCGATGCTGTTCAGAGTCAGCATTGAGCGCTTCATCTGACCTACCGATCCATAAATTAGCAATATAGAGCGTTCCGGAAAGTAAAGTTCGCCAGGGGCAATACGAAAGTTCAGGCTAGCTGCCATTTCCTTGAATTGATTCACAACCCCTTGTCGATCGCCCCGCGTCGGCAACCAGACTTCCCACCATAGGCGTTCCTCGTCTGCTGTAGGCATGGAGTCAGCAGAGTCGGTCCAAAGGGCTTGCAAAGTAGCCGCTCGAATTTCTGAAATAGCATTCAGCAATTTACTATGAGCAGGGCCACTTTTTTTATCCTTGCTGGTATCTAAATAAGCGGTGATGAGTTTCTCGAAGACCTCTAGCTTGCCATCTGGCACAAACACAGTGGCGAAGGTTTTCTCGTCATCTTGACGAACGTTGCGGAGCTCGATGCCAGAGCGTTCACGGGCCAGGGATTCGAACGCCAGCTCAACATCTGGGAAGCTTTCAAACTCAATTTGTAGGCCGATACCTTCATCGATCCCTGCTTGGCGTTGCTGTTCCACCGCTTCGGCCAACACAGGCTTCAATTGCTGGAGCTTACCCAGTAGAGCGCTGCCATGTGCATCTCTGTTTCTGTCGGGCACTTGTTTACCACCGCCGCCAGTTGCCGGCGAAGTAAAGCTTTCTGCCTGGGCGCTGCTTTGGAAAATAAAGTGGGGGTGGTTATTCGACTCCCTTTCCGCCATGTGACGTCCTTATCGTTAACTGTTCTTATTCAATCGATTAGAAAGCTTGCGACGTTCTTCTAGCGCTTGAGAAATATCTTTCTCTGATACTTTTTCTGAGCGATCAATCAGCGCTGTTTTCAGCACCTCATCCGCTGCTCGCGTGAGTTCCGCATAGCTCAAGCCGAGCGCTTTAGTGGCCAAACGCTTCCAAGAAGTATTTTTCACTGCCATGCGCGGTAAGCGGGATTTCAGCACACTGGCAATATGTGCTTCGTCCGGCAACTCGTAATGCAGCAGATCATCAAAGCGGCGGAACAGGGCGTTATCCAGAATGTCCGGGTGATTGGTGGCGCCGATGATCAAACTGTGGGAGTCATCCTGTTCAATCATTTGCAAAAAACTGTTGAGAATACGTCGCACTTCGCCTACGTCGTTAGCTAAACCGCGCTGGGAACCAATGGCATCGAATTCGTCGAAGAAGTAGACACCTCGGGTTTGATGGGTCGATTCAAAAATCTGCCGAAGTTTGGCAGCAGTCTCGCCCATAAACTTGGTAATCAATCCATCCAAGCGCACTTGGAACAGCGGCAGACCCAGCTCGCCAGCCAGTACTGATGCCGTCATAGTCTTACCGGTACCGGGTGGGCCAACCAACAGAAGCTTTCGTCGTGGTGACAGGCCATGCGACAGAATCTCTGCTGCGTGGCGTTGCTCGCGAATAATCCGCTCCAACTGCTGGGAGAGCTCATTATTCAATACCATATCGCCGAGGCGAGACTTGGGGTAACTGACTGATAGTAGGTTGGCCAGTTCACCCCTTGGTTTGCTGATGGGTACTGTCTTGCTGGAGGATGCAGGCGTGATTGACCGCCTGGCCTTGGCTTGATCCACCAGTGAGCGCAGTTCCTCTGCCAGCTTGCCATGGCCGCGCTTGGCCTCATGGGCTGCTACTTGCATGGCGACGGAGTAAAAACGGCTATCGTCGCCCTCGAGATGTGACTGGAGCAGCGCCTTCAATTGGTCTGCATTGGCCATAGTGTGGCCCTCCTAAATATAGGGCCATTGTACCTTGACAGGCCGTCTATCACGACCAAAACCTCAAGAGCCCACTCTGGGTTTTCGGCCCCGCTTGGCGTCTAGCTTTGCGGCAGGCATTGATATTCAAGCTTTTCTTATTCACCATACGTTCGCCTTCGGTTGTGCAGTGGGATACGTTGTCGGCATTAATTCGGAGCTTGCTATTCATTTGTTACCCATCCATCAAATCTTCCATCCTCGGACTTCGGTGTTGGGTCTGCACTTTTGGACCGTATACAGGTTGGCAAGGCCACAGTCCCCCCCATTACAAGGGCATGTTGCCTGGGTAGACCCGCAATGCGAGATACCTCACGTTTATCCGCCCACTCGCAGGCCGATGAAATTACACGCAAGTCTTGCTCAGATGTAAGGCGGAAGGAAACCCATGTGTTGCACTGAGATAGGACCGTTGGCGAGACCTCGGACGGCCTCTGTGTACTAAGCCATAGGGCAAGTCCAAACTTACGGCCTTCTTTCGCCAGTCGTTCGTAAGCGAGCGATGAGGTGCCTGAATCCCCATCAGGCACGGGCCGCAGATAGTGATGCGCCTCTTCAAGCACAAGCAATGTGGCAGGGTTGTTTCCCTGTCCGCGGCGGAACAGGACTTGAGAATAAAGCTCTAGCATCGAGCCAAGCACCAGGGGCATTAGGTCTTGAGGAACTTGGCGAAGGTTTACAACGTGCACACGCCACTGAGTATCCGCACAGCCAAAGATTTTGTCGACCAGGTGTTCTCCCTCCACCCGCATATCAAGGTTCCCACCATTGACTGGAGCGCCACCGCTTACGTCAACGACCGCTCGAAGCATCTCATCGTCGACCAGACGATGGATTCGGGTGATAAGAGGTGAGACGTTGCCATATTGAAAGCCATTTCGCTCAATAGCGCCTCTATTGTTAGGAGCTAGGCTATGACTTTCTGCAACTAAAGCCGATAGAGCCGCCATGTGAGGCCAATTTTGAGCGAGCTGGCCCAGGCGTTCTCTAAGATTATTAATTGCACGATCAGCATCCGCAGCACCATTTTGGCGACAATCATCAAAAAGAACTGGGTTAACACCATCGATCGATGCACCTCGCTGGGCCGCATGCCAATGAACATATTTCAAGTTGTCGATGGCAAATGACAATGCTGGCCGTTGAGTTTTTTCACTTGGTAATAGAAGTCGATTGAGGCCCTGTCTGCCGAGCGCGTAATAGGGAATACGATACCCTTGTGCGCCATCGGCATCTTCACCTATAACGGTATGCTGATAGGCACCTTCTGGCAGTCTGCATTCCATGTCGCCCGCAGCTATCGCACTCTCAGATTTTCTGAAAGCGCGATCGTACTCCCCATTGATATCGAATATAATAATGCGGGAGTTCGGCATATCTGCAAGTTGCTGTAAAACGGCGGTGGTAAAGCAACTTTTACCTTGGCCTGAACTTCCAAGAACAGCAATATGCTGCGCCAGGAGTCGGTTTAGACCAGTCCTAACATAATTCCCTGTTTTATACTCGGTACCAAGTGTAATGGGCCCGTCAGGCTCCGGCCCCCCAAGTACAATTTGCGATTCTTCGCCTGTGAGTGGAAAGGCTTCTGCTCCCAGAGGCGGTGATGCCAAATTGTCGGATACAAATCTTCCGGCCTCTACCCAACCAATTACTGTGCCGTGCAAATGCCGCAAAGGCTGGGCATTCTGACTCTGGCTGCTTGCGGAAGGACGATGAATCTCTTTCGGCTCTGAAAAATTTAGGCCGGAAATTTTCAGAACAAAAAGCCGATAACCCCCATCGAGAACCAACAGGCCACCAACTTCGCCTACCGGAGTGACGCCTTGATAGTGACTCGCCATTTGTCCACGATGGTGATCGAGTAGATTGAGCGTGACCTGTCCGCCATCAATCTGAACGACATAGCCAATAGCGGTTCTACTCAGCATCTTCGTCACCACTTATCGCTTTTATTCGGTCTCTAAATTCCTGCTCTTTCAAATCGTAGAGCATAGGGTCCGGCAGGAAGTCGACCATGTGGTTGAAATATGCGTTGGCGCCACCGCCCACAAAAGTCAGGCGGGGCGATTTTAGAGCGATTAGGCGCTTCACTTCAGGCTTAAGCGCCTCAAGCTGCGCAGGGTCAGTGCCTATAAATTCAGGCAAAAACGCAATGACTTGCAACGTTGGATTAAGCAGTGCAGAACGTAGCAGGCGGTTGATATGGTCATCGCCAAACGAATAGCCTGCCAAAATGATGCAGCTTTGTGGCCTGGCCAGAAAGTCGGAGAAGCGGCGGAACAGCTCACCAGACAGAAAACCAACGGTCTGCAAATACTTCGCTGCCCTGGGGAAAACCATCAGTGAATCATCTACTACTTCCACACCACCAGCGATTTTTTTGAGTTTCGGCCAAGCTTCAGGTGCAGCCAGCTCACGATATTCGCCATCGGTGGATTGCCAGGTTAGCGATCCATGTAGTTTGGCCAGGTAAACATCATTACAGCCAAACCGGGCCTCGCCTTTAGCATTAATGTTCCGGTATCCCAAATCGAAGGATTGTGGAGAAAATGTGCGATTATGAATGCCGACAAACCCGGTATGAGTGTGTATCCCTACGGACTCGGCAGCCCACTCCACTGCAAGATCGTAGTTTGTAGTAAACACCCATGGGCTTGCCTGTCCAGGCTGCCGAGCGCCAATCAAGCGTTGCAACAATTTAACGTGATACGGTAAACGATCAAATGCTGGCGGTTTAGCCCATGCACCTTCATCCAGTATGGCTGCTTTAACCACGCATTTGAGTAGTAACGCTATATCGCTTTTGAGGGTTTTCAAACTCCTACTGGCGGGTTTGCGGCGGTGCCAGTCAAGCTGCGCCATTTCCAACTGATCCAGAAGAATTTCTATATTAGGCAGCGCTCTGGGATTGTCTCTTTCAAAGTTGGCTAGAACGGTATCTTCTTGTGCTATAAACCCGTCATTTGCTAATCGCACCGCAGTGTCAGCGTGGTCGCGAATAAAGCCCTTCCAAAGCTGCATAATGGTCATGCCGCCAGCGGCGACGGACGCCCCCGCGCCGAGCAGCACCGCAGTGTTTTCCAAACGCAACATGGCCGCCAAGTGCGCACGTAAATCCTGCTCGTCTAAAGCGGTGTCGCCGCGTAAACAGACAATAGTCATTTTGCCTTCCTTGCCTTTTTAGTGTTCTTTGTATTGGTGGCTTCTCTTTTAACTTGTATACGTGCCAACAGTTCACTAGCAGGTTCGTCGTCTGTGTCTTGGGGTACCAGCTGGCCGGAGAAGGCTTTTTTTAGGATGGATTGGCGGAGGGTTTCAGCTTTACCAAGCTGAACCGCAATGTCTTGCAGGCTCGCATCGGTTAACGAAAGCTTCTCTTCTAGCATCTCAACGATAACTGATTGCTCCTCGATTGAGCAAAATGGAAAAGGATAGTTTTGGAGTTTTTCACCATTAATGTTTGATTGGTTAACTCCATCAGTCTTAACGCTGTTTCCATATTGTTTGGCAATATGAGAATTTAAAAAATAGTTAACATAGTCAGGCAGGGCGATAGTCTCAATCTGATTTACTCTTATTAAGTATCCAGCAAATAGAGCGGGCTGCTCGCCCTTATACCTTGCAGTTTTTCCGACAAGCTCTGGGCTGTTGGTTCGATTGAAGAGCACGTCATTTGTTCTAAGTGAGTATTTTTCAATCTCTTCGGAATCAGACGTGTAAACAAGATCTGACCAATCGATACCGCCGTTCTGCAAATTGCCCATGCGGATTACAGGAATTAGGCCACTTTCCGAAGACTTTGCAGACGTACCATATTCAACACCAGTTGTTATAAATCCCAATTTTTTCCATGCCCAAGAGTCGGGAAGTATCGGCAGTTTGGTTATTACGTCTTTTTGCAACTCACCCCAATCTTTTAGCGGTATAGGCTTCCCCGGCTTTTTCCCTTCTTTACCTTGCTCTCCCCATTTCTTAACAGCTGCATTCCATTCTTCCAGTTGTTGCTGGTAGCGAGCTTCGCGTGCCTGTTGGATGCGGGCGAGGAGTTGTTCTGGTGACTCCAACTTATCTTTATTGTCCTCACGCCATTTAGCAGTGAGCTTGCCTTCAAAGGCATGTTTGAGCACGGCTTGGCGGTAGACTTTGAGTTGCTCGCGGGCGGTTTTTAGTGCGGCAATGCCGTTGTCCAGCTCGGAGAAAAGCTCTTCGATTTTGGCGACAATGCGTTTTTGTTCGTTGAAAGGCGGCAACGGGAAGTCACACTTCTTTAGAAAAGAATAATGACGAGAATATCCTCTGTCTGGTAAACGTAGGGATTTACACGCATAAAAAGCAAACTTAGGGAACACGCCTTGGTTTGGTAATAAGACTTTTACACCATCAGCACCGGGGATAAATGGAAAAGTTACATACTTTAGGCATTTTGTATGATCACCAAAAATGATCACTGGCCGATCAGGCTTAATTACCTTTTCTTGATCATTAGAGTAACCACCTATCTCTGACGCCCCCTGATCAACCACTGGAATTTCACCGGCAGGATCATAATTTTTTTGTGCCAACTTTTTACCACTAAGGGGCAAGTTCTGAAATGCTGTCTCTAGTTCGGTATAAAGCCAGTGCTTCGGGATTGGGTAGGATTGCGGCGACCAGTTATCATCTTTTTCTTCTACATCAGTCATCACGCCACCAACTCGCGGTTCAGCTCTTCAATCACCCAGTCCATCTTGTCGCCAAATTGCTGATACATACCCATTAATCCGCCTTTGGCATCGAAGGGCGTCATGTCCAGATCATCGCGTTCAAAGTGAAAGGAGCTGGCGATATGGTCGCGAATGGCTTGCAGCCATTGCATTTGTTGTTCATTAAATTTTTCTGAATTACCTGAGTGGTACCTCATGATCCAATCCTGAAAATTCTTTCTTACGGTGCTACCAAAGGGCGTGATTGCGCTATCGATGCCGCACACCCTGCGAACCAGAGCCACAAGGGCGGTAAGCTCAGTCAGTGGATTCTCGCCCGTGTAATTATCGAGGTGAGCGTAAGCCTGCCAGATGCGTAACGGTGCTAGCTTGGGGCGATCCTGCTTGAGCTTTTCCAGCAGGGCTTTGATTTGTGGGTAGGTTACTTCGCTGCGGCGTGCTGGCGTGTTGAAGTAGATGGTGAGCGCATCAATTTCATCTGCTTGTTCTTTCAAGTAATCCGCAAACTCCTGGGTAAGTATCTTGGCGTTTTCAGTGGTTTCACCATCCCACTCGGCTTTGAGTACGGTGTCAAGATCGTCGTGAACAATGGTCTGTTCTTTATCGCGGCGGATGGAATCAATCAGTTCGATCAATTCCCCGTTAAGCACATTGGCTACCTGACTGACCAGTTGTTGTTGGGCTTTATTGCGGGCATCGTCACCGGGGTCACTTCCCACAGGTTGGCCAGCAATTTCCAGAGCTTTTTGCTCTACGCGGTCGCCGTCGATGGCGTTGAAGAGTTCACCCACAATCATCAGGAGTGGCGTACCACCGGCTTTTTCCGCAATGCGGGCACGTTCTTTGTCATCCAGTTGTTTGTCTAGTCGTGCCAGGCGCCCGGCTAGTGATGAAACCGTGTCGCTGTCACTCGCCCCCATCATCACGCCCATAGCCAGGTCTTTCAGCGGCACGCTTGGCTTGGTGATCAGCGGTTGACTGGCAGTTTTTACGGACTTGGTAACGCCAATGGCATCCACAATGACATAGTGGGTTTTTGCGCTTTGGGCCGATGGTGTAACCTTTTGCAGGCTGTCTTTATCTAGGGTGCGGGTACCGCGCCCCTTCATTTGTTCGAAATAGTTTTTGCTTTTGACATCGCGCATAAACAGTAGGCATTCCAGTGCCTTGACGTCGGTACCTGTGGCTATCATATCGACGGTGACGGCTATGCGTGGGTAATAGTCATTGCGGAACTGGGCGAGGACGGATTTGGGGTCTTCGCCTTTTTCAATAACTTTGCCTTCTGCATCGGTCTTGTCATTGGCTACGCGATAGGTGACTTTTTTGCAGAACTGGTTACCTTCTCCAAATTCCTCGCGCACCGTTTGAATGATGTCATCGGCGTGGCTGTCGGTTTTGGCAAAGATCAGGGTTTTGGGCACCTCTTTACGGCCTGGAAAGATGGTGGGCAACGCGTCTTTGAAAGTGCGGATCACTGTGCGGATTTGGTCGGGATTAACAATGTCGCGGTCGAGCTGTTTGCCGCTATAGGCTTCGTCTTGATCCTGTTGTTCCCAGCGTTTGCGTCGGGTAGTACGCTCACGCCGTTCTACCTGTTGCTTGGCTTCTATCTTGCCGCCTTGCTTGGTCTTTTCGGTTTCGATAACAAAAATTTCGTTGCCGACGTTAACACCATCGGCCACAGCTTTTTCGTGGTTGTATTCACTGACTACATTTTTGCGAAAGAAACCGTAGGTGCGGTTATCAGGTGTGGCGGTCAAGCCAACCAGATAGGCATCAAAATACTCCAACACCTGCCGCCACAGGTTGTAAATTGAGCGGTGGCATTCATCAATGATGATTAAATCAAAAAACTCGGGCGGGATTTTTTCGTTGTACACCACCGGCAGTGGATCTTTGGGTTTAGTGATTTGCTCCGCCGGATTTTGTTCTTCGAGTGATTCGTCTAACAGCTCATCTTTTAAAATGGAATACATACGCTGGATCGTACTGATGCAGACCTGAGCATCTTTTGCGATGTACTGATTCTTCAATCGCTGTACCGTGTAAAGCTCGGTGAATTTACGATTATCATCGTTCGGGACGAAACTCATAAATTCTTGTTCGGCTTGCTCTCCCAGATTTTTGGTATCCACCAGAAATAGAATGCGATTGGCACTCACGGGCTCGCGTAATAGGCGATAACTGGCAGTGATTGCCGTAAAGGTTTTGCCGGAGCCAGTAGCCATTTGTACCAAGGCACGAGGTTTGTCTTGTTTGAAGGATTCTTCCAGATTGGTGATGGCCGTTATCTGACAATCACGTAGACCCTCTTTAATCAGAGGAAGGAAGTCCTGCAAACGCCCTCGCAGGCTTCTAGGTTCTTTGATCCACTTGGCGAGGGTTTCCGGGCGATGGAAGTTGAAGACTTCGCGGGAGCGCGGGTGTGGGTCCAGTCCATCAGTAAAGCGAGTGATAACACCAGTGCTTTCATAGACAAAGCGCAAAGGCTGGCTGTTATTTACCCATTTCAAGGTGGCGTTAGCATACCCTTGTGACTGATCTTCAACCGTGGTGATCTTTTCACCCCAGGTTTCTGGCTTGGCTTCAATTACTCCCACCGCCTGCTTATCAACAAACAGCACATAATCGGCCGGACCTACGTCGGTGTGGTATTCGCGGACTGCAACGCCAGTAGAAGCGGCAAAATCAATCTTTTTCTTGTCCTGTACGACCCAGCCCGCTTGTTCTAGCAAAGCGTCTATCTGGTCGCGGGCTTTTTGTTCCGGGGTCTTATTTGCCATATGTCTGGGACTCTCAATCTCTGATGGGAGTGTTAATGTCCCATCGGCTAAGGCTGGCATCCTGCACTGCCGCCACTTTGTTTGTATGTTTGTAAATTGGGCTCTACATCATAAAGGGGGACACGAGGTATTCATTAAACTTGTTTTTTCGACGAACAGGCTTAATGGAGGTAATACCCAGTGTCCCCAGTTGATTCTATCGTAGGACTGCCCGGTCTGACTATTGAGCGAGCACAACGTCTGGACGCGATTCATGTTTGGGCTGGTCCCGATAAGCGCCCACGTTGTTTGTATTGCGCACAAGGGCCGGTGCGCATCAAGGCGACCTACCGTCGCACTGTCAAGCACACACGCCAGGGCAACCAGTTAATGGTGCTACATCTACGAGTGCCCAAATATCACTGTGTACGGTGCAATCGTTACTTTCGTCACCGTTTTGCCGGACTGCGGCCGTGGCTTCGTGCCACCGAGACGTATCGGCTGGAGGTGTTTGAAGCCCATGAGGGTGGGGTCAGTCAGCGTAAACTGACCCGGACCCATCACATTGGCAGCGCCACCGTTGAGCGCTGGTACCAGTCGTACGTTAAGCAACGGGTCTCTGAGTTATCGGGCCGCAGTTGCCCGCAGGTTTTAGGTATTGATGAGCATTTCTTTACCCGTAAGAAGGGCTACGCCACCACGCTGGTTGATTTGAAGAACCACAAGGTCTTTGATGTGGTGCTGGGGCGCTCCCAGGCGAGCTTGCACAGTTATCTGAAGCGCTTGCCTGGGCGCGAGCAGGTCAGGTTGGTGGTGATGGATTTATCCGAGACGTATCGCCAGATCGCGCGCCAATACTTTCCCAATGCGCAAATCGTAGCGGACCGGTTTCATGTGGTTCGATTGGTTAATCATCATTTTTTAAAGCTGTGGCAACAGCAGGACCCAGAGGGTAGAAGGCACCGAGGGTTATTGAGCCTGATGCGCCGCCACCGCTGGCGTTTAAGGCCGGATCAGCAGCAAAGCCTTGATCGTTACCTGGCGCAATACCCGGTATTAAAAGCGCTGTACTTTGCCAAACAAAAGCTGGCCGGCTTTCTGGTGATCAAGAATGTGAATGCCAAAAGAGCCAAAAAACTGTTGCCGCTGTTGCTCAGGCTCATTGCTCAACTTGAACAAAGTCCGGCAAAGGCGCTGGCAAACACGCTAACATCATGGCTTGAACCGATTGTGCGCATGTGGCGCTTTTCCAAATCGAATGGCATCACCGAAGGATTCCATACGAAGATGGAAATGATCTCGCGTAGAGCGTATGGGTTCAGGAACTTTGAGAATTACCGCATGCGAGTCTTGGCTCAGTGGCTCTCCATCATAAAAGGGGGACGACCGGTATTCATTAAACTTG
>TARA_R110000851_G_scaffold12862_2_pt1 | contig 16045 bp, 14 predicted proteins | sample TARA_R110000851 | Tara Oceans TARA_R110000851 (sample SAMEA4397627) | marine metagenome | biome: Polar Biome; feature: [DCM] deep chlorophyll maximum layer (ENVO:01000326); material: water (ENVO:00002006), including particulate matter (ENVO:01000060) such as... | depth 17 m | reverse complement strand
TTGAAGGGATGAACTAATGGTACGGGGTGTGAGTGACGCACCAGATACTCCTAATGGATTTGTTAACAAGCCAACCGAGTACACCCTCACCGACATAGCCCAAGCGCGTGACTTAGGCATCATTGAAGGTGACGCCGTTGCCCATATGCTTGTCGTGTCGCTACAAGCGCGGGTTGCGGAACTTGAGGCAATCGTCGCTCAGATGAAAGTTGACGAAGAGTTCCGAGATGAATGTGAACGGGGAGGATAGGGTATGAACACATCTAAACCTGAGAAGACTCCACCTACTAAAGGCAGACCTAAGGCCCTCACTGACAGAGCCTACTTCGCAGGACTATTTGCTGGAGTACTCTTCGATAAGAACCACGGGGTTTTGTCAGAGGTGGACATAAAAAAAGAAGCCTACCGGATGGCAGACTTCATGATTGAAGAGGATAAGTAGATGCCTTTAGTATGGACAGAACCAGCCTCAGGTAAAGAGAGTGTTAGCCACTACGACCATGTGATTGCAGAGACACCGTTAGGTCCAATCATGTTAGAGTGGAAGTCATGGAAGGAGTGGGACGACCCTTGTGGGTACATGCCTTGGGATGAGTTCATTGTTGAACCTACCTTAGATAAAGCTAAGGATGCCGCTCAAGAAGCTTGGGATAGAATGATACCAAAGATTTATGCTTTAGCTACACTCGAAGAATAGACTAGGGGGAGCCGAAAGGTTCCCCCTTTATTTTGTCTAACGATCTAGTGCAGCTTCTTCCCTACTGTTATGAACACCTTGTACATCTTTGATGCTGTCGTAGAGGAGTTGTAGCTGAGGTAAGCTAAGGTCTCCTAGGTCTTCCTCATTAGTGTCAAACACAGCCATCATCTGATCAAAAGCTTGACGACCAGAACCCTTAAGGTTGTTGATGTTAATGATGAGACTAGCTTCTGCACGAGGACCTGAAGGTGTAGCTGCGAGGGACTCCTTGATGTCAGCTCTAGCCTGCGTCAGAATCTCTCCTAACATAGACTCCTTACCAGCAAGGCTCATCTCAGCCCACCTGCCATTTGCCAGTACAGTATCAGCGTGATACTCAAGGAGAGGGAAGAGATGCTTCTCGTATATCTCCTGTACCTCAGGGTTGTCCCTTGGGATATCAATCTGCCACTGTGGTTTACCAATGTCATTGTAGAGACGACCAATAGACGAAGTAGGAACCACCTCCCGTGAACCAGCGATACGCCCTGGGTTAACCCCGATGTTCCTACCGTTCACAGCGTTGTAGTTCTGTGTGCTGTACGCCTTGTCTATGTCCTCACCAATCACAGGGATGTTGTCCAACCCAATGAGACTATCAACGATCTGGTCAGTATACCGTAGGGCATTGTTCAGGTTCTTATTACCAATGTTACGAGCAGGAGCAACGTAGTCCTCTCCCTCAGCGAATGCCATAGCTGTGTTAAGTGGATCGAGGAAACGAGTACCACCAGAGCTATACATGTTTACAGTGGCTGACAAGGCAGCAGGGATTACGTCAGCATAACCTGCTTCACCAGCAAATATCTCTGTAGCTAACTGCTGAACACCGCCAGCTGCATCACCAAGTCCACGAGTAACAGAAGGAAGTGTGAACGTAGCTAAGTATTCCTCGAACAGAGGTTTGGGTACACCACCATCTCTCTGCATATGGGCACCCATACGACCAATGATCTTCCAGAAGGACAGAGGGAAGTCGTAGAGACGAGAGACTACCTTACCGTCAGAGTTACGCTCCTCGTGCCAAGCAAGTCCATCCTCAAGGTTATCCATCTCCTTCAGTGTTGCTACTGAGATGAGACCCCAACCAGCAGCAGCCCTAGTGAGTAGCTCCATACCGGACTTACTTGTCTTAGTGTAAGGTTTGAGGGCAAGAGAGATACCTGTGTGGTCCGCCATAAAGACAATAGAGTTGTTGAAGAACTGACCAAAGGGGATAAGAGCACCAAGGACAGGAACGTTACGGGCTTCCTCTAGGATGTCAGCAACAAACTCTAGGTTAGTACCAGAGTTACGTTGTCCGTACTTACGAGCAAAGACGTTACCCAGAGCTTGCTCAACAGCGAGTGCCTCTACCTCCATGAAGTCCTGATAGCTTGCACCCTTCTGCGGGTCCTTCAGGATAGTGAAGATGTCATCCCTCTGCATGAACTCATTGTAAGACATGCTGTACTTGTTACGGATATTGAGGTCCAGAGCGTACATAAACTCCTGTGACTTAGTCAACATATCCTGAGCGGTGACACCATACATAACCTGCATAGTGTCCATAGCTTTAGTAACCCCTGTCCGTGTGTCAGGAGCATCATCAATGATACGGTTAAGCTTGGTTACCATGTCTCCGTTATCGACACCACCAGAGAGGTAGCTGAACATAGCCTTCTGCGCCTCAGGGCGGTGAGTAAGGAAGTCCATGACTTCATCTCTCGTTCCCTGTGGGTTGACTAGGTTTCTAAACTTGTTGACCTGAGCCTTATAAGTACTACCAGCAAGACGACGATACTCAGCAGCACCGATGGCATCACCACCTGCATACTTCATAACAGAGTAACCTCCGTAGAGAGTTCCCTTGATCATGTCCACTGTAGACTGCATACCACTGGCGTAAGCCCAACCCACAACGTTAAGAGCTGTGGTAGCAGGGTGGGTGACAAGCATACGGATGAAACCATTCTGGAAGTTACCAGACCACTGTTTGAAAGCATCAGGTCCGTCCAGCTCTTTACTAGTAGTCATGCTCTTTACAGCTGCACCTACTACTTCATCATCAGGAGTACCATCGGGTATCACATCGTTCACAGCCCGCTTAGCAGCAGCCATCTGTTGACCTCTACGTCCCCAGTCACTAGCTTCAGCAGCACCAGTAAGCATAACCTCATCGAGGTCTAGGAATGTACCGTCAGCCCTCTGGAAGTTGTCCTTCAGGATACCTTCGATACCATCCCTCCACTCAGCAGGGAAGTTCTCATCTGCAATAACGTCAGCATACCAACCTGTACGGCGTTGACCTAAGCGGGAGTTCAGAGAGTCGATGGGGATGTTAGCTTCTCTAAAGAAACCCTTAAGACCTTCGTAGAAGTTGTAGTGAGCGTCCCTACTGATACCGTCTGTGTCTATCTCACGACCCTGAGCTACTAGGTCTTTGAATGGTGTGAGGTATCCACGTAGAGACTGAGCTGTAACCTCATCGCTAGAACTCTCTGCCATTTGAGCAGCAGCACCCTCAGCTTCATCTACCCGCTTAAGGGCCTCCTCAAACTTCTCTTCACCCCTCTGAAGGTTAGTACCAGCAGAGTTAGTAGGACTCCACCCACGGGTCAGGAGAAGGCCACCTTGTAGTCCGGCACCTACCACACCCCCGAGTGCAGAGATGGCACCCTGAGTAGCGTTGTAACCTTCCTGACGACCTACCATACGGTCTACACTCTGGATACCTGCATCAGCAGCAACACCAGCAGCAGAATCAAGAGTAGCACTACCGAGGATATCCCCAACAACACGACGAGTACCTGCTGTCTGTGCAGCTTCAGTGCCAAGCTCTTGGAAACCTCTAGTCATTACTCGTGACTGAGCCTGAGTAGCAGCCTGAGCTATAGCTTCCTTAGAGGCACCACGGGCAACCGCAGCACTAGACGCAGCTTCACCAGCAGCACGAGCCACAGCCTTAAGAGCTGTAGTAGCACCACGGGTTGCAACAGCACCACCAGCTTTACCAAAGCCTAGAGACACAGCGTTCACTGGGTCAAGGATAAGGGACCGAGCGTAGTCACCTACGGCGTCCAGCTTCTCACCTGTGGTTGTATTCCTGTTGAAAGCACCACCAAGGGAATCCCACACCTCGTAAGCAGAAGCAGCAGTGGCTCTGCGTGTAGTGAGTTCATCTCCTTCACCGGAGTAAAGGTGGTTCATCTCTTGGATAACATCAATAGAGTTACCTGAGTTAAACCCACGCATAGAGTTGACAAAGGAGTCCCTAATCTCTTCACGAGAGTAGTCTTCCTCTGTCATACCTGTACGGTCTTCCATGTAAGCAGCAACAGTACTGAACTTATCTTCGTCCAGTAGGTTGGATACTGTCAGTGGTTCACTTTCAGCGTCAGACTCTAAGGGAATGTTATTCATCTCAGCGTTGAAACGATCAGCCATTGTTGACATCTAGTTTACCTTCCCCCTCGGGATTGAGCAGTACTTGGGTTCAGCGCACGATCTACTACGGTACGCATAGCATCCTCACCGTACCTATCTGAGAAGTTCTGGATTATCGTATCGAGTTCATTTTGCTCAATATCCTCTGAGACAATAGCAGCCTGCAGCATCTGTTGGTCAGCGATAGCTTCCTGAGTGCTTACGACAGGGGGAGCTTGCCCTGGGACAGGAGCTACGGGAGCAGGCGCGATTGGAGCAGTAACTGTTTGGTCTGCCGCCATACTCTGAACGGCACGAGTTAGGTCGAGACCGTACTTGTCCATAAAGGCGTAGATCGCCTCATCAATGTTAGGGGCGTCACTAGTTAGAGCCTCTATAAAGGCTGCACGGTCGTCACTCTCTTCTATTGAGAGGAGAGGAACCTGATCTTTTCTAACGGTAGCAGTAGTACCATCAGCAAAAGGCACAAGAACCTCTGTTGCTTCAGGGTCAGCTTCAAGGATTACACGAGCAGACTCAATAGCCTCTGTAGGTGTACTGGCTACCTGTGCTCCTGAAGCCTGTGCTGGACGAGCTTGGGGTCTGGTAGTAGACTCAGTAGGAGCCTGTACCTCTAGTGCGTCAGGGTTACCAAGGGCAGCGTCAGGGTTAGCAGAGTCACCTGTAGGTGTTTCTTCTGTCTGTTCGATACCTAGAACAGCACGAGCCGCAGTACTAAAGTTCTCAACACCGAACAGTTGCCCCCCAAGATCGCTACTCATAAGATCACGGGTGTTTGCCCCAATAGTAAAGAGACCTGACTCAAAGATAGCGTTTAGACGGGCAGGACCACTAGCAGGCATGTTATCGAGTATTCCTATATTAGCGTTGATCTCTGTCATCTCATCTTGTGTTGCACCTTCTAGACTAGCAGCTAACTCGTCTCTCTTAGCCTCTACGTTGTAGTCTCCGTTAGCTCGGGCGTAGTAAGCATTAGCGTCACCTACAGAGATAGTGTTTGCTGAGCTTAAGAAGCCAAGGTCCAGAGTAGCACTAGTAGCACCAGAGCCTTCTGCTTGGACAGGTAGGTTCATACTAGCCATGATCTGGTCACCAGTCATACCACCAACAATCTGTTCGTTGTACACTTGGTTAGTCATAGCTTCGTCCACGTCAAGGCCAAGCCATGAGGCGATAGAGCGACGACGGGATTCTACTGGGCCTGTATCATTAGGCATAGCTTGTACTGTTGGGAGGATGCTGTTAAGGATTTCGTCCATAGACGCCTCACTCTGGTAGTCCTCTCCAATCACCAGCATATCGTTAAGGTTAGCACCAGTGACATCGTTATTGCTGTCTGTGCGACGGTACAGCTCCATAAGACCTGAAGGGTTGTTCTCAAGGAAGTTTAGCACACGACGTTCATCCGCACCCCTGTTAATAAGGCTACGAGCAGCAGTCTCAAACTGCCCACGTTGCTCTTGGATAGCTCCCTGACGTTTCAACCCTTGCTCACGGAGGTAGAGACGATCTTCCTCTACGCGTGCACGGATGTATTGCTTCTGGTCTGTGATATCATTATTGAGTTGACCAAAGAACCCTGCTGCAAATCCAGACATTATACTTCCTTCCGCGACATCAAGCCACGAGCTGGCTTAGGCTTATCTTCCATGACTACTTCTTCCTTCACAGGCTTAACCTTAGGCTCGACCTCCATAGCAGAAGTAGTGTCGTCTTTAGGTTTGCTTTCCCGTAGGCCAGTGATAGCACCAGACAGAGCGATACTCTTCAGGACATCATCATCATCGTCCTCTGCGAAGAACTCCTCAAACTCTACACCTTCCTCCTCTAGGAGGTTTACGATGTAGTCTTGGATCACAGGGGCAATCATCATAGAGATGTCAATGCTGTGGATACCTTGGGACACTGCTCCGGTAAGCACCATGTCTGTAAGCATAGACACAGGGATACCCTGCCCAACACCATCAAGGATACTGTTGAGAATCTTAGGCTTACCTAAGCGTGTCAGGTGATGGACGATAGCTTCATCTGGATTAGAAGTCTCAGGTGGACGTTCCCAAGGTGCGTTCTTAGGTTCCTTAGTTAAAGACTGACCAGGGATCGGTGCATCGAATTGTTTCATAATTTACCTCTAGGTTCTGCTTAGGTATTTAGCTGTTCGACTAGTAACATGTTCAGGAGAAGGTCTAAGGAAGTACTGAACGATAGCAGCAGCAGCTCCTCCTGGAGTTTCGGTAGCGTTGATTCTTTCTGCAGCAGAAGACTCAGAGCCATTATACTCTATCATCAACCAGTCTAACTGTGCGTCAGTATCACCGTAAGGTACTCCTCTTTCGTCAGCCATAGCTTCGTAGTCTCTGCGGCGAGGACCAGTTAACTGATAAAGACCGAAGCCTCCACGGGAACCCTCAACGAGAGGATCAGCCTCATTTATATCGGGGTTAAGTCCTGACTCATCTTTGAAGTTCATAACGAAACCTCGGGCAATGTGGCTAGGCATACCTCTGTCAACTAGCCCCTGTCTAAGCTCCTCAGCGTATGTACTATCCCCCACACCACTACGTGACCTAGGACGTGAAGTGTCACCAGAGGAGCCACTGATAGGACTCATGTCCAAAGCACCTGTAGTGCTCTGCTCTCTGCTTGCTCGTTCAGCACGTAGAGCTTCAATCTCACCAACCCAACTGTTGACACTATCCGCAGGGTTGTACTGCGCTTCCTGTGCTTCACCTGCTCGTTGTAGGGCACGGCTAGTTTCGTCTTCTGATCTAGCGATATCGCGCTGGGCTAACCCAAGGCGTTGCTTAGTGGCACTGCTCGTATCCACTCGCTTACGGGAGCTACGTTGAGCACGAAACTGCTGGATGGAGTTCTCAATCATCTTCTATTCCTTATCCAAAGAGGAGGCTACTTGCAATGCTAGCAACGAAGGCACCTTTGGCTTGATCGGCCTGCATGTCGGATTGTAACTTAAGTGCTGCAGTCTGGCTACTATCACTCAGCTTAGCTAACATGATAGAGTTAGCACGGTCTAGTTCTCCCTCAGAACTCTGGAAAGCAAAGTCCATTAGGTCTCTCTCTCTCTGCCAAATCTGATCAAGGGCTGCACCAGTGACTGCGTTAGTCTGTTTAGTGTACTCTAGGTTAGAGATGTTCTGGGCAGCAGTAGCTGTTGTAGCAACTGACTGTCTCCACTGAGCGTTAGCCTGTGAGATGACAAGAGAGTTCTGAGCGTTGAACTGATCCCTCTGTGCTGTCAGTGTAGCATTGAACTTCTCGATAGTGTTAGTCTCTCCAGCGTTAAACTGCATAACAGCGTTCACCTGAGCAGCATTGAACTGAGAGGCAGAGGCTTGGAGGTTAGAGAAGAACTGATCTGTCTGGTTCTTGCTTGTAGCGTTGAACTGAGCAGCAGCATTAGTAGCAGCTTGGTCAGTAAACAGAGAAGCCATACGTTGCTGTGTCTTAAAGATAGTAGTCTGCTGTTCGTTGTTGAGGTTCTGCATCTCAAACTGTGCAGTAGTGCTTGCATCCTGAGAAGCAATACTAATAGCTGACTCCATCGCAGCCTGTACTACAGCAGCACCAGCGATACTGGAAGCACCCATACCACGGGACTGCATAACACCCATAGCCTGACGCATAGCACCAGAGGCCCACACAGGGGTCTCTCCACCTTCAAAGTCCTGCATCAACTTAGTGAGCTGACCTTGGACTGTAGCGTTAGCGGAAGGAGCAGCAGTAGCTGCCTCAGTGCTGTCGATGATACCCTCTGCCTCAGCGGAAGCAAGAGTAGCTTCCATTGTGTTAGTGACAAGAGGCTCTGGTACTTCAGCTTGAACTATATCAGCAGGAGCTACAGTAGCAGTCTCAGCAGCAGGAGCTGCTTGTGTCTGACCAATAGCAGAGTCAATGAGCTGGCCTGGGGTGATAGTAGTTGCTGCTACAGGTGTCTGTGCTACGACTGCCCCTGGGTTTGTGTTAGCATCAACAACCATCTGCTGTTGCCCTGCTTGCACCTGATCTGAAACCACAGCGTTAGCTGCAGCTTCTTCTTGTTCCGCAGCCTGAAGGTCTATGATCAGTTGATCAACCTGTGGCTGCAACGATGGGTCCTCCACAAGCTTTGGAGTCAGAGTGTTTAGCTGAGCTTGTATTGTAGCTACTGACATTTAAGTTACCTTCTTTGTGTAGGAGTATAGTCTATTGTTCTTGTAAGTGCAAGGGTTAAAAGTCTTACCTGTAGTGGTTAGGGTCTTGGCTGTTAAGAAAGCCACCTAGCAAATCCGCAAGTTCGCGCTTGGAGGGATCGGGGTGGTTCTTTAAACGCTTGAGCCGTGAGGTTGTATGGAACTCACGAGGAAGCTCCCAAAACAGGATCGTGCAGACAGTCCAGTTGTGGATTGTGTTGATGATACTGAACGCGACGACAAGCGGAGTAATCACGACCCGACGCCAACCCACGTCCCAGCCTTTACGCTCCAACCAGTGACCCGCGCTATACAGGGTAAACACGGGAAGTATGAACGGACCCAATGCAAAGAACGCACAGATGCGCTTGAAGCCAATGACACGGGTTTCTGAATAGTTGTGGTCAGACATTTTCGTTAGTAGGTCATATGGTGCTACGTTCATACCAGCCACCCCTTGACCTTAACGAAAACTTCAGGTGCGAAGTCGTCACCAATTCCGTACCCGTTTGTAGTCTGCGCAACTTCCACGATACCCTCAATTCTATACGTCTGCCCCGCTGTAACCTGTCCACCACCTGTGCTAGGAGCGACCATGTTATCTGCATTGTTGTTGTAACCAGATAAACTGTAAGAAACGACAGCGGAGTTGGTTACGTCGTAAAGACGTGTTCTGACGCGAGTTGGCTTGTAGAACAGCGCCTCCCACTCAACCCAACCAGATTTTGTCACCGTAAACGCGTTGGCGGCTATGGAAACTAGACCGTCTGGGTCGTATAGTTCCGTGTTTAAATCACGGGTTGTCCAGCTTGTTATGCTTGTCCCACCATCCGAACCCAGAGTTTTCTGATCCGCAATAACAAAGGAAGGGATACCAGCGGTAGAGTTAGCCAATACGAAAGCTGTAGAAGCGGCCTGAGTTGTGTCGGTCCCTACGGTAGCCGTTGGAACGGCTGGTACACCTGTGAATGTTGGTGAGGCAAGCGGGGCCTTAGTATCCATCTGCGTTTGAATGGCAGACGTTACACCGTCAGTGTAGTTCAACTCGGTGACTGTCGATGTGATACCATCTAAAGCATTTAGTTCTGCAGCAGTAGCAGAGAGGCCTAGGGTAACAAGACCAGCAGCAGCGTTAGCATCATCTACAAGAGACGCACCAAAGGTTGAGATAGTAGTACTAGCAGGGAGAACAAGAGTCTTAATGTCTGCGTCTACTTCGCTATCCATAAGAGCACCAGCAGCAGTAACGTTTGCTGTATCTGTTACGTCAGCTAAAGCTTCAACACCAGCAAGCTTAGTTTCTTCTGCTGTGGTGTACGATGCGGTAGTGCCAGCGAGTACAGCTGTATAGGCTTGTACGTCTGTACCAATGATTACACCTAGAGATGCCCGAGCAGTAGCCCCTGTCTCTGCAACCCAGTTAGTTCCATTACCTACAATAAAGTTGCTGTTAGTCACCGCAAGAGCAGCAATGTCGTCTAGCTGAGCATCCCAGGCTTGTACGTCAGTACCGATAGCAACGCCAAGAGCTGTACGAGCATCACCAGCAGTCGTAGATGCTGTACCACCTTGAGCTATAGGGAGGGCAGTGGTTAGGACTAGGTCATCAATGTAACCCGTGGCCCAGCGTACAGCTGTCTTACCTAGGTCATACGCACTGTCAGTCTTAGGGGAGAAGTCTCCTGCCCCACCTACAAAGTCTTGTGCAGGGCCAACTACTGTGACTACTCCACCTTCAGCAGAAGAGCCATCATGTGTGTGACCTGTTGCCGCTACGAAAGCAGCAAGGAGAGCATCGAACTCACCGTCTAAAGCGGAGGCTTCAATGACGTTACCGTCTGCAATGCTGTTAGCGCCATCGTTACGAGTGTATCCAGTTCCCATTTTATTTCCTGTCTTCTGTTGCGTATTCAAGCATTACTGTGTCTAAACCAAAGGGAGGTCCACCGTCAAACTCGTACTGTACACTCACTGTGTAGAAAGAACCGACGACACGACTTTCAATAGAAGTCTCTGGGTTACCACCATAAGTGCTAACCCCGTATACAGCTGTACCAAATAAGGAGAAAGAACCACCACCTGTAAAGGGAACGGACATTGGCTGAATCTTCCCTGGTTTGTTGAAGTCATATTTCAAGGTGATAGTACCTTCTACTGAGCCTTCAGGATCAAAGTAGGTGTCCAACTTGTAAGCTGTCTTACGTAGAGTAGGATCATTCACAGCCATGAAGGGAGTGTAGAACAGCGCTGAAATATCGTCACCATCAAACGTAGAACCAGACTCCATACGGTACACGTACTCATCGTCGTTAGAGAAGACAACATACTCCTCATCGTTAGTGTACGCTGAGTAAGCACGATAAGCGTTTATACCTTTAGTCCTACCCCAGTTAATGCTTAGAGCATTCTGGTCTAAGAACTGTGCACCAATGAAACCTTCAGCAATACCTCGCTGAGTTCCTGGAGTATACTTAAAGATTCTGTACTGGTTCTTCCCTCTTACTGTGACAGTAGGGTAGCTTGAGCCAGCGGATATAAACTCTTCAACCTCACCTTGTATCTGCCTAGAGGCTAGTGACAAGTTAAAGTCACCGATACGTTCGGTTGCACCAAGGAACCTGATACCATCAGGAGCAAGGTAAAGGATATCACCACCTACTTCTTGAACAGAGTCACCTTCAACACACCCCGTGTCATTAGCAATAGATGTCAAGGTGAAGTCAGCAACACTCGTTCCTAGTAGCTTTCTGATATCAGACTGAGAGAAGTTAATCAGCTGCTCACGGAAAGTGATAAGACCTGAGCAGTCATCCGGTAGTCTGTAGCTGCCAGCTCCATTAGCAGGAGTGAAGTCCTCTTCATCAAAAGGAGCAGTGTGGGTGATAAGGTCACCCTTAGCAAAGAACAAATGGTCCTTGAACTCCTCAACAAATGAAGCACCAGTAACGTCTGAGGAACCTTGGAGGGATACACAGGTAGTCGCTGTGAATACAACAGGGTTGTTAGAGTTATCAACCATTACGTTCTTGAAGGTGCCGTTGAAGTTAAACAAGTGGAACCTTGCCTTCGTCCCACCTGAGAGGGAGATAGCAAGGAATGTAATTGCTGCGTTATCAGCAGGGGAAGTAGCTAGCGCTGGGGCTATTGTCAGTGTAGACACCCCTGCAACTACAGTAGCGCTCACAATTACTGTGTACACCTGCTCTACACCTGCTACAGCGAATGTGTCCCCAGCTTGTGGTACGTAGGTGTCAGATGTAACTCCATCCACCACGAGGCTTGTACCTGTCTGTGAACCACCATCCACAAGGACAGTACCGTAGTCAGGGGTGTTGATGAAAGACCAACCAGACCCTGCGCTAGACCAGAGAGCACCACCACGTAGAGAGAACACCTTAACACCTGCAGGGCAGAAGTAGGTTCCTTCGATACGTGAGCTTGCTGTGACAAACGTTACTACTGCTAGATCAGCAGGGGACGAGTCCAGAGACGGAGTGATGGTCAGAGTAGCTGACTTGTTAGGGGAGCTGTAGGACAGAGCAGAGATAGTGTAAGTACCTGCGACACCAGCGAGAGTAAACGTATCCCCAACTACAGGTGTCTCGTGCATGTTGGCTACGTCGAGGGAGGTTCCTGTTTGACCAGAAGCCTGCACCCTTACGTCACCATAAGCTGGAACAGGAACACTATCAAACTTTGTATAGCCGTTGATACGACGGTAGCCGCCCTTGATGGATGGCTCGAAGTTCTGCAACAGACGTGCTGACCCTGGCTTCTGTATTCCCTGCTGTAGTCTCGATAGGTCGGAGGTAAGACCACCAGTAAACTCTACAGGGAATGTTTCCCAACGCATAGGCATTAGCTGTTCCCTGTTGCTGTTTGACGACGACCTACCCGTGTGTCTCGTACATCTTCATAACGGTTGATGTAGACCTTACGCATGTCTTGAATCTGACTGATGAACTTAGCGTTAGCCCTGTCTTGGCTCTCAGTGTCAGACTGGAAGTTAAACACAGGGGCAGTTGCACCTTCGACAATGATGTGACGGAAGGCAGTAGGTACCGAGGGTACATCGCTGTACAGAGCAAGGTCTGTAGGCAGTGCGTAGTACTCGTACACAAGCTCATAGGCTTCCTTAGGGGAAGGGTGTACAATGAACTCCATGTTAGGAGTGCGGATAACATTACGAGGTACCGTACGGATACCTGTGTTCGTTGTGTTATACTCATCGTCGATATACCTGTGGACGTACTCTTCATAGTCCATCTGACTCAAGTGAGTCGTGGTGTTACCGAAGGTATCGTTTCTCTTGATACGAAAGACATTAAAGTCTACTGTCTTAGCAGCCGCTGGGTAAGCGTAACGCATAGTCCCAGGTGTTAAGGTCTCTAGTCCTTCAACAAAGTTAAAAGGCCAGTTGAACTCTTGTTGGTTGATAGTTCTGATAGCGCTGTTCACACCTTCTTTGACAACAGAATAAACCCCTGATGCAGAAGCAAAAGTGGTTGAGGTCAGAGGAGTCTCGTTGATACGGCCAAGTACATCGTTGACAAGGCCTAAGTAGTTGTAAGTCATAGTTGCTCCTTAGGTGATGATCTTGGCTAGGTACCCAGCTGCTTCAGCAAATACTGAGGCTGTGTTAGCATTCGTCTTAGCTTTAACTCTTACGTCGTGGTTCTTAGGGATGATAAGGTAAGGCCTACGTACGTTTGCGTCTCCGTTTTGACCTACATCCAGAACGATATCTCTGTAAGCTGGTCTCCAAAGACCCCCGTTGTAGACATCTCTTAACTCTAATCTGAATGTTACTCTTGCTGCTGATCCACCTGAGACACCAACACTTGCTCCAAAGAATGAAACTATCCAGTATTCTGTCGAGGATGTACTTGTAGATGCTTTCTCCGACTGGTTATCCTCAGGTAAAATTAGTAACTTGGTAGCCTCTGGTGTGTTAGGTACACCTGCTGTTATACCATCTGTGTTGTCATAGATGTAAACAGTGCCAATAGTTTGTGTTACTGGGGCAGCGTAGGTACCACTGGCTTTAATAAAAGCTCTGCTAGTCCTAGCTAAAGGAGTAGTGAGAGTCACCTCAGTCAAACCATTAAGCTCTGCATCCTGAACTACGAAGGTTAAGTTACCTACTGCGTCTACAGTGTGGCCTTCAATGGTTACTGTCTGTGTTGTGTCAGCTGCATCGCCACTTACAACGCTATCAATGATGTTTGTTGTCACGTACGTTTCGTTAGCAACTGTTCCTTGAAACTGCCCTACAGTCTCGTAGGTGTTGCCAACAGTAAAGTTAGAACCAAACTTCTCAAGGTTCTTTCCCTTAGCCTCTACACTAACTCTGTCTCCGTAGGTATTATAGATGACGTTCTCAGCAAGACCAATCTCAGTCAAGCTCGTGTTGGTGAACTCTCTTTGGAACCCTGGTCTCTTGCTTGTAGCCATCTCTAAGCACCCCTAAAAGTAAGAAAGCTGCCCCCATGGTTTTACACAGGGACAGCCATTTAGTTAGACGTATTAGGCCAGAACGTCACGGTCTACTTCGTCAGCAGTCTTTGTATTCTCGTTGCAATCAACAACGATAGCCCAGATACGGACGGTAGCAGCAACAAGACCCGAACCAGTGACAGCCAACACAGCGTCGATAGTGTCAGCAGCAGATACGAAGCTAGGGACTACACCACCAAGGATGGTACCTGCAGCTTGAGCTTGCATGTCAACGGCTGCCAAGTTAGCAGTAACACCGTCACCAACAGCAACAGTAGCGGAAGTACCAGCAGAACCAGCTGCAGTTACGAACTCGATACCGGAAGAGATGACCATAGTGTTAGCAGGAACAGCAGGGCCGACAGTAGTGCCTGTGGCAATGCCGAGGGTTGTAGTCTTTTCGACCATGTAGGCCTTAGACTTAAGGGAGGTTGAGAGAGCCATTTAAGAATCCTTTCAAGATATATGACTGATAGGAAGAGGTACCCCAGTTTCCTAGGGTACCTGCTCACTTATGCAATGTTATACTTTGCGTTGACCAGAGCTTCAGGGCGCAGAATCTTACGACCATACAAGTGCATACCACGGACAATGTCAGCAAAGCTGTCAACGTCACGGTAAGACTCGGTCTTGTTGATCTGCTCTGCAGTAGCTACAGCGGAGTCATGTCCAGCAACGATAACACCATAGTCAGTGTTCTGATCTGCAGTACCGACAGTACCAGGACCGCCGCCTACTTTAGGCAGGTTGTTGGAGACGTATACGCGGAAGCCATTCCAGTTGTTCAGAACGAGACCGTTGCGGAGTGCACCGGAGTCACCGAAGTCAGCGTTAAGGAAACGAGAATCTTCGTCCATCAGAACTTCCATCATGACGGGGTCGATAACCAACCAACGTCCACCCTTTTCAACATTCTGTTGATCAAGCAAGCGGCCCATACGGTTAATCATCATGACAGGGGAGACGTAAGTCGTTGGCAAAGCAGTAGCGCCAGGCAAACGAGCAGCGACTGGAGTGGAGTTGTCACCACCAGCAGAGATGTTACCAAACGAACCTTTGATCAACTTCATAGAAGTCAGGAGTTCGTCTGTACCTGCAGTAGAGACAGCAACCGTACCGTTGGTGACTGTGTTCACTGCGTCAGCGTTTACGTGGTTAGCAGACTGAGCGTAGCCTGAGAGGTAGCCCAAGACTTCTTGGTCGTGGTTATCAGCCAAGCGGTAAGCCGCACGGTTAGTAGCCAAGTCCATGAAGTTAACGTGGGAGTGAGCAGTCTCAATGTCGTCACACTTGAAGGCAAAGTAGTTAGCCTTGTCGATGACCAGAGAGAAGTCTTCGTCGTCCAAGTCTTGAGCAGACACTTGTGTGCCACGCTTGTACTCGCTTACAGAAATCTCTGGCTCTTTGATGATACGAACTGTATCGCCCTGAGCTGCAATCTCACCGAAGTAATCAGAGTTGGTTACGTCACCAACAACTGTTGCTTTACGGAATGCAAGTTGTACTTTCTTGGAATAGATTACGGAACTGAAGTTACCGTTTGGTAGGTTGCCGTGTCCGGCTACTGAATTAAAAGCCATTGTGTTGTCCTCCTAGAGACTATTTATGTTTGATAGCTGTCGGTGTTCCAAGAGGCTGACTCTTTCAGAGGTGTCTCATCTCCCGCTAAGGAGACTCAAGGCTCTTACTTTATCAGGTAGTTCTTCTACTAACGATTAAGCTTTAGTGCTATATCGGGTACCGAGAGGGAAGGTGTCAGTTGCCTGGGCTTCATTCTCGATACCCTTAGTTATACTCTAACTCACTAAGATGTCAAGTATTACTTCTTCATATCGTACTTAAAGTTACCTGAGGAGATAGCTTTCATAATATCTTCCTCATTCTTAGCGTACCATGCGTCAGACTCACGGTGTACCTGAGACTCAGAGAACTGTTTACCAGCATTATCTGCATCAATCTTAGTAGGTGCACCCTTTGCTTTTACATCTGAAGCAGCATCCTTAGCGTTCTGCTTCTTAGCAGCAGGTGTCAGGTTGTTGTCCATCTTGTAAAGGTTAATCACACTGACGACAGCCTTAGCATCGTCTTGGTTGTCATACAAAGCGTTCTTCACCCAGTCAGACTGATTGTCTACCCAGTCGTGGAAGGCATCATCATCCTTCAAGGTATCAAAGTCTGAGTGAACCTTACGGAT
>TARA_R110000851_G_scaffold29_6_pt1 | contig 16049 bp, 16 predicted proteins | sample TARA_R110000851 | Tara Oceans TARA_R110000851 (sample SAMEA4397627) | marine metagenome | biome: Polar Biome; feature: [DCM] deep chlorophyll maximum layer (ENVO:01000326); material: water (ENVO:00002006), including particulate matter (ENVO:01000060) such as... | depth 17 m | reverse complement strand
TTCTGAAGCAAGGTCGTAATAATCTCGGGCTTCTTTATTCAAGCTAACATTTCGAGTTGCAATGCTTTGAATCTTGCGTTCGTGCATTGCGTTAATGTAGACACTGAATGCCATGAATGCACGCTTAAAGTCGTTGGTCTGTTCGTCAAGGTTGTTCTTCTTCGGGAACGGAAACTTTGGGTGATGGTCTTTGAACGCAGTCTGTGCCGCTTCGAAGATTGCTTTTTGCTCTATCATAGTATTTGTATTAGTTTAATTTTTCTTCACCCGGTTAGCGGGAAAGTCTTTTGTTCGTTCGGCTTCAATCGCAACAGCTGCGTCCCGTTCTGTCACTGTGTACGGCTTCATTTTGCACCGGGCGCACTCGTTTGTTCCTTCGGGTAGATTTGCGGCAATGTTTGCACAAGCTGTCCCGAGCTTAAAACTACCACCGCAACGGTATGGTTTTTGCATATTACTTTTTGTCAAAAACGCTGACACCTCCCGACGAATACTGAATTACTTTACCGATTCGCATTCGTGCGTCTTCTGTGCTTCGAAGTGCAATCATTGCGTGAGCAATACATTCACCCTTTTCGAACCCTTCAGCTTCGTCAGTTGCTTTGATTTGATGAACATAATTACGAATCATCTGTTCGATTTCGTTTATGTTTTCCCTTATCATGTTTGCTCGCTCGACTATGTTTGTTTGTTCCGGCATATAAATATCTTATTTATTAATTGCGTATTGTTGGGCGCGCCCGCCCGAGGTTAATCTGGAAGTTGGAATATATGAACCAATAATCCATTGTTAAACACTGCCACTTGTCTTTCGTCGATTATTTTTGATTCAACAATCGGGACACCATACAATGTGGTCATATTCGGTTCTTTAGGAAATTCCCCGTCTTTAACAAATACAATTTGAGAATCAAGATATTTGTTAAATCTTTCAACGCTGCCGCAATAAATTTCAGTTTTTTCTTTAACTAAAGATTTTAAGGTTTCTATTGTTATATATTTCATAATTAGAATCGTTCGCTTTGTGGTAAGTATCGGCCGTCCGAGCAAAATTATTTCTTGATTTTTAATTTTCGCTTCTTGTTCCAGTACGGTGAGTTGCAGCCCGGACAGACTTTTGGTTCTTTGATTGTCCGGGGAAACCATTCGTGCTTGCAGCGGTTGCAGTTGAATGTTTTCATTTTAGTAGATTATATTAACAAAGTCGTCGCCAAGGTTGCCTTCAAGCTCGTGGTCTGGGTTATGGTGGCAGTATAAGTTGACAAGGTCTTGCCGTTCGTCGTCTGGCAAGTGGTCGTCGTTGTCTTCTCTTTTCATTGATTTTTCAATCAGTCGGTACAGTTCTTTTTCTGTTCGAAGTTCTTGTGATTGCTCGTTCATGTTGTTGTTGCTTATTTGTTATGTCCTTAGTATATACCTATAACGATATACTTGCAAGCTCTTTATATTGTTATAACGATATAAACAAACATTGTCAAATAATTAGAATCTTTCGCTTTGTGGTAAGTATCGGCCGTCCGGGGTTCGTTCTTTTCCGAATACTTTTTGCAGGTTCTTTTCTGCGTGTTCACTCGGGGTTAAATCTTTTTCACGTTCGACTTCAATGTGCTTCGTTTCTTCAGTGTCGAAGTATCTGTATGACCGGGTTGTGTTAACCATTGTTCGGCGCTTTTCAAGTGCAAGGTGGTTCTTCAAGATTGAAGAAATTCTATGTGCTTCACCCGGCCGAATGTCTCGATGGCCTTCGCCTTTGTGAACCCCTTGTTCGTATGCGTCGGTGGCAGTAACGCCTTCACTTTTTTGTTCCGGGGTTAGTATGTCGAAGAACCAGCGCGATATTTTACCAATCCAAGGGTCTTCTTCGAGTCGGTCGGCCTGCATGTTTTCAATTTCTGCGGGGAATTCATACGTGGTTTCCTTGTCTACATATACCCGATGGTAAGCTTCTGCGAACATCTGTTGACGGTTTTCCTTCAGCCATTCTGTGTTTGCAGGTAGGTCGGGCAGGGCCACAGGTAACCAGCGTCTGTTCCCGGTGTTGTCCTTCAAATATTGGTCTTCGTTTGTGGTCATAGCGAAGACGCAGTGACGCGGGTACTTCTGACTTGTTCGGTCGTATGGCTTTCGAAAGTTGTCTTCTTGGTCTGTGATTTTCTGCTTCATGGCAGCCGACGCGGACCGGGAAAGACTGGCCCCTTCGGAGAATTCAACAATAATGTTCTGCGTCAAAATCAATTGGAAATCTTTTGTGTCAATATCCATTGTAGTTTCGGCGTACCAAGGTTCGCCAAGAATACGCAGCGCTGTCGATTTCTTAATACCCTGCGCACCTTCAAGCACCATGACCGTATCGAATTTACACCCGGGCGAACAGATTCGGTTCACCAATCCTTTTAAAAAGTTGCTTGCAATGGCCCGGTGAACTTCATTGTCTTCAACTGAAAACACTTCAGTCAACCAAGTATTGATTCGGGATTCACCGTCCCACTGCACCGACTTGATTAAATCAACAGGCGGGTTGACGACACATTTCAAAGCAGCAAGAATAATCGATTCTTGAATAGTTTGCTGCGGCAGCTTTTCAAAGAACGAATACGTCTTTTGAATATATGCCATTGTAAATATAATGTCGTCTTTTTGCAGCGGTGTGAATTCTCGACCGGTCCGAACGTTTGATTCATGTTCGTGTGAGAATTCGTTATACCGGAACGCCTTGTTCAGTGTAGTGTCGGAATCAATAATCATTTCGACGTTGTGCGCATTCACAAAGGGGACACCTTTGTTGTTCGTTGAATATCGAATTTCTTTTTCAAGGTCTGGCGTCGCAGTGGCGTTTTCTTGAATCAACGGGGCTGGACTGTAGACCTTCTCGCAGGTTTCAATCGCATTCTTTACCGTGCGGTTCACGTAGTCCGGGCGTGTCTTGGTTTTCTCCCGCTGCCCGAGTGGTGACGAGGTCCAAATTCTTGTCATCTGTTCCGCTTTCTTCTGCGTCCAAAACGCCAACGTGACTACCAAGGCAGAATCTGCAGCACTGGCGTCGTCGTGGTACTTGGAAATATCACCTTTATATAGTGCTTCAATGTCGTTTCCGTTTTTAGACTTGAACATCTTTTCAAGAATCACATTGTCGTCAAGGCTTAAACTCATGGTCGTTGCGTCAATCTTTGGTTTTGCAACTTTACTTTCACCCCAAGGATAACCGACCATTCGAAGAATTTCGTCAGCTTCTTCGTGTGATATTTTTCGTACAGGCTTCGGGGTTCCAAAATCTTTTCCTGTAAAAGTGAAGTATCGACCGTCTGTATAACACTCGAAAGCGGTCCCGTCTTCGTTTGATTTTTTGTTCTTGATAAGCGGCATGTGCGAATCAAGTTCAAAGATTAGGTGCAGCCCGTCGCCGGACGGTGAGAGTTCCGTATACGTGTCAGCCGCTTCAATCAATATATGAAAGTCGTCGCGGTTCACATTACCTTCAGCGTCAACGACATGGTCCAAGTCAATACAAAGCAACGGATTGTGTTTTGAAATGGTGAACCCGATACCTGAAAAGTCTTTTGCAGCGTTGCTCGCTTCTTCAAACGTGGACCACTGTGTCGGGTCTACCGACGAAGCTGGTTGACCATTTATTTGATAGGGGACCTTCGTAAATCTTTGGTTCAATTGTTTTGCTGTCTTGGCGATTGCTTGTTTTTTCCAAACAACCCAAATTGGCAACTTTTTTAATGCGTCCATGTGTGTATAATTATTGTTGAATACCTCTTTTCCGAAGAACGAAAAATTGATTGATTAATACATTGAAGTATACAACATTTTTAAAAAATATGTTTTTCACAACTGTGGATAAAATGTTGGAAAAAACGCTGGACATATAGGCAGTGCCGGGTAGGTTGGGTAGCAGTGGGCAATTTTGAGGTTTTTGACCTCGATTATACGGGGCGTAGTAAAGGATTGCCCAATGTGTCTAAGTTGCCTAACGGTTTATATATAGGGTTTATATAAGTAAAAATAAAAAAATTGTAGTAGTCTATAAGGGAACCGTTAGTCAAGTTGGGCAGGTTAGGCACATTGGTATAAAACAAGGGTGAATTAATCTATTGACAAGCTGCCTTTCTGTGGCGGTCTTGATTGTTAAATCGCTATTTACAAATTACATTTCTATTGTTTGCTGGTGGCTAGCGGAAATGAAGGGTCCGTTGGGCAGTTGGTTTTGCAAATATTGATAGGTTTATTAACAGTGGGGAAGTGCTGCCCGTTGCGCAATTGATTGTTTAATGGTGTATAATTTCGACATGAGTAACTATGAATCCGACGGATTAACCACATTACCAAAAATGGGACGACCGAAAAAGTTTACTTCGGTTGATGAGCTTGAACGAATGATTCAAGACTATTTTGAAAGCTGTTTTATTCCAAGGACCTATGAAAAGAAAGTGGTCGAAACAGATGATGACGGCAAGGACGTTGTCAGCTACATTACGGCGCCCGTTTTAACTAAACATGGCGAAGAAGTCTTTTATCAGACTCGCCCGTTTACAGTGACGGGGCTGGCACTAGCGCTTGACACATGCAGGGAAGTATTGCTTAATTATGAGAAAAACCCCGAAAATGACCAGTTTTCGGACACTATAAAAAGAGCGAAACAAAGAATCCATAATTACGCTGAAGAATTCCTTTTCAATGGTAAGAACGCTACAGGTGCAATCTTCAATCTAAAAAACAATTGGGGTTATGTTGACCGAACTGAAACCGATATTACTTCCAAGAACAAATCAATCGCACCGGACGCTGCAGCCGCAAAGGCCGCCGACATTCTTGGCCGACCGAAAGCTGAAGAAGTAACTGAAACGCCAACAGATGAAAATTGATTACGACAAACTTGAACCCGTCATTGCGGCGGCTGAACAAGGTGACGTCGAAAGTATCGCCGTTGTTCGTGAAGTTCTTCGACCGGTCAAAACTGATTCTGTTGATTTAATATTTGAAAAGATAACGATTTATAATCGTTTGATTTTTCTTGCTTCAATGAAGTATGAAGACTCGCCGGAACACAAACAGATTGACCGCTTTTATGCGGAACAGTGCCATTCTTATCTGAACTATGGTCGACCGCGTTGGAAGGGCGCAATCTTTTACGGCTTTCGTGAGTCTGCAAAGACAACCCGGGTGAAGTTCGGCGAATCGTATATGACTGTCTATTTGAAAGACATTGTTGATTTTACAAACGTCGTATCTGAAGACGGGGACAGTTCGGACCAGTTCAACATGGATATGTTTAACATCTTTGCAGCTTCGAAGTTGTCAAAGTATTACCCCGAAACAATTTCAACCGACACTGTGCGAAAGAAAAAGGAATCGCAAACAATGTCAAAGTTCACAACGACAACCGGGGTGACCTACAAAGCGACGTCGTCACGAAAGTCAAAGCGTGGGGCTGTTCAAGTTGAAATTAATGAAGACGGGGAAGTCGAAAACAAACGTCCGAAGAAAACAATATTCGACGATATTGAAAATGAAACTACTGTGAAGTCGGTCCCGGCAACGCAGCACATTGAATCTGTTATGGACGCAACGCTCGACGGTATGGACCAGATGGCCGGCTTTTGGATTCTTCTTGGTAACTATCTTTCGTTGCGCGGTAACGTCGCTCGAATGATTCGAAAGTATGAACTCGACGACGACGTTTTCATTTTAAAGATTGATATTCTTGACGGCACAAGGAAAAACGTAACTTGGCCCGGTAAGTATTGTCGAACCGACAAAGAAGAAAAAGAATTAATGATTCAAGGCATTCAACGCAAATCAGTTGAATCGATTGAACGCGATTCTGCGAACTTCGAAACTGAATACATGAATAACCCGAGTCGCTCACTTGTGTATTTCTCGAATAAAGTTCTTGAACACATTGATGAAAACCGACTGATTGAAGAAAATGGAAGTGAAGACGTTGAAGGACGTTCTGAATACAAACATGGAATGCGCGACGGTTACCTTGAAATTGAAGCGCCAGACAAAAACGAAACATATCTTATTTTTGCCGACAACGGAAAAGGAAACGGCGGCGACATGACCGCAGGAATTGTTGTTAAAACAAGCGGGCTTCGTTATAAAGAAGTTGCCAACTTCTGGTCAAAATGGATAACGCCAGAAGACGCAGCGCCATACTTTGCGAACCTCGGGAACAAATACAATAATGCGATGGTCATTCCCGAAAACAATTACCCCGGGAATGAATTCATTGCGTTCTTGCGTCCAATCTATAACAACATTTACAGAATAGAAAAGGGTGTCGACGAACATGGTGAAATGCAATTTGAATATGGGGTCAACACAAATATAAAAACCAAACCGGAAATGTTTTTGAATCTGAAAGCATTACTGAAAGACGCGTTGCTTGATATTCGAAGCCGGATTCTTTATAGCCAAATCCTTGAATATCCTTCGGACGATGTTTTGAAAGTTAAAAAGAAAGACGGAAGCGGCGGCCATTTTGATATACTCATGGCACTAGCAGTCGGGCTTTCAAAGGCTGCAACAATTTCGCAGCCCAAACAAGATGTTGTTACCGACGAAAGAGTAGCGAAAGCTGCAGCAGACTGTTTTGAAGAAGAACAGACGAACAATCGTTAACCAGATGGTATATAATAAAACGACTTATGAATGATGAACAAAAAAAGGCAATTATTGCCCCATACAAAAGAGTTATCAATGACTTTTTAACCATGCCACTCGAAGGCAACATGGGTTACAAATATCACACTCGTGCAATGATGGAAATTATCTTTCTGTACAAGAATGGTGTCGACGCAAAGAACCCCGATTTGCTTGGTAAAGATAACAAGAACACTTTTGTTGATGAAGCGCAGTCAGAAATTGAAAAAATCAAAGAGCAGGTCCGACTTGACATTGTTGACATGGGGTTCCAAATCCCCGGGGCTGTCGACCTTGGTCGTTTTGTGCCAAAGGCAGCGAACCGCAAAATGCTTGAAGAAAATGATTTTTCAATCACTCTCGACCAAGTTCCTGACGACGCCATTGATTATGGTTCAGGCTTCTTGAAAACTTTCCGTGTTGAAGGTTTAATGAAATTGAATTCAATTGACCCGTTCAACATGATTTACAATCAGCGGAACTTCAAAGGTGGGCCAAAGGTTGAACGAATGAAGGAGACTGTTAAATGGATTGTCGACAATGACAAATATGACGCAATTCCACGGCTAGCACTAAAAACAAAATACGAAAATGAAGAAAAGGGAATGGAAACAGAAATTGTATTTTATCAAGTTGTTGAAGACCTCAAAGCTGGCGGTCAAGTGCTTTCAATTATAAACATTGAAGACGACGAAATTTATTACCGTTTTGAATCTAAAACAAAAATAGTTTCATACTACAAATTCGACTGTGAAGTACGTCGAGGTTTCAAAGACGCTTGTGGACGCGGAAAATACGAACGGGTGTTCAACAAGATTATTCGCGGCAAGGTTAACCGGGAACGGTTTGACACAATTATGGAAATCGCGTCAAAGCTTCCATTCCAAAAACAAATCGACAACGAACGTGACAACTACGTTGGTAAGCAAGTGACAAACTTGAAGACCGGAGCAATCATTGGTCATAAAGGAAATCCAATTGAACCAATTGACACTGGCGGTGTAAAACAAGCGAATCTCATTACAATGGAACTTGGCGAAATCGTTTCTTCAATCGGGACTGACTTAAATGTTGGGGACGCATTGCAAGGTAAAACGCTGCCGTCGGGAACGTCTGGCGAACTTGGTAACCTACTGACTGAAAACCAGTCTTCAGTTCATAAAGAAATTCAAAAGAATTATGCAAAGTTCTTGAATATTGTGTACAAGGACAAAGGCGGGCTTACTGAATACATTCTTGAAGTGTTTGATTCAGAAGACAACCTTCGTGACTATCTCGACCCGAACGACATTAAACTAGTTGAAAAGAATGTTATTGCATTCAAGGTGGCACAAAAACAAGTTGACGCCGGTATTCTTGAAGAACCGTTTAACCTCGCACTTGCAACCGAAGAAGTGAAACGTGAAATCAAAGGGCAACCGCTTATTTCCGGGCAACTACTTGCCGACCTGCGTGAAAACGTAAAAGGAATTCGAACGTTTATTACCGGCGAAAAAGTTAGCAAAGCAAAGTCAGTTGCTTACATTCGCGGAATGCGTGACAAGTACGAAAGCAACCCTGCAATCTTTAAAGACCCGGCATATATTGCAATGCTGAAGGCTGAAGCCGAATTCGACGTTGGACTCGACCCGATTGAAATTGATAACTTGCTGGCAGAAATCGCATAGACAATGTTATGATTATCAATGTTAAAACCAATTAATTAATCAATCCAATTATGCACAACTCAAACCAAATGACGTCTGAAGCTTTTATTCAGTCTTTGACGCACCCACGACGGAAAGAACTTGCAGGAATTCTACTTGCTGAAGATTTTAACAGTGAAGAACTTGATACTGCGGCACTAGTCGAAAAGGGTTTCAACCGAATCACCGTTATTGAAATGGCTCGTGAAATTTCTCGACAAGTTATTGGAATGCAAGACTTCGCCCCGGAATGGCCGCGTAACGAAGAAGGAGAAAAAACAGCAAAAGAAGTTGCAGCTGAAAAAGCGAATGCCCCTGCAGAAACAGTTGAACTAACTGAAGATGATGCACCTGTTGTTGACGCAGTCGCTGACGTTATTGAAGCCCCTGTTGTTGAAGCCCCTGTTGTTGAAGCCCCTGTTGTTGACGCAGTTGTTGCTGACGCAGTTGTTGTTGAAACTGAAACGGCCCAAGACCGGCCAACAGCGTAATTCGTATGTCTGAACCAACACAAGAAAACCCGTTGGAAGGTTTCAGCGACGGACAGATTAAAGTTCTTCAAGAAGTGTATTCATTGACTGACGAATATGAAATAACTGACGAAGAAATGAAAATCGCCCGGGAAATGTTCCCGACAGCAAAACACTTTCAAGTGTTGCGAAAGATTCTTGGAATCTACACGCAGCCCGAACGTGGTCTGACAATGAAAAATGCGCAGTCGCTTGTGCAAGCCGACCCATCTGAACAAAGTCAGTACATTATGGAAACCGCAGTCAATAGTTTGGCTGATACAAAATTGCAAAGTGCATTGTTAGGTTTTCACCGTCGTATTAAAAGTGACGTTCAACAAGAAAAGATTGCCGATTTTCAAGCTGTCAACAAAGAAGAAAAAGAAGAAGCAGAACGTACCGAATCTCACGAAGCTGCAGAAGCAGAAAAACTTCGGGTTCTCCCCGTTAACGTATAGACAAGCAGCCCCTTGCTTGTGCTATAATCTGAACAATGGTTATTGGTGACGTTGGAACCTCTTAAAGCCCGGGGTAGGGAATCCCGGCAAATAATTAAAACACTCTTTAAATCAATGACTTATGTCTGAAGAAACACAAACACCGGAACAGATTGCAGAAGCAGCCGCAGCAACCGCCGCAGCCGCAGCCGCAGCCCCGGCTTCCGAAGAATTGAAAACCTTGACTGACGAAGAATTGGAATCAATGACCACGGAAGAAATCACCGCACATGCAGAAAAGTTCGAAGCCCAAGTGAAGACTGCACAAAAGCAGACACCTGAGCAGATAAAAGCAAATCAAATTGCGCGAGCAAAAAAGGTACAGGAAAGAGCTAACAGCACGACTACTGCACCAGAAGAAACAGCTGCGGCCCAAAAGCCAAAGGACGTTTCGACTGCCGACGTATTGACAATGGCCAAGAATGGCATTGAACTTGGTTCACCTGAACAGTTATTGCTTGAATCACGAATGAAACAAGGGGTAATTTCAAATTATTCTGAAGGTTTAGAACATGTCGGTGTTAGTGCAGAACTTAAATCCATTACGGACAAAAGAACTGCCGAATCTATTATTGACGAAAACGCTGACGCTGAAACGCAGCTGAAATCTAAAAAGGAAATCATTGCGCAGTCCCGACTCACTGGTGAAATTCCAACTGATAAGGATTCCCGCGACGCCTTGGTCCAAGACAGTCTTTCAAGAATGCCTTCACTTAATTAGTAAAACGTGAATAGTCATAATAGAATTAATTAAAACTAATTACTGTTTATGACTAACATAACAATCCCAAAGAACACTGCAGCACTGCAGGACATGTTCAGGTCTGAATTCCGGGCTGTCATTGAAACGAAGAACGTGTTTGCACCAGTTGCAACAATCCTTATTTCAACGGCTAAGAACATTATTTCGCCGTATACCGCTGTCGGTGTAGCCAAGGCTCACACACAAGCCGGACGAACACCAATCAGCGCGCATACAATTGCAGTTGATGAACTCGTACTTGACCGAAAAATTGGTAACGCAATTACTGATTACCAAGAAGAACTGTCATACGCAAAGTTTGACATTCAAACAGAACTTCGCGGCGACCTGTACGCGTCTGTATTGAGAAAACTGAACTCGCAGGCTTGCGTCGACTTCGTTGCTTCTGCAACAGTTGTTGCAGGAACTGAAGACCTATCAACTGCAGCACTTGTTTCTGCATACCTTATCGGTATCGCAGCTGACGCAGAATCTGACGCAGTAGCACTTAAAACGAAAGTTGACGGTGCGCGAGTGAAGCGTGCAGAAAAGCACGGGAAGCCAATGCTTCTTTGTGGACGTGACGCTTTCGTTAATATTCAAGCAAAGGTTCAGTCTATCGTTGGACAGTCTAACCTTGCAGGAATTGAAGGCCGAATGTTTCTTACACCGCACGGTGTCTACGTTATCAACATGGCCGGTGCCGCAGACAACTCAAAACGTCTGATTTACGGAACTGGTGGTGCGCTAACAATGGCATATCGTGAAGACCAAGTTGTTGTTGACATGGGTGAATATGTAAACACAGTTACATACACCGGGTCAGACGACCTTGATGTTACAAACCCGACAGACATGCTTGAAAAAACTTTCTACATGATGGCGGAGACAAAAGGAAAGAACGGAATCTTCGCAGACGTGCAAGCGCTTGTGTCGACCCGACTGATGGCCTAATGCCTTCTTCGAGTAACCGACCAATTGCGGGTCGGTTACTCGCTAGAGCGCAATAAATGCTCGTCAACAATATGCACATAAAAACAATTGCCGACAAAATAATTAAAGAATCACAGGTTAACGCCCGCGACTATGTTATTGCGGACCGAATTGAAGACATTAATCAAATCTATCTTGAAAAGGTTGAACGTGCAGTTCAAATTGGTTCAACTGTTCCTATTTCAGCCGGTGAAGCTACTTCTGAAGAATTCACTATTGCTGCTGGAAGCAATGTTTTCACACGCACAATTGCTGACGTGCCGATTGTCCGGGTTGATTTCAAATATAGTGCAGACGGACCATTTCGAGCAATCAAAGTTGATAACTTTCGATTAATTGGCGGAATCCAAGAAGGCGAACAAACATACTTCGCAAACGAAAAGCAATTCTTTGTCGAAGAAGGTCGCGTTGGAATTCTAAAGGTAACGTATGCCCGAGGTGCGGTTACCCTCTTTACTGTGGCAGATTACGAACTTGCAAGCGCATGGCCTAGCCCGGACCACTTACCAAAGACGTTTCACCCGTTGTTGTTCTTATATCCGGCATACGACGCTTGTCGAAACAAAGAAGTAAAAGATTCACTTGCTGCAAGAATTGAAAGACTCGACCCTCTTTTCTTCAATCATTATTCGCGCAATTCCGCGGTTGATTCTGAATATGTAACTGACGAAATGTATAACCCCGGCGGTCACCGATAAAAAAATATGTCAGACATAAAAGAACAAATTCAGTTTTCAAATACGATGGGCCTCGACAAGCGCAACCCGGCTCTTGCATATCTTCGAAAGAATGCTTTTCGTGCTGGTACACCCGGACTGTACCCGGCAAGGGATTTTTACCAAGAACGACCCGACACACTCACAGCGTCACAAGACATTGTTGATATTCTTGGTAACGAAGAATTGACTTTTGATATTAAAGTTATTGTCAATGATGGCGCCGATGTTCGTTTTTACAACCTTGGAAGTAACACCGAATCAAACACTGCCGAAGCGGGCGTTGATTACGAATGCGGTACCGACGGCAATGACGGGGTTTACGCTTGTTTTGATAATGACACCGTCAAACGGGTTAACTATCAAAACAGCAATATTTCAGCAATTGGAACATTTTCTGGCGGACGACCAAGTGTTGGGGGTTTTGACGGATTATTCTATTGGTGGTTTTCACAAGATGAAATATATAAACAGTTGCCAAATGCTGCACCAACGGTTGCATTTAATGACCTTGGAATTAGCCCTGATTTCGTCAGTTTTCATAACGACGAAGCTGTTATTTTTGCCCAAGACGGTAACGACATTGTCATTTTGTTTTGGGATAAATCAGATTTAGATTTGTTTGAAAAAAGAATTCTTATCAAAAACGCCCGTTTAATTGCCGGTGGCGTAATCAATGGTCGTTTGACTTTGGTTCGAGGTGTTGGGAATAGCTCAAACCCGAAAGAACAGAACGGCGAATTGGTTGTTTCTCATTACAACGGGGAAAATTTTGAAAAAGTAAATTCAATTAAAGCCGGTGACGATGAAATTGATTTTTATGCTCAAACAGGTGTCGGAATTGGTTCTGAAGTTATGCTGTTTTCAGTCAACCGAAATGTTGATTCGCACAATACTGATTTGTATCAAAATTATATATATAAAATATATGAAGACGGGTCAATTGAAGTTCAGTGTCAACCAGACGAAACTACTTTTAACGATACTCACGTTGTTCGTGTCTTTTATAACTTTATCTGTTACGCGCAAAGAGGTTCAGGCGCCCAACCTTCGGTTATTTTTATTAATGAAGACACAAATGATAGTTACGGTGATTTTGAAAATTACACAACAACTGAATACATTACAGAATTTAAAGGCTCGCCCCGGAACGACCACAAACTTGATGGTTTCATGGTGGCGTTTGAAAAACTATTTGAACAGACTGACACCGCTTCTGACCCGGTGACAGGCGAAGAACTTGACGTTTATTATCGGCTTTCAGAACGTGAAGACTTCACTTTATTAATGAACGTTACTGCGCTCAAAGTTCGGGACGACGTGAACCCAAAGCGTGACGAATCAGTTGAATATGCTTCTGACACCCAAGGAATGCACGAGCAGCGGTATATGATTGAAAGTATCGAAGGCCAACCGTTGCCTGAATTTAACGAAATACAATACAAATTTGTATTAAAACGCGGTTTTACAATTATCGACGCTTGGCACAGATATTCCTATACTTCACGAAATCCGTTCCAATAAAATGCTAAAATACTATTATGACAACTGAAGAAAAAAACGAAATCAAAGCAATAATTCGCGAAGAATTCAAGAAATTGGTTCCTGAATTTTTTGGAAAAACATTAAACCAACTTCGCAACTTCTTCATTTCAACAATTAACTAATATGCCAACTTACACCGTAAAAGCAGGAGATACAAAAACTAAACTGAAACAACAATTCGGAGTTAATGTTGACGATTCACAGTTCCGGTCGAATGACCCGAACAAGCTTTTTGCCGGTGAAGTCATTAACTACGGCGGCGGGACACCAAACGGCGGCGCAACACAAAAACGTGTTGACCTTTCGCAAATCAAAGAAGGTGTTCAAAACTTTTCAGAACCTACACAGAACCTGCGCGATGTTTCTGTGGCCTTTTCCGGTAAAGCTGACGACAATGCAATGCAAGATATTGCGAACCGCAACCCCGAACTTGTCGACCGTGCGTTTGGCGCCCGGGCCGGCGCTGCAGCTGGCGAATTCAGTCCGGTTGATTTTAATTTTGAAGACCTCGCCCCTGAAGAACAGTTGCGTCGGAATAGTGCTGTTGTTCAAGAAGAAATTGCGACCATTGAAGAACGAATGGCTTCGTCTGAAACACGACGAAACGCCGGTTACGAAGAAGGTGACGTGTTTGAAGACATGCGACAGTTAAACGTTCTGAAAGACGAACTGCGTAAAGCTGAAGACCGTGATATTGAAATTCCTGTTGAAGCAAGGCAAAAGCTTCGAGGTAATCAAGCAACAAAGACTGAATTCGGACAAGAAACACGACCGGAACTTGAAAACAACTTGTTGCGTTCCCTTGCTGCGTCCCGAAACGTATCGCGACTGTCTGAAACTATCAGAACCAACATGTCAATTGTCGATTCTGAAATTAATGCCCAAACTAAAGAAGACGAATTTATTCTTGGAAAAAAAGTTGAACGTCTGAACAAGTTGACTTCAGTGTATGGCGACATAATGACAGAAAAACAAAAAGTCGACGCAGCTGCAAAGCAATTTGAATACGATGTTGCCCTTGAAAGTTTGTCTTCAGATAATTCACTTCGAGCTGACCTAATCAAAGACGCGGTAAAGCGTGGCGTTACCGAACCCGGAATGATGAACATGTCGATTGACGACTTGCTGCAGCTTAAAAGCGAAACAACAAGTTCTGCGCGATGGGACGACATGACATTCGAAGAAGCTGCAATGACACTCGACAAAGATTCTTTTGAAAAATTTGAAGCGTACCGGGAATGGGGAAAGACTGCAACAGCTGAAGAAAAAGCAGCGAGTGACCAAACGTTGACAGTTGCACAGAATACAAAAGATATTGTTAACGTTATTGAAGCAATGCTTAATGACGAACAGGGAATCAAAGTTTCTGTTGGTGAAAGTGGACTTGGCCGAACTGACGCGCGACTTTTCAGCCTTGGGGCTGAAGGTTCAACATTCCGAAAGAATGCAAAACAACTTACTGCAAAAAAGACAATCGAACAGTTGCTGCAAATTAAAGCTGCCGGTGCGACGCTTGGTGCAATTTCTGAAAAAGAATTGCAACTATTGGCCGACGCTGCAACTGCACTTGGTGCATTGACTGACGACAAAGGAAATTCGACTGGTAAATTTGAACTTGACGAAGAAGTGTTTAAAACAGAACTTGAAACAATGCGAATGGGCGCAATGAAAGTTTACATTGCAACACATATTGGTTCTGAAGCTTACAACAAAGCTGGTTATATAAATGCCGACTTTGAAACAGTTCAAACAAGATACGTTGATTTAATTGAAAACAGCGGCAGAGATTTTGCTTCTGAAGAAATCAATACCCCACTTCCGGGAAGCGGCCCTGTCAAAACTTCAAACCCATTCTTCTTGAATCCAACATTGGAACTTATTCGTGAAGAAGAAGGTCTTCGAACCGAAGCATATCAAGACGTCACCGGGAAATGGACAATCGGTTATGGAAACACAATCATTGACGGCCGACCAGTTGGCCCGAATGACAAATTAACTGTCCCACAAGCTGAAACGCTCATGCGCGAATCTGTGGTAACTAATTACACAACCTTTACTGACCGGGTTGAAAAAGATATTACGCCGAACCAGTTCGCGGCATTAACTTCTTTCGAATACAATCTTGGTCCGGGTGTTTGGCAACAGCCAACCGGTCAACGTATTCTTAAATTAATTGACGACGGAGAATACAGAACTGCCGGGCAGTTGATGCAGCAATACAACAAAGCAAGAAACCCGCAGACTGGCGAATTAGAAACCAACCGCGGCCTTGCAAATAGACGCGCTCGGGAAGCTAGCCTTCTTTTAACATAAACAATATGTCACTAACAGAACCACAAAAAAAGCGATTTAACATCTACCGGGGCGAAGGAATGAGTCCCGAAAGAGCTTTGTCACTTGCTACAAAACAAGCTGACAATCAGTTTAACCCCGTTATGCAAAAAGGCATTGACAATGTTTTGTTTGGCAAAGGGTCTTTAACGAACGCCGTCGGCCGGGGCGTTAAAGAAGCTACTTTGAGTGGATTTGAAACCGTTTTTGAAGATACTAAAAAATACGGTGCAGGGTTTGCGCTTGCAAAGTCCCCTCTTTCACTTGCGGCAGGTGTTGGTCGTGGTGTTGGCGAAATTCTCGGTGGTGTAGCTGAAACAGCTGACGACCTCACTGGCGAAGCCGTTTCTGACTTTGCAATGCCGTACGTTGAAAGCGCA
>TARA_R110000851_G_C13101370_1_pt1 | contig 16089 bp, 15 predicted proteins | sample TARA_R110000851 | Tara Oceans TARA_R110000851 (sample SAMEA4397627) | marine metagenome | biome: Polar Biome; feature: [DCM] deep chlorophyll maximum layer (ENVO:01000326); material: water (ENVO:00002006), including particulate matter (ENVO:01000060) such as... | depth 17 m | reverse complement strand
GCTGTCTGCTGACAGGCATCGGGCTGAAGGTTGCGTTGGGTTGATTCAGCGAAAGCGTCCGGCTATCACACACCCTGTGAGTCATAGGGGCCTGAAGTTGAGTGAAGTTTTAATCGTGCATCCAGGTCAGTAAGTGTAGTAGCCCTGTTGCCGGCGATATGCACTAATCGGCCTCGGTTCTGATAGGCTGGCTTTAAAGGGTGAGACATTCGGCTTTTCCATCACTTCGGAGGATTTATCGTGTTTTCGGGCCTCAGCGCATTTCCCTTAACCCCTATGAGTGAGCACGGTTTAGACGAAGCGGCATTTGTTCGATTGATCGAGCGGCTAGTCACTGCCAACGTCGATTCAATAGGCGTGTTGGGCTCGACTGGGAACTATGCCTATCTGACCATGGCCGAGCGTGCACGTGTAGTAAGGCTCGCCGTCGAACACGCAGGGAATATTCCAGTGGTGGCAGGTATTGGTGCACTGCGCACGCGCGATGTACTTACTCTGGCTGAAGATGCAGAGGTTGCCGGGGTCAACGGGGTACTGCTAGCGCCAATGTCCTATCAGAAACTGTTTCCAGACGAGGTTTTCGGGCTCTATGAAACCGTGACGCACGCACTGTCGGTACCGCTTTGTGTTTACGACAATCCTGGCACCACGCAGTTTATTTTCAGCGACGAGCTTCACGGACAAATCGCGCATCTCCGGAACGTGGCGTCCATCAAGATTCCTGGAGTGCCTGAGGACCCTATTGAAGCAAGATCGCGGGTTGAAAGGCTTCGTGCACACATTCCATCAACCGTAACGGTGGGCGTCAGCGGAGATGCCTTTGCCGCGACCGGCTTGAATGCCGGCTGTGATGCCTGGTATTCCGTGATCGGGGGCATTTTCCCCGCCGCAGCACTTGCGATTACCCGCGCTGCTCAGGCCGGGAACGCCGAGGAAGCGACACGGTTATCGAAACGATTACAGCCCTTATGGGATTTGTTCAACGAGTCTGGAGGAAGCCTGCGGGTTGTCTCAGCCGCTGCGGAATTGCAGGGACTTGCCAAGCCCCCGTGTTTGCCGCTGCCGCTCAAAGCTCTGGATAAAGAGGGGCGTCGACGACTGGCGAACTTGATTGATGAACTGGATTTATCGTGACCCAAATGGCGCTTCACGACGGTCAATACAACGGGGTAGAACCGGAGGGTTTTGAGTGGATTGGGGACTTTTAATCACTTTCGCTACAACCTTCGCGTCTATCCTGGCTCTGCCCGGGCCAAACGCTGCATTTGCTGTTGGACAATCCCTTCGGTACGGCACCCGGAAATCACTGGCAGTGGCAGTGGGTTTTATGCTGGCGACCTGCGTCCACGGGATACTCGTGTTATCCGGACTGGGCGTACTGATACAACGCTATGCAGGCGCACTGGTGCTGTTGAAGTGGTGTGGGGTTGCTTATCTGGTATATCTCGCCATCAAGGCGTTCAGATCGAGGGCAAATACGGTCACGGTTGCCTCTCAGGCAATGACCGTGAGCAAAATGATGATAAGCGCAATGGCCGTTTCACTGACAAATCCGAAAGCACTGTTGGCGAGTCTATTGATCTACCCTCTCTTCATCACGTCTTCGGGCGCTTATTCCTCGCACGCGGTGGCATTGGTGGTCGTCGCAATGGCGATTTCCTTTTCCATATACGCGACGTACATAGTTGGAGCTTCCAGGCTGGGCAAGCATTTGAGGGGGAGCAAATGGGCCAATAAGATCGTTGCGGCATTCTACTTGGGTGCAGCTGGTGTGTTGGCCTCCAAATCAACCTAACAGCGTCGTCAGCCAACATTTTTTTGCGACTGTTGACTTCATTAGAAGGCCGGTGACCTCTTTCGGCTCGAACGACTTATTGGCCACTGGCCAGTAAAGGTCGCATGTTCATTGGAAGAAGAACGAATCGCTGAATCAAGATCTTCCTTCAGGTCCTTTTCATCCTCGATACCGATACTCAGACGCAGGGGCGACGGCGGGATGGGGCTCTACCCCGAGAAGACCATGCGAACTAGGGCGATCAGGAAAGAAGGGCTAGAGCCGATTATCCGAGTAATTGCTCGTAACTTGTCCGAGCATAACGCGCTGCTGGTTGAGAAGACGCTGCTTTGAAAACTCGGCAATCAGCTGACAATTGCTTCCTCAAGAGGGAGTTCCATAGGTCCGTTCATGGTCTTGCAGTTTGAGTCAGGGCAAGCCGCCCTTCTCCTTGGAGGGGCATAGGTGCTTCAAACCATTTTGGCTTAGTGAAGATTACCTAATCGCCTCCAACACTTCCCCCACCTGTAGGCGAATGCTCTGAAGTCCGCCACCGGACAGGTACCACAGCCCCGGCGACAGGATCGTTACATCGGGCTTGTCCATGCCGACCGTCTCCAGTTGACCAAACAACGTGGCCTTTTCCAACCCTGGCTGTCCGATGGACGCGCTGCGATCTACCACCAGCACGGCATCCGGGGCCATGGTGGCAATTACTTCGGGTGTTAGCGGTGTGAAGGTACGGGTCCCTTGGGTGAAGGTTTCCGTACCCTCGGGAACCTCCGGTGATGAAAGCCCCAGCAGGTCGGCAACCACCGGTTCCTGCCTCAGGCCGTATTTGCCATCGTTGTGGGTGATTACCAGCACTTGCGGCGAACCTTCGATGGCCTGCTTCTGCGTTTTCGCGTAATGCCAGAGCTCGTCCAGGGCCTTTTCGGCACGATTGGTTGCGTCGAATCGGGCGGCCAGTTCCAGCACTCGGGTGTTAACGCCTTCAGCGAATTTGCCCTCGGGCAGGCCGACGTTGACAACCTCAATGCCCGCTGCCACTTCATCAAGCAGGTCGCCCTGGCGACCGGTGATCAGCACCAGGTCCGGTTTGAGGTTGCCGATGACCTCAAGGTCCGGCGATTTCAGGCCGCCGGCGTCCGGGTAGTCGCCACTGGCGTACTTTGACAGGTAGCCCGGCAGGCTCTGCTTGGGAACGGCGAGGACATGCTCGCCGAGACCGAGGGCGTCCAGGGTATCCAGGCTGCCGTGGTTGAAACTGATGACGCCGGGGCTGGCATCGCTGGCGGTTGCGATGGCGGGAAGTGCCAGGGTGGCGCCAATGGTGGCCGCAAGGGCCATGCGTTTAATGAGTGTCATGGAATCTCCTGATGCATTTTCTCAGATGGGAATGAGTATCATGCTCAAGAGGCTACCACGGTGTTTCTGGCAAGTGTTTGCACACGCCGTTCCGGAAAATGCAACGCTTTGTAGGCTTCACGCTGCCCGTCGGTTACACCAGGCGGAGGGCAGGGATTCCCGCAAATGTGCCAGGAAGGCCCGGGTGCGTCTTGGCAGGCTGCCGTAAGGGTAGAGCAGCCAGATGGACAGCGATGGCCCCTGCCATTCCGGCAGGCACAGTTCCAGGGTTCCCGGGTGGGCCTGCAGGCGGCGCTCCACCATCCAGTGGGGCATCAGCCCGAGGCCGCTTTGGCGGACAATGGCGTCGCCCTGCAGGCAGAACTGGTCGAACCGCAGGCAAGAGGCCGCTGGTTGCAGGGGATAACTGCCGTGGACACTGTGATGAAGGGTGAGTGACCGCGCTCCCTCACGCTGGCCCAGCAGGTCCACCCAGGTGTGTTGTTGCAGGTCTCCGGGAGTCTGCGGCCGCCCCCACTTTTCGAGATACTCGGGGTGGCCGTATATGCCCTGGCTCAGTGAACCCAGCCGCTCCTGGCGCAGCCGGTTCTCCACGGGCTCGCCGAGCCACAGGCAGATGCCGTCCGTCTGGTCGTCTGGCGTTTCCGTCTGGGTGTGCACCCGGACATTGACGTTGTTATGCCGTGCCAGGAACGTTTCCACCACCTGCGCGAACCAGCCGCGGATAAACGCCTCGTGGGAACGCAGCACCAGCTCGCCCGTTATTACCTCGTGTAACTCGTTCAGCGCCTCCGACCCCTGTCTGGCCAGGCCCAGTATCTCGTCGCAGTAGCGGTAGAACACGTGCCCGGCTTCGTTGGGGATCAACTGGTTGGATTCCCGCCGGAGCAGGGATTGCCCCACGCCCGCTTCCAACTGCCGGATTCGACGGCTGAGTGTGGATTTGGGCAGGTTCAGTTCACGAGCGGTCAGGCTCAGGCTGCCGGAGCGGACCACAGCGGCGAAGGCTTCGAGTTCTTTCAAGTCATACATGGCGGGAGGGTTCCACTTTTTGCAACAACGCGTGCCAGAGTATCACCTTATGAAAGCTAATGCGAAGTATTATCATTCTCGTGCTTTTTAAGCCAGATAAGGATGCACACATGAGCGACTCATTCCCCGTTTTCAGCAGATGCCTGGCACGGCCAACGGCACTGCTGGCCGTCTCACTCAGCGCGATGCCATTGTTGGCCGATGAGCCGCACGAGCTTAATGAGCTGGTGGTCACTGCCACCGGTTACGAGCAGGAACTGACGGATGCACCGGCGTCCATCAGTGTCATTAACCGGGAAAAGATCGAGCGTGGCGCTTACAAGGACATTACCGATGTACTCCGTGATGTGCCCGGGGTGATTGTGACCGGGGGCGGTGCCGGCGACAACGGTGCTGATATCACCATGCGGGGCATGCCGGCTTCCTATACGCTCCTGCTGGTGGACGGTAAGCGGGTATCAAGCCGGGAAAGCCGTCCCAATGGCAGTGCCGGCTTTGAACAGGACTGGCTGCCACCGATGGGCGCCATCGAACGGATTGAGGTCATCCGTGGGCCCATGTCCACCCTGTATGGCTCCGACGCCATTGGTGGCATGATCAACGTGATTACCCGCAAGGTTCCCGAGTCTTGGGGTGGTGAGCTCCAACTAGATACCGTCCTGCAGGAAAATCAGGACTCCGGCAATATTTTCCAGACCAATTTCCAAGTGGGTGGGCCGTTGGTTTCAGACCTGCTAGGACTGCAGATATACGGTCGGCAATACAGTCGTGAGGAAGACCGGATTATCAATGGCTTCGAGGAAAAGGAATTGCAGAGCGTGACTGGCCGCCTATCCTTCACCCCCAACCAGGACCACGACATCGTGTTGGAATCCGGTATCGTGGATCAGCGCCGCCGTTCGTTTGTGGGTGTGTCTGGGCCCGTGGATGGCTGCCGCGGTGGTTGTACGGATTCCGACAGCAGTCACTTCCGCGAATATTACGCTCTCTCTCATACCGGTCGCTGGCAGCTGGGAACCACGAACTCCTACGTTCAGCAGGAGTCGGTGAAGAACGAAGGCCGTCAGATGGAAATCACAAACACGACTGCCAAGAGCAGTCTGGTGGTGCTACTGGGTAACCATATGGTGACCGTCGGCGCGAGTTATGAAAAGGAGGCGCTGGACGACCAAACGTCGAACCAGATATCCGACCTGACAGAGGTGGAAGGCGACAAGTGGGCGTTTTTCACCGAAGACGAATGGATGCTGACCGAGGATTTCGCTCTTACCGGCGGAGCTCGACTGGATGAAGACGAGAACTACGGTAGTCATGTCAGTCCACGGCTATACGGCGTTTGGCAGATGGCGTCGCGTTGGACACTGAAAGGCGGTGTTTCAACCGGTTTCCGTTCACCAAACCTGCGTGAAACGGTACCTAACTGGGGGCAGACCAGCCGTGGCGGCGATGTCTATGGCAACCCGGACCTGGAACCGGAAACGTCCCTCAACAAGGAAATGTCCGTTCACTATACGGTTCCCGGCGGGATGCGTGGCAATGTGACCGTATTCCACAACGACTTCGAGGACAAGATTACGCGGATTGCCTGCCCGATCGACATCTGTGACGCCGGCCCTAACCAGTTTGGTTCCGACCCCACCTACCGCGTCAACGTGGATGAGGCCGTCACCCAGGGCGTGGAAGTGGGCTTTAACAGCCCGATTGGCACAACACTGGAAGCCAGCGCCAGCTACACCTATACCGACTCCGAGCAGAAGAGCGGCGAATATGAGGGGGAGCCGCTGACTCAACTGCCGGAACACCTGGCAACGCTGTCACTGAACTGGTTCCCGACCGACCGGCTCTCGCCCTGGATCAAGGCCACCTATCGTGGCAAGGAAAGCCAACCTAACACCGGCCCCTCCCAGGATGCCCTGATTGCACCGTCCTACACCATCCTGGACACCGGCTTGGGCTACCAGTTAACCGATAACGCCCAGATCAAGGCAGGGGTATACAACCTCTTTGACAAGGAAATTACCGACGAAGAGTACGGCCTGGTTGAAGACGGTCGTCGCTACTGGCTAGCTCTGAACGTCGGCTTCTAGACATTTTACGCACCTGTTCTGGAGATTTGATAATCATGACGAATTTATACCGCCCTCTTGTGCGCTTGGTGACGATGGCAACGTGTGCTGCTGTTTTTTTGGGCTTGGCGACGAGGCTTGCCTGTGCTGAGACTCGTTCTGTGGAGACAGCATTTGGCCAGATAGAAGTAGAAGGTATACCCACGCGAGTGGTGACGCTGTATGAGGGAGCCCTTGACGCGGCGATTGCCTTGGGGTCTCAACCGGTTGGTGCGATTATCACCCGGGGTGGCACCTCGGTAGCGGAATACATCCAGCCCCTGGCTGGCGATATCCAGATTGTGGGCACACCCGGCGAGACCAATATGGAAGCGGTGATCGCCCTACAACCGGATCTCATCCTGGCCTCCGCGCGGACCAACCAGCAACAGTATGAACTGCTGTCGGCCATCGCCCCCACGGTGGTGCCGGATGTGACGCCTTACCAGAGCGATTCCTGGATTCAGGAAACCCGGCTGTTCGCCAGGGCGCTGGGAAGGGAAGCGCAGGGTGAGGCCGCCATCCGCAAGGTGAGGGACCGTATCGCTGAGGTTTCGAAGCAGGTTAGCGCCAATGTGCCGGAAGGCGTGCGTAATGCCTCCGTGGTTCGCTGGATGCCCCAGGGCGCGCTGGTGATGGCCTCGGGTATCTTCTCGGCCACCCTGGTGGAGAGTGTCGGTTTTGACGTCAGCGACAGTGACCTGGTGAAGGAAGGACGGCCTCATAGCCATCCCCTGAGCGAGGAAAACCTGTCTATGATCGATCAGAGCTGGCTGTTCCTGGCGACCTTGAACGCAGATGGCCAGGAAGCTCTGGAAGCCGCCATGCGATCCCCGGCTTTCAACCGCCTGCAGGCCGTTGAGAGCGGGCAGGTGGTGCCGGTGGATGGTCAGATATGGACCAGTGCCTCCGGTCCCCTGGCCGCCGGCGAGATCCTGGACACCCTTGAAGCGGCAGTTGGCAGATAGATTCCTTGACCACGGTTTTGCATACACAGATAGCCTTGCCCCATAGCCTTCGTACGAAGGCTTTTGGGTTATCCGTACTGGTGATGGCGATCATCAGTCTGGCGAGCCTTGTGTTAGGTGCCGGGCCCGTGGCGCCCGGAGATGCCCTGGCGGTGTTGGTGGGCGAGGGCAGTGAGGAAGCCCGGTTCGTACTTATGGAGCTGCGCCTACCCCGGCTGGCGGTGGGAGTCACTACCGGTCTGGCTCTTGGCGTGGCTGGGGCCCTGCTGCAGGCGATGACCCGCAATCCCCTGGCGGAGCCCGGGCTGCTTGGCGTCAGCGCCGGCAGTGCCTTTGCGGTGTCGCTGGCGATCCTGCTTGGGGCGAGCACGGTCACACTGACCACCCTGGTGGCCCAGGCCGGTGCCCTGGGCGGTTGTTCCCTGGTTATTGCCGCATCGCGGATGAAGGGGCTGGGTAATGATCCGATCCGCCTGGTGCTGGCGGGTGCCACCCTGTCCGGTCTGCTACTGGCCATGACCTCCCTGCTGATGTTGGTGGACCAGCGGGCGGCGGATGAGATTCGCTTCTGGGTCACCGGCAGCATTGCCGGCCGGCAGTGGTCGCAACTGACTACGGCACTGCCTTCGCTGTTACTGGCGGGGGCAATGGTGGTGGCGGTGGCGCAACCCCTGGCTTCTCTAACGCTGGGTGAAAGGGTGGCCGCCGGCCTGGGCAACCACCCGGGCCGAATCCGCTTGCTGGTGGTGCTTGCCGTGGCGTTGTTGGTGGGTGGAGCAACGGCTTTGGCCGGGCCCTTGGTCTTCGTGGGTCTGGTAGTGCCGTTCCTGGCCCGCGCACTGGCCGGCGCGGACATTCGCAAGACCTTGTGGCTGTGCCTGCCCCTCGGCCCTTCCGTGGTGCTGCTGGCGGATACGGTATCCCGGTTGTTAGCGGCGCCCGCTGAATTGCCACTGGGGGTGGTCACCGCCTTGATCGGTGCGCCGGTGCTGTTGGCTATTGTCCGCGCTCGGAGGATGCCCACGCTATGAGAGGCCCAATGTTCACCCGGTCCGCATCCTGCCCCCCGCCTCCCGGCTATTGGCAATGTCTGTTGCCGGGGAGGGGCGAGGGTTTGGGGCGTAACCTGCTGTTCAACCGCCGGGCAACGCTGGTCAATCTGGCGTTGATGTTTGGTTTGGCGCTGTGCGGGATCATCAGTCTTTCCCTCGGCACCGTTAACCTGGAAATCCAACAGGTGCTGCAAGCGCTGATGGGGAACGGGGAACCGGTGAGTCGTTTCGTCATCGGGGAGCTTCGGCTTCCACGGCTTCTGGCGGCGACATTGACGGGTGCCGGCTTCGCGCTGGCGGGTTGCCTGATGCAGACCCTGGCCCGGAACCGCCTGGCAACGCCGGGCATCATCGGCATCGATAACGCCGCCACGGCCTTTGCGGTGGCTTCCGTTGTCGGAACCGGTATCAGCGTGGCACCCCCGATGATGGCGCTGGCCGGTGCTGCTACGGCAACCGCGCTGGCCTTCGGCCTGTCTGGCGCCAGCGGCACCCGGGGTTATCGCTTTATCATTACCGGCCTGGGTATCGGTGCCATTGCCGGTGCCATGACCCAGTTCATGCTCAGCCGTGTGGCCATAGACGATGCCAATGCCGCCTATCCCTGGACGGTGGGTAGCCTGAACGCCCGGGACCCCTTGGCCACGCAGATTCTGGCAGGTGGTTGTCTGTTGGCCTGGCCCCTGTGCTTGGTGCTCGCCCGCGGGCTGACAACGCTCCAGCTCCCGGATGCCGTTGCTATTGGCCTGGGCCGGCGCCCTGGGCGTATCCGGGCGGGCTGCCTGGTGGTGTCGGTGCTGCTGACCGGGCTGGCGGTGGCCGTGGCGGGCCCCGTCGGGATGGTGGCGCTGATTGCCCTGGAGTTTGCGCGGGCGCTTAACCGCGCCGGCTATGTGCCGCTGCTGGCTTCGGCGCTGATCGGGGCTGTTGTGATGGTGTTGGCGGACCTGGCGGGGCGAGTGATGCTGTCGCCTCTGGAGGTGCCGGTGGGCATTGTCACGGCGCTCGCAGGCAGCCCCTACCTGCTGTGGATTTTATTGAAACGACCTTCCGGACACCTGCAATGACCGATGATGCATTCGCCGACATAAGTCCAGAGACGAAAGTCGACCGCCTGGCCGCGACAGAGCTGACCATGACCCATGGCCACCATCGGGTCATCGACGCGCTGAACCTGTCGCTCCCCAATGGTAAGGTCACGGCCATCGTGGGCCCCAACGGCTGCGGAAAATCCACCCTGCTCAATGGCCTGGCGCGGATTCATCGGCCTCGCGCCGGTGCCGTGTTGCTCGATGGCCGGGATATCCTGACACGGCCGTCCCGCGAGGTGGCCCGCAAGCTGGCGCTGCTGCCCCAGGAAACCTCGGCACCGGAAGGCATGACCGTGCTCGACCTGATCCGCTTCGGCCGCCAGCCCCACCAGGACTGGCTCAGGCAGTGGTCCCCGGAGGACCAGGCGGCGGTGCAACAGGCCCTGGAAGCGGCAGATATGGCCGAGCTTGCGGACCGGGCGCTGGACACGTTGTCCGGAGGGCAGCGCCAGCGGGCCTGGATTGCCATGAGCATTGCCCAGCAAACCCCGCTGCTGTTGCTGGATGAACCCACCTCGGCGCTGGACCTTGGCCACCAGGTGGAAGTGTTTGAACTGATCCGCAACCTGGCCGGGGCCGGCAAGACCATCGCCATGGTGGTGCATGACCTTGTCAGCGCCTGTCGCTATGCTGACTATCTGGTGGCCATGAAGGAAGGGGAGATCGTTGCCGAAGGCCTTCCCGCAGAGGTGGTGACGCCGGAACTGCTCCGGTCTCTCTATCACATCACCTGCGAACTGATGGAAGACCCAATCACTGGCGCACCCTTGCTGGTTAATATCCAGCGTGCGCCGGAGTCCCGATAAACCTGACCACACCGGCAACCAGGCCGGTGTGCGTAAATAAGGAAAACCCTATGAAAACACGCACCGCTCATGTGTTGACGCCCAACGCCGACCGCTATGTTATCCGCCTGTGTCGACACTTCAGCCACAAGGTTCCGGCAAGCTGGGAAAAACAGCAGGGTGAAATCCGGTTTCCCATGGGCACCTGCTATTTGCATGCTTCGGATACAGCGTTGCGGCTGCGATCAGACGCGGACGATAACGACAATCTGGAGCAACTTTGTCAGGTGGTTGGATCTCACCTGGAGCGTTTCGCGGCCGGCGCAAAAGAGGCGGAAGAATTGACCGTCGTCTGGGGCGAGACCAGCGACTCTGGAACCGAAGGGGAGGCCACCAATGGATAATCGGATACAGGCCGTTCTCGATGTGTACCACGACCGGATCAATGAGGAGAGAACGCAGCCGCGTACAGAGCCACCGGGTGGTCGCGATGGCGGCCAGGACATGCGCATGCGAGCCGTGGGGCCAAAAACCGGGGAACTGCTTAACATACTGGCCAGGAGCCTTGAAGCCCCCCGCATACTGGAAATTGGTACCTCCTTCGGATACTCCGGCATTTGGCTGGGGGAGGCGGCGCGGGCTAGTGGTGGCCGGCTGATCACCATGGAAATGCACGAGTATAAGTCGCGGTATGCGCAGAAAATGGCTACCGAGGCCGGGCTGGCGGACTACATTGACTTCCAGGTGGGCGATGCGGTGGCCCTGATTGAGCAACTGCAGGGTGGCGTGGACTTTGTTCTGCTGGACCTGTGGAAGGACCTCTATGTGCCCTGTCTTGAGGCTTTCTATCCGAAGCTTAACCAGGGTGCGATCGTAGTCGCGGACAACATGATTCGCCCTGCCAATACGGGTGTGGAAGCATACGCCAGGGCAATCCGTGCCAAACCGGGTATCAGTAGTGTCATGTTGCCGGTGGGCAGTGGGCTGGAAATCAGCCGCTTGGCGACTGCGGGAGAGTGAAGACCACGATTGCCAGCAAAGCGTAAAGGTTACGTAAAATCGCTGGCAGGCCATACTACGCCACCGCGTTATTCCCCATAATCCACCTGAACTTTCCAGACTTTCACCCAGGCCTTCCGCCCTTCTCGCCCCGGGAAGGGTTGGCTGAATGGATCTCTCTTGCGAGGTATGTATGGCTTCACCGGCTGTTGCGGTTTCCCGCCGAAAACACATCTGGTTTCTGTTGATTGTGGTGCTGGTTACTGCGGTTGCTGTTGGTGGCTGGTGGTTCCAGAGTGACCGTCAGCCGAATCAGAATCTGCTGACGGTGCCGGTACAGCGTGGGGACCTGGAAGACCTGGTGACCGCCACCGGCGTGCTGCAGCCACGGGATTATGTGGATGTGGGCGCCCAGGTGTCCGGCCAGCTCGAAGTGCTTCACGTGCGGATCGGGGATGACGTCAAAGAGGGAGACCTGCTTGCGGAAATTGACCCCACTCTCTATGTCGCACGGGTGGACGCCACCCGTGCCCAACTGCGCAACCAGAGAGCCCAGTTGATGGAACGCAAGGCCCAACTGACCCTGGCGGAACTGCAGTATCGCCGGCAACAGAACCTGTTGCGGGAAGAAGCCACCAGCCGTGAAGCTTCGCAAACCGCCGAAGCCACCCTGCAGTCCGCGCGGGCTCAGATTGAGGCCATCAGTGCCCAGATTGAACAGACCGAATCCACGCTTCGCGCAGAAGAAGCCAATCTGGAGTACGCACGGATCTATGCCCCAATGGACGGCACCGTGGTGTCCATTGAAGCGCGGCAGGGCCAGACCCTGAACGTGAACCAGCAGGCACCGATATTGATGCGCATTGCCGACCTCTCCGCCATGACCGTGGAAGCCCAGGTGTCGGAAGCGGACATCGGCAAACTGACACCCGACATGCCGGTATACTTCACCACTCTGGGTAGTCAGCAACAGCGCTGGGAGAGCCGGCTCGACCGGCTAGAGCCCACCCCGGTGGTGGAGAACAACGTGGTGCTGTACAACGCGGTGTTCGAGGTTCCCAACCCCGAAGGCCGGCTGATGACGCAAATGACCGCCCAGGTGTTTTTCGTCAACGCCGAGGCCAGGGGGGCCTTGCTGGTGGCGGTGACAGCCCTTAACGGGCGGGGCCCGGGTGCCACCGTTCAGGTACTGGGCAGCAATGGGCAGCCGGAGCAGAGGGCAGTAACCGTCGGTGTTACCAACCGGGTGCAGGCGGAGATTGTGGATGGCCTGGAAGAGGGCGACCGGGTTGTCAGCAGCCCGCGCGGTGCTGGCGGTAAAAGCAGCGAAGGTGGCCCGCGCCGGATGGTTGGCATGAGGATGTAGGCATGTCCCAGCCAATGATAGAACTGCGGGATATCACCCGCACCTACTACAACGGCGAAGTGGCCGTGCCGGTCTTGAGGGGCATCAACCTGTCGATTCACCGGGGCGAGTTCGTGGCCATTATGGGGGCGTCGGGTTCTGGCAAGTCCACCCTGATGAACATCCTTGGCTGCCTGGACCGGCCGTCGACTGGCGAGTACCGCTTCGATGGGCGGGACGTGTTCAGCCTGGACAGCGACGGCCTTGCCCGATTGCGTCGGGAATCCTTCGGTTTTGTATTTCAGAGTTACAACCTGCTACCCGGTATTTCCGCCAGTGAAAACGTGGAAATGCCTGCCAGTTACGCCAGCCTCAAGGCCCGCGACCGTCAGGCCAGGGCTGCGAAACTGTTGCAGCGACTGGGGCTTGATGAGCGCATGGGCCACAAGCCCGGCCAGCTGTCCGGTGGCCAGCAGCAGCGAGTGTCCATTGCCCGTGCATTGATGAATGGCGGCGAGATTATCCTGGCGGACGAGCCGACGGGGGCTCTGGACAGCCACAGTGGTCGGGAGGTTATGGCACTGCTGAAGGAGCTGTCTGCAGAAGGCTATACCGTCATATTGATTACCCACGACAGCAACGTGGCGGAACATGCCCATCGCCAGATCGAGATTGCCGATGGCGAGATCGTCAGCGATCCGGGTAGCGCTGGGTCGTTCTCGGATGCGTCATTGCAACGTCAACCCCTGGCGCACAGGCCGTCCCTCGCCAGGGAGCTCTACCAGGGTGCCCGCACCGCCATCCGCTCAATGACCGGCAACCTGTTCCGTACCGCCCTGACGTTGCTGGGCATCGTGATTGGCGTGGCCTCGGTGATTACCATGCTGGCCATTGGCGACGGTGCCCGGGAATCGGTGGTGGATCGGATCAGCGCCATGGGCAGCAACCTGCTGCTGGTTCGCCCCGGAGCTCCGGGGCAGCGACGGGGTGGCTGGAATATCGCCACCCTGGTGCCTGAGGATGTTCATGCCATCAACACCCTGCCCAATATCACCGCCGCCATTCCGGAACTGACTGGCAGCCAGACCCTGAGATACGACAACGCAGACCACCAGGCGGAAGTGAATGCCACCTCCTGGCAATTCCCGATGGCACGCCAATGGCCGGTGGCTCGGGGTAGTTTCTTTAGTGAAGCGGATGAGGGGGAATACGCGCCAGTAGCGGTGCTGGGCAAGACTGCGTCCGAAGCGCTGTTCGGCGAGGCAGACCCGGTCGGGCGCTATATCCTGATGAACAATGTGCTGTTCCAGGTGATCGGCGTTATGAGTGAACGCGGTGCCTCGCCCATGGGGCAGGACCAGGACGACGTGGTGCTGGTGCCCTACACCACCGGCAGCATGCGGATCTTCGGCCAGCGCCACCTGCGCAACGTCACCATTGCGGTGGACGATACCTCGCTGATGGATGAAGTCCAGGCCCAGGTGCATCAGTTATTGCTGCAGCGCCACGGCGTAGAGGATTTCCAGATTCGCAACATGGCCTCGCTGATCGATACCGTTTCCGAGACTCAGGATACCTTTACCTGGCTACTGGGCTCGGTGGCCGCTATCTCCCTGCTGGTAGGCGGTATCGGCGTGATGAACATCATGCTGGTCAGCGTGACCGAGCGCACCCGGGAGATTGGCATTCGCATGGCTACCGGTGCCCGCGCAAGGCACATCCTGCAGCAATTCCTGCTGGAGGCCCTGGCGGTTTCGGCGCTGGGCGGCTTGATTGGTGTTGGGTTGGGGCTGGGCGCAGCGGCCGTGGTGGCCCATTTTGGAACACCGGTAAGCTATTCGCTGTTGCCGGTATTGCTGGCGTTCGGATGTGCGTTTGGTACCGGCCTGTTGTTCGGTTTCCTGCCGGCGCGCAAGGCCGCGCGGCTGGACCCGGTGGCCGCATTGGCGACGGAATAAGGTGTTGTTGAATGTCGATTGATATCAGAAAGAATTCGTTCCGTGCGCTGGTCCTGGCGGTGGCAGCCGTCACCCTTTCTGGCTGTGCCACGACCTCCCCGATCGACCGGCCCGAGCTGGCGATAGGGGAGGCCTGGAACGCCCCGGAAGTCGTCACCGTAAACACCGTGCCGCTAGACTCGCTCTGGTGGCAGGCCTTTGGTTCGGCGGAGCTGGATCGGTTGATCCAGCAGGCGTTTGAACAGAGCCCGGACCTGGCCGCCATGGCCGAGCGGGTGTTCCAGGCAGAGCAGCAGGCTCGCATTGCCGGCAGCAGCCTATTGCCCTCGTTGAACCTGAACGGCAGCACCGGCGCCCGGTTGACCGATGGAGAGGGTACATCCCGGCGCAGTGAATCTACCTCCGCCACCCTGAGCGCCAGTTACGAGCTGGATGTCTGGGGCAACCTTGCAGCCAGCCGGGAGGAAGCGGAAGCCTCTTTCCGGGCGACGACGTTCGATTACGACACCGTTCGCCTGACCCTAGTCAGCAGCGTAGCCACCACCTGGTTCCAGTTGCTTGCCCTGGAAGAGCAAATGCGGGTGGCGCGAGAAAACCTGGATATTGCTGAGCGCACCGAGCAGATCGTGGACGCCCGTTACCGCAACGGCGCCGCCAGCCGGGCGGAACTGTTGCGCCAGCAGACGGAAGTGCTGAACCAGAGAGCCAGCCTGGTGCCGCTTCAATTGCAATACCGGCAAACCCGATCCGCGCTGGCGGTCCTGTTGGGTGTCTCGCCCCTGGGATTCAATATGGATACCGCTGATAAGACACTGCTGGCCATGGTGCTGCCTTCCGCTGATGCCGGCGTGCCGTCCGACCTGCTAATCCGTCGGCCGGACCTGGCCAGGGAAGAGGCCCGGCTACAGGCGGCGGATGCCAATGTTGAGCAGGCCCGCACCGCCTTTCTGCCGTCGGTCTCCCTTGGACTCAGTGCCGGTGCCAGCAGTGCTGACTTGCTGACCTTGGCAAACCCGGTGGAAACCGCCGGCTGGACGCTGTCGCTGGCCCAGACCTTGTTTGACGGCGGGCGCCTCGACGCCCAGCAAGCGATTAGCGAATCCCAGCGGCTGGAACTGGTGGAAAGCTACCGCAGCGCCATCCTCATCGCGCTTCAGGAAACCGACGACGCCCTGGACCGCGTGCAGACCAGCCAACACCGGGAAGAACTACAGCAAACCATCAACGAACGTGCCGCCCGCACCCTGGAGCTGACCGAGCTGCGTTACCGGGAAGGCAGCGATGAACTACTGACCCTGCTGGATGCCCAACGCACCCTGTTCCAGACCCGTGACCAACTGGTGCAACTGAGGCTGGCCAGGCTGGTGGCGACGGTGGATCTGTATAAGGCGTTGGGGGGTGGCTGGAAGGGTAGGTATCGGAATGAGCTGGCTCTGGACTCGCATTAGACGGACGAGCCCATGAAGCAGGAAAGGATCCTTGAGTCGTACTGTTATAAACACCGAACGATAGCAAGCTCTCGGAACTATCGAGCTCACTATAGGTTCAGCGGCATTCCCGAACACTTGGAATGTCAGGCATTCTCACCAAACGTTTTGCGCCAAACCCGAGG
>TARA_R110000851_G_scaffold237164_2_pt1 | contig 16106 bp, 19 predicted proteins | sample TARA_R110000851 | Tara Oceans TARA_R110000851 (sample SAMEA4397627) | marine metagenome | biome: Polar Biome; feature: [DCM] deep chlorophyll maximum layer (ENVO:01000326); material: water (ENVO:00002006), including particulate matter (ENVO:01000060) such as... | depth 17 m | reverse complement strand
AAACGGTTGATGGTTTAGTTACTGAAATTACTGAAGCACCAGAAGTTGAAGAAGAAGCAGCTCCAGAAGGAGAAGTTGAATTAGCTAGTGAGATTAAAGAAATCATTACTTGGTCAATGCAAGTTATAAACACTACTTTCGCAGAAGGTGATGTTGTTGAAAGCTTTTACGAAGGTGATGACGAAGCAAACAGTTCACCAGTAGGTGCTGGAGAGTTCGAATTATCTGATGGTAGAAGAATAGTAACTGACGCAAGCGGAGTAATCGTAGAGATTAAGCCAGCTATGGTTGTTGAAGATGAAGTTGCACCAGATGCACCAGAAGATTCATTAGAAGCAGTAGAAACAGCTTTAAGCTCACAATTAAATGACTTTAAAGTACAATTTCAAGCTGAAATTAAACTTAAAGATGATAAGATTAAGCAATTAGAATTAGAGTTGTCAACAACTCCAGCTTCTAAGCCTAGAAAACATTCTCCAATTGATGTTCAGTTAAGTGAACCAAAGACAAGAATGGAAAGAATGGAAAGAATAATTAAAAATAGTAAATAATAACAATAATAACAAAAATTAAAATAAAAAAATATGGCTACTACAGTAACTATTAACTCAAACTACGCTGGTGAAGCTGGTGCGATTTTAAGACAATCATTCAATGAGTTGGATGCAATAAACAAAGGACTTGTAACTCTTGCTCCTAATGTAAGATATAAGTTGAGTCTTAGAAAAGTAAGAACAACTAATGGAAAAACTAACTATACTTGTGGACACACTCCAACTGGTGCAGTTACTTTATCTGAAAAAGTGATGATATTGAAAGATATCAAAGATGATTTCGAAGTATGTAAAAGAGATTTCAAGGTAACTTGGGATGGTTTAGATTCAGAAATGCTTGATGCAGTTTTAGCTTCAAGACTTGATGGTGTAATTGAAGAATTAGGTCAAGAAATCTGGAATGGTAATGCAGCTACAGATGGTGAAGTTGGTGGATTTATTCCTCAATTTATTGCTGATGCTGATGTATTGAAAGCTAACAGTGGATTAACTCCAACTGGTATTTCTTTCTCTAAGTCTAACGTTTTAGCTGAATTCGAAAAGGTAGCTAACGCTGTACCTGTTGCAATCAGAACTAAAGCTGATATCAAGTTCATCGTATCTCCTGATGTTGCTGAATACTACATGCAATACTTAGTTGCTAACGGAATCCTTGCTGGTTTTGGTGGTGCTGGAATGGAAATGCAATATGGTAGATATATCATCGTTCAAGACGCTGGTTTACCTAACAACACTGTAATTGTTGCAAGACAAAGTAACTTAATCGTTGCTATGGATAGTGAAGCTGCTATCAATGAAGTATCTGTTGTTGATGAAGATGAATTCGGAAGATTAACTGGAAACATTATCGGTAAAATTGCTTACTCATCTGCTACTGGTTACTACAACTCAGCAGAGATAGTATATTACCTTTCAACTACTACTCCAGCTTAATAAGCGGTAGTAAAATAGTAAAATAACTAAAAAAGGGTTGGACACTAGCTCTAACCCTTTTTTTATAATAACAAATAAAAATTTAAAAACACAAAAATATGGCATGTCTATTAATAAGTGGAAGAAGTGAACCTTGCAAAGATAGTTTAGGTGGATTAAAAGCCGCTTACTTTATTAATTACATTGATAACGCTTTTACCGTAGCGTCAGGAGAAACAACTGCGATTAATGTTGCAGTAACAGCAGCATTCAAATATGATTTAAGAGCAGATGGTAATACATTTGGTCAAGCTACTGTATCTGACAAAAACGCTGGAACAACAGTAACTACTCAAACAATAACTTTAGCATTGAAGAAATTAGATAAGGATTCGTCTTTACAAGTTGATTTAATGGCAAAAGGAAGACCTATCGTAGTAATACAAGATAGAAATGATAATTACTTGTTAGCGGGTTTATCAGAAGGTTGTGATTTGACTGGTTCAGATATCAATTCTGGTGGTGCAAGAGCAGATTTCAATGGTTATAACTTAACTTTTGAAGCTCAAGAAGGAAGTTTAGCTCCATTCTTGGATGCAGCTACTATAACAGCTTTACAAACTTTAGTATCAGCAAGCATTATTAATCCATAATAACGATTAAATAATCTTTACTTAAAAAACCTCTACATTGTAGGGGTTTTTTTCTTCCATTATTTCTCATAATTAGTTAATTTACTATAACATCTTTATAGATATATTCTATAATTATAACAAAATAAATAAAACCTTATATATTGAACGTATTACTACCAATTTTAACAGGACAAACGCTTACTTTTATACCAAGAGAAAATGCTTCTAATGTAATTTTAACAATTACTGATGAATCTACACACCTTTCAACTGGAATAAGTGGCTCTACAGTGTATCTTAATGGATATATGTCTGTAGAAGTAGTATATGACTTCTATGAAGGTGGTTCATATACTTATGAAGTATTAGATTTATCACAAAATCTATTATATCGAGGTAAGATATTCTCTACTGGTCAAACAGATTTAGAGAATTACAATATTAATCAAGATTTACTACAAGCATAATGGAAAAAAATAAACAAGATATCGTAATTATTGAACTAAATAATTATGTTAAACCTGTAATAACGGAAGTTTCAAATAAGGAATGGGTTTTAAACGGAAAGAATAATGAATTTTTTGACTATATAATTGAAAGATATAATGGTTCACCTACAAATTCAGCTATTATAAACAGTTTCACTGAAATGATTTATGGTAAAGGTCTTAGAGTATCTAATTCTGAGAATGAAGACATATTAAAGCTATTCCCTAAAAAAGAGCTTAGAATGATTGTAAGCGACTTTAAACTGTTTGGTTCAGCAAGTCTTCAAGTAGTATATTCAAAGGGTAGAGGGGCCCTTAGAAAGGTAACTGGGGTGTTTCACATACCAAGACAAAGTATTGTTCCAGAAAAAATGGATGAAGATGGTGAAATCATGAATTATTTTTATTCTAAAGATTGGAATAAGTTAAGAGTTAAAGGTAATGAACCAGAACCTTTTCCAACATTTGGAACTACTAAAGATGCTCCAATAGAGATAATGGTAATTGAGCCTTATAAAGCTGGTAAGCATTATTTTGCAGACCCTGATTATGTATCAGCATTACAATACGCTAAATTAGAAGAAGAGATTAGTAATTTTGCTGTTTCGCATATTCAAAATGGTCTATCAGCTGGTTATATTTTGAATTTTAACAATGGTGTACCAGAGGTAGAAGTTAGAGATAGAATTAAGAGAGAGATTAGAGAACAATTACAAGGTTCTTCTTCTGCTGGTAATCTTATTATAGCATTTAATGATAATCCTGATAACGCTGCAACTATAGTACCGATTCCTTCAAATGCTACTCATGAGCAATGGCAATTTTGGGTAACTGAAGGTAGAACACAAATAATGGTAGGTCATAGAGTTATATCACCTATGTTATTTGGTATTAAAGATAGTTCAGGATTGGGTAATAATGCAGATGAATTACAAACAGCTTCAAGATTATTATTTGCTACTGTTATTAATCCAATGCAAGAATTACTATTAGATAGATTTGAAGAAATCACTGATATAAATAAAACAGGTGTTGAATTGTTTTTCGAACCATTATTAACATTTGTTAATGAAGATGGTACTGAACAAGAATCAACTGAAACTGTACAATTAAAAGAAAATAAATAAGGATGGCAACCACATTATTAATTAAAGCAATAGATATAACTAAAGGTACACCAATAAGCGGTAATCTTGATGTAAATAAATACTTACCTGTTATTAAAGAGGTTCAAGTATTTGTAATTGAGAAATTATTAGGTACTAAATTGTATAAGAAATTATTAGTTGATTATGCAGCTAATACAGTAACTGGTGATTACTTAATTTTACTAGAGAGTTACATTCAACCAATTATAATACATGCAACTGCTGCTGAATATATTGTTCAAGGTAGTTATAATATAGCAAATGGTGGTATATTTAAACATTTACCAGAAAATGCTGAATCAGTATCAAAGAGTGAAATTTCTTTCTTAGCACAACATCATAGAGATAAATCAGATGCTTATGTTGAGAGATTACAAATCTTTTTATGTGACACTAATTTACCAGAATATAAAAATGCACAATTGAATCAATATGATATTCAACCAGATAGTAGTTTTACTTTTACAGGTGGATGGGATTTATCAGATAGAAAAGTTAGAATATCAGGTAAAAACATATATGGATTTTAATGAGTTGTTTATTAATGAGTGGCCGAAGTGAGCCTTGTAAAGATAATTTGGGTGGTATAGAAAAAATCTATATAGCTACTTATGTCGAATATTTGCCTTCTCAGTACACTGTTGTTGATAATGAATTATTAGCTTTTCCAGCAACTGGTGTTGTAGAGTTTTCAGCTAGACCAGAGGCTAATACATTTACTGAGAACTGGGATGGGGAAATTTGGTCCCAGACGTTAAACTTACAATTTAATGTTAAATCAATACAAATGAATCTTATTCTTAAATCGATGGAAAATAATGATTTAAGAGTAATAGTAAAATTAAATAATGGAACCTTTAAAATATTAGGTTTAAATAATGGTTTAACCTTAGAGTCTCATAATAGTGAGTCTGGTGGTGCAAGAGCAGATTTCAATGGATACACAGTATCGTTTGAAGGTAAAGAATTATATCAAGCAGCATTTATTACGGACCCATTTTCAATAGGGTTCATAACACAAGGAAATATACTAAACTATGATTTACAGAACTTATTTAATTTTGATTTTCAAAATAATATTAATTACAACTTTCAAACAAGTTAAAAAAGAACAAGACAAAATGGCAATATTAACAGACATAGGACAACAATTTTCAGCAGACGCACAAGATTTTATTCACTTCGTAAAGGTAAGTGATACTACTCAAAATGCAGCTGGTTCTTCTTATAGGATTAGAAAACAAGAATTCTTACTTGATTACGCAAAGCTAACTGCTACCACTTATTTTGGTTCGGGAGCTGATTATAGAGAATTAGGTTTAAGAAGAACCGTAGGAGCTGCAAGCCCTACTATTTATATGAACGTGACTTCAGCTGGAGAATCTTTCTTAGGTAGATATGATGGTGTTTCACAAACAAGAGGTTTACAAATATCAAACTCTGGTTTATCATACTTTAATGGTACATCATTTTTAGCAATTGCATTAGCTGGTGAATACTTATCAACTACAACAAGTTCATATGTTGATGGTGGAACATCTTATAGAGAATTAGGTGTAATTAGAGAAATTGGTGGTGTAGATGTTAAAACTTACATGAATACTGATGCTGATGGTTCAAGTTTCTTAGGAAATTTTGATGGTACCAGTATAGTAGGTATTAGTTTTGATGAGAATAGATTAAATTTTATTGATTCAACAGGTACTGTACCTATAGCTTTAACCAGTGATGTATTAAGGTCTGGTATTACATCTTATGCACAAGATAGTACTAACGCAGCAAACTTCTTAGAAGTTGGTGTTAAAAGACTTGTATCAGCTCAGAACATTGAAGCTGCTTTAAGTATTGATTCAAATCAATTTTTATTCTTAGCTAGAAGAAATGCTACTACTGCTGCACCTCAAACAGCTTTTGCTTTAGGTGATTTACCATATTTCTATGATGGTACAACTTATAGAGAAATGTATCATACAGGAAACCTTCCAGTTGCTAATTCTTCATCTATTGATATTACTTCAGCAGTTAAAAGAACACCTTCATATGTTGATGTTTTTGGTGGTGGTAACTGGGTAGATTTTTATGGTGGTGGAGCTACTGTTAGTATTGATAATACAATATTTCAAGAGAGCAAGCAATCAGTTAAGATTCTTAGTCAAGCTGGTACAGGCTTTAACGGTGCATCAGGTGGAGTATTTGCTCAAGATTGGACCAATAAATCATTTAGAATATGGGTTAGGTCTGATGATTGGGCCAATGTGACTGAAGCAAGTATATTAATGTCAACTACTGGTACATTTTCTACATTCTATTTTTATGATTTTAAAAGTCAAATGTTATATAACAACAACAATGAATGGATTGAAATAGCATTTACTTTTGCTGATTTATCTGCTATTGGAGCTGCTAACATTAGTACTGTTAATCAACTTATTTTAAAAACAACAACAAATGATACTACTACACCTACAGTTTGGTTTAATGGTTTACAAGTTATCGATGAAACTCCTTCAAGTGGATTAGTGACTTTTACTTTTGATGATATTTGGAACAGTGATTATACTGAGTCTAAAGAATATATGGATAAATATGGATTTAACGGTACATCATTCATAATTCCTGAAGTAATAGGAACTCCAAATAAGCTTACGCAAGCTGAAATTGATATAATGGCACACCAAGGATGGGAATTTGGTGGTCATGGAGCTTTAAATCTATTATCATTAAGTTTAGTTGATGCTGAAGCAGCTCTTGCAGCTACCAAAACTTATATGAATACTCATAACTATAAAGGTTCTAATAACTACTCTTATCCAAATGGTGGTTATAACACTGATATATTGAGACTCACTAAAGAATATTTTGGTACTTCCAGAACTATTGATGGTAATGGTCAAAATACAGCTAATTTAATTCCTATGAAGGTTGTTGGTAGAACAATATCTAATATAACACCCGTAGCAACGATTCAGGGATGGATTGCTGACGCTGTAGCTAACAATGAATGGTTGGTATTGGTATGGCATAGAATAGTGGCTTCAGGAGCTTCTATTGACACGGAATATAATAGAGCAGATTTCCAATCAATTGTAGATTACGTAAATACTAATAACGTTAAAGTATTACCATATAGTGAAGCATATGAATACTGTAAAATTAAAACATTAAATTAATGATAGCAAATGTAAAACTTTCCCTTAAGCCAGACCACGCTACAAGCGAGGTAATAGCTTCTTGGAATATGGAAAAAGAGGATAAAGGTGCTATTGCATGGAATAGTACTTTACAAAAGAACGTATCTTGGAATGGTAGTATATGGAATGGAGTGGCCAGCCAACTTAACGGTAGGATTATAGTAACTCAAGATAACTTTCAAACTACTTTAGGAGGTACCATAGATAGCACAAAGCAATATTTCTTAGATGGTGTTATTGATATGGGAACAACCCAGATAACTGTACCAGTAAATGGAATGACTATAGCGGGTCTTAGCTTTGATATAAGCGGTTTAAAATCCACAGAGGATAACTATACTATGTTTGTGTCTGAAAGTCCCGCTATAGGCTCAGGAAACCTTCTGGGGTTTGATTACCTTATAGATGTTAGTGGTGTTAATAGTAAGGTTTACGAACTTTATGATGCAACTGGATTTAATGCATTTGAATTTATTAGAATTAACTATAACAACTGTACATCATTAGGAAATATTTACAACTATAGACAGGGATTAGAGAATGGTACAGGTAGATTTGGAGGTTCTCCAAGTTTAACGCTTAACGGATTATGGAGAGGTGGTTTTAGAATAACTACATCCATTACTAGAGGTATGAGTAATACAACTACTGAACCATTATTTAAAGCTGGTACAGCATTTCAAATGAACTCAAGATTCTTAACGGATATGAATGTTGATTTAGGGACATTACAACCATTTTTAGACTTTGCACCCGTTAACTTTCCAAATCCAAGTACACTACAGCTTAAAGGAACTATAATTACTAGAGGTGGGGTATCAGATTCATCAAATATAAATATAACTCCTAATATAAATAATAGTGATTTAGCTTCAGATTGGGATGGTAACTCAGGTTTATCGAACACATTCATTGGAGGATTGAAAGATTTAATTGTGGAGACTGAAACTGTATTACTATCAGCTAATACACAAGCTATAATTCTAGGAACTTGGGTTGATTCAGATTTACAACATTTTGACAGTAACTTCAATTACTCATTAAGACACTTAGGTGTGGACCCTAGAAACTTTAGAGTGACATTTGACTTTGTTCTTAGGGGATTACAAGACAATCAATATAGAGTAAGCCTTAAAAAGAATAGTGGGGGGATTATAACTACTGAATATGGTCAAACAAGAACTATTGATAGATTAGCTGGACTTAGAGATGTGAGTTATTTCAATGGTGTATTTGGTTTGGAGATGCAGCAATATGACTTTGTGTATTGGGTGGTTGAAAATCTAACAACTGCAACTAGTTGTACTCTGGAGATAGATTCACAATGGTTTATTGAAGAGAGATAAAAATAAATAAATATAAAATTAATATAATGATTCTAGAATATAATATAGGTAATAACACAAAAAATAATAACGTTAAGTCATGAAAGATATAATGGAATACTTCCCTTGGGGGTTATCAGTTGTTCTTACTTTTATAGCAATAAAATCTGATTGGATTAAGTCTCAATTTGTAAAAAAAGATAGACAATTGGAGCAAGCTTCAACTCAAGAAAGTATTGATGCTGCGGTATTAAATAATGTTGAGAGGGAGATTGGTATATATAGAAGTATTGTTATGGATTTGAAAAATGAGGTAATGGAAACCAAACAATTCATCGAAGAGCAAAAACAATATATTAATAGACAAAAAAGATTGTTAGAAAGATATGAAAAACAATTTGGTAAATTAGAAAATACTAATTCTACTGGTAATAACTGTGAAATATAATAAATAATATGTCAAACGTAAGGTCTTACACGGATAAACAACTATTGGATAGAGTTAAATCATTATCTTCTTATAAGCAGATACCTAGTAATTATTGGATACTAGGTGTTAGGTCCAATGAGGATGCTCATAATGTATATGATGATAAGTTTTATCTATTTCAAGGGGAGAAATTTATTATGGTTGCTGATGGAACAACAAATGCTGGTAAAACAGCTTTAGAAAACTATCAAAAATATAATAAGAATGGTACCTTTGTAGTTAAATCAGATTTATGGTTCTATGAACTATGGAAATTTGGTCATCATAATGGTAGAATGCCAGCTTTAAAACAAAATAAAGCTATCATTGGTTATAGAGATAATAATAAAGATAATAAAATTGATGAAAGAGGTTCAACCTATACAGGATTCTTTGGTATTAATTTTCATACAGTATCTTATGATAAGAAAATTGGCTTTATAAGTAAGCTAATTGGTGGATGGAGTGCTGGATGTCAAGTTATAAACGATGTTGAGAAATATTATAAAATGCTAAACACTGTTAAAAGTCAATCTTCAATCTCTTTTTGTCTACTTGAAGAGTTTTAAATAGTTATCGAATACTATTTATAAAAAAAACCCCTACATTTCTGTTAGGGGTTTTGTGTTTTTAATACTTTTTATTATTTATCTATTGAAGTTGTAGTTAATGAGCCTATAATATTAATTTCTTCATAAAAACTATTTGTATTATTTAGGTACCTAAAAAAACTTTCTCTATCAAAGCTAAGATTATTAGCGTCAGTTGCAAATTCTACAATATTATATTCTAATACTTCTCCTGTAATATTATAAACTACTCTTGGTGGGTTAATTTGATTTGCAACACAATCTAACATTATAAATGGTAAATTAACTTTATTTACATTTGAGTGAGGGTTGACGATGATTGTTGCTGTAGTACCTCTAAAACAATTAATAAAAGTTAGTTTTATATTCTTTTGTTCCAGCCATACTATTTCTTCATCCTCTAATGGTTCTGGTGAACAAGAACTAAGTACTATTAATAAAGTTAGTAATAATAATCTGGTAATGTTTTTAATGTTTTTCATAATTTTATATTTTATTTATATTACAAATATAAGCTTTATTTTTCTTATATCCTAATTTATTAAGTAAATAATTTACTTTTAGTACTTTTTACCTCTGAAAAAGAATTCATTATCTTTAACTGGTATAGGTTCAACAAAGGTTTTACCATCTATTACATTAACTGCTGCAAACCCATTTCTCCAAACCTCTCTTTGCATACGTGGCATATAACTAAAAGCTTTATCATTGATATCAGCTAAACATCCAATGTTATAACCAGCATGTGTTCCATTATAATGTGTTTGAAATCTATGTGTGTGGCCTAGAATAACACTTCTACCGTGCATATCTAAATGTTTCTTAGCTGTATGGATATTACAATAAACACCATGTATAATATCTACATCACCAATGGTAAAGAAATCATCTTTCCAATCATCTTTAACTTCCCAATTATACTGTTTTAATTTAAGAGCATCGATTGGGTTAATTAATGTGCTACCATATTTAGCATTATCTTTTTTATTAATCTCTCTATAGTATCTATCTTCATGATTACCAAATAAGAACATCCTACGAGCGTTTCTAGGTAGTATAGACTCTAAATCCTCTATCCCTTTCAATCCAGCTGCATATTCTTCATCTAAACTAATATGTCTCAGCATACCTAATGATTCTGCGTTATAGCTACCTAACGTTTGAAGGTCTAACCAATCACCAGATATACAAACTCCAGCAACATTATGATTTGAAATACATTCATAAACCTTTTCCATTAAAATCTTATTCTCAAATGGATAATGTACATCGGGTAATACAAAATATAATTCACCCTCACCAGATTGTGTTTGTTTTTTTTCTTTTCTTCTGTTAGATTCTATATATTCGTTAAGTAAATCAGTTTCCACTTTTCTTAAGTGCTCGATTAGATTCTTTTCATCTACTGTTAATCTCGTAATTTCTGTTTTAATCATTGTGTTTTAGTTTTGTTTACGTCTTTATTCTTATATTGAATAATTATCTTCAACGCTTTCAGAAGATGTGTATTAAAAATACCCTTAAAAACGCATCAGGAACGTTCTAAGGGTATTTAAGTCAAATTTAGTTATCGGTGTAGGGCTCCATATTAAAAGCCTCTCTAGTTTAAGTTATCAAATCTTGAGATATCATTTTTTGGTAAGACTTTACAAGAATCTTTTTCACCTTCTTTTAATAATTTCTCGTAATCAAGTAAGTCATTTCTTAATAAGCCAATTGTATTAAGCAACTTTGTCACTTCAAGTAAAGTATAAGTTCCTCTTTGTTGAGCCATTTCTATAAATGTAATTAAATCTTCAAAATTCTTCATGTTAAATATTTTTAATGTTTGTATTATATTATATAAACTACTTTAGTTCTTAAGTGGTAGAATAGTTTAATTGGTTTCTTTATTATAAATATGCTGTATTATTTAAAAAGACCAAATTGTAATGTTAAATAATTGTTAATGTTTTTTTGGTTTGTTAGTAAGAAAATTTAGGGTGGGGGAATTGATTACTTCACCATAAACTAATTCTTTCATTTTAAATACCTCATTCATTAAAAGTGATTCTTCAATTGAGAGTAATCCTCTTTGGTAAAAATTGATTGAGATTGTCATGAAACAAGAATCATATTTATCTTTTGGTTCTGGGTAATCAATAACTACAAGATTGGAATCTTTATTGAATATCTTATTGTCTATGTTGAAATAGGTAAATTGCTTTAATCTCTTTCTAAGTTGTCTTAGTTCTTTACAACAATCTAAAGACTTATTATTTATTTTAACCCAACCTGTAAATTCAATATAAAGTGATTGAGGTTTCCATTTATCGATTGTGCCCCATTGACTTTTTAATTGTTCATTCTTTTTGGTTAAGTTATGCTTGGTCCAAATTGGATTGTCGCTGATTCCTTTTCTCATAGTTTAGTTTTTAAATTATGACCAAATATACATAATATTTTTTACAAAGTCAAATTTAATTTAGAATTGAAATAAAGCTTTCTAACGGCTTCTAATTTTCAAGGTAACTACTATTATAACTTTACGGTTAAAGTTGATTAGAGGTGGTTAATTTTGAGCCTACGGCTTTGCATTGAATATAATATTGAGGCTAATAACTTTGATTATCTGTTTGAACTAGTAATTTGCTTATTGAAGAATAAATACATTTGCTGTTTGAATATGTTATTTACTTAGATATAACTTAGATTGTAAATTAGACGTTTTAAGAGACTATCTCGATTGAAGATATAATCTATTACTTTAGATAAGTTTAAATTGATTAGATATAACTTAGAATTGATTCTGGTTGAAGTTAGTCTTAATTATTATTACTAGATTTAAATGATTATGATTGAAAGGATTTATTAAAAAGAAATAACTTAGTATTAAAACTATTTTGATTGAAACAGCTTTAATAGAAATATTATATTATTATTCAAATAGCAAAGTATTTTAGCAATATTAGTTATATATTAGTTTATATAGTTCTTTTATTATTAAGTATATTAACTAGTATCTAGTAATGAGGTACTCCACAGAGTATTTTAAATAGGTATAGTACTCCACAGAGTACCTCATTATATATGACGTACTCCACAGAGTACCTCGTTAAGTAATAATAATACTCCACAGAGTACCTCGTTAAGTAATAATCGTACTCCACAGAGTACCTCGTTAAGTAATAATAGACTAGTAAAAGTTACTACTCATAGACTAGTAATTATTACTACTCTAAACCCTATTCAACCAGAAAGGTAATATGTTAAAGTTTTATTAAATGTTATAATCGGTTAGGCGTTTACTTGACTTTGTAGATATATATTATTATATTACCAATGAATCAAATTGATTCAACCTAAAGCTCAGATGAGTTTGGCCAGTGGGAGTTGCTCCCTACTGGCTTGAACTAGGTTTAAAAGTTCAACAATTATAAAACGTTCAAACATTATGAAAAACAAATTAGAAAACTTAGAAAACAAATTTAATGGAGTTAAATTCATTAAATCATTTAACATACTTAATCACAATCCAAATCTTATAGGATTGAAAAAGAAATTTATTGAGTTAGTATATTCTTACAATTCTTCAAATAAACCATTTTATCAAAATTATACTTCAGTAGCTGAAACTCTTAACTGTGGTGAGCAAACAATTAAAAACATTGTTAGTGAACTATCCAAACTTGAGTATATCATTACTGAAAATACAAAAAATTATAATGTAGATACAAATGAAGGTGGCTCATCAACTAAAATAGTAGTTAATGTAGATGCAATAATTAAAGATATTACAATAGTTAAAACTAAAGAACCAGTGACTGAAGAAAATCAAAACAAAGTATTAAACGCTTTTGCTAAAATAGAAGCTAAGAAACAACCTAAAATAGAGCCTGTAGTGGCTACAATAAAAGAGGTTGAGGTAATTGCTCCAGTGAAAGTAGAAACTAAGGTAGAAGAGATAGTAGAAATTCCTACAGCTGTATCAGGTGAAACTTTCAACGTTGAACAAGTATTAGCTGAATTTACAACTAAAGAAGAATTCCCAACTTTTAAGATGTTGGTTAACTACAAATTAAATAAGAAGAAAGAAGCGACTACAACTGAAATTATTAAAGGTATAAATGATTTAAAAGAAATGTTAACTAACGGATTAGATGAAACAAAGAATGTGACTGTAGAAAGATTCAATGAAATACTTTTAGAAGTATCTCAATTTACAGACTTTAAAGCCAAAGAAGAAGTAGAAGAATTAACTATAATAATGGGCGGTAATATCCACGATTCTTTAGAAGGTGATTTAATGGAAAGAAATCCTATAGAACCAGATACAGATGAATATAAAAGAATATTAGAAGAAATGAATAACTAAAATAAAACAATATGGAAAATTTAATACAATATAGCAACGATGTCTTCAAAATAGAAGGTACCACAATAAGAGAAATACTGATTTTAATATCTTTATACGGGATTAATCAGACCACTAATGACCCAATCACCGTTTCTAATATAGAAGTATCTGAAAGGATTAACGGAATGTATCAAGAAAAAACTGTCGGTGCAATAATTAAAAGCCTTTACGAGAAAAATTTAATTATTAAGAAGGGCCGAGGTAAGAATAGAATTATAAGAATAAAATCAGATGTGTTTAGAATCTTAAAGGGTAGAGCTAGAACATATAAAGACCTTATAGAAAATCTAAACGATATAACTTATGATATATCTTCACCAGAGACTAAAGAAATTTTAGTTAATTTAAAAGATATGCAATTGCTTGATGAAAAAGTTGATGACCCAACAAAGAAACATGCAATGTACGGAATACCGATAGAACTTTCAAATGTTAATTACCCAGTAATAAGGGATATAAAATAAATGAGAATATGAAAATTAAAGACATAGTAAACCATAGAGCAACCACATTAATCGTGATTGCTCTTTTTTTGTTATTGGTAGGTAAGATAGTTTACAACCAATTTAGCAATTTAAAAACTGACTTAAGAATATCTAATCAGAATGTAAAATCACTTAGCGATACCATTAGAGTGACCAAAAACAAAGTAGGGGACCTAGAGTACTCTAAACAAATTTTGGTGGCAACAAGGGCCAATTTAAAGGATTTGAATCAAGAACTAGCAGATGAACTAAAGAAAGAAAAAGGTAAAGTATTTGAATTAACTAAATATGTTGTAAACGTAAAGCAAAACACAGATACAGTACAAATACAAAATAACCTTATTCAATACCCTAATGGTGTCAATGCACTTAGCTGGACCTATGAGAAGAACTATGACAAAGACAATTACAGAAGTATAGCTGGAACCTCTAAATTCTCTATAGATTCATTAGGAGTTATTAAACCGTTAGAAACAAGTATCTTCAAAGATGAAATAAACTTCAGTGTAGTTCAAGGCTTAAGAAAGATTGATGGTAAAATAGAAATGTTTGCTAGAAGCGATTACCCAGGTTTTAAAATATCAGAACTTAACTCAGCAATCATAGACCCAAAGACTCATCCAGTACTTAAAGAATTCACCACCAAAAAAAGATTTGGTTTTGGACTTTATGGTGGCTATGGTGCTACAGTAATTAACTCAACAGTTAATGTGGGACCACAAGTAGGTCTAGGTTTAACATACGATATCTTCCAGTTTTAAAAAGTTAACAATACTTTAACATTATTTAAAGTACTTTATTCCTTTACAATACTATTTATATGTAAGACATTATAAAAAAGTCTTATTAAATAATAATATAGTAAATAAAATAAACATGGAAAAAATTACCGATAAATTACTAAGAAACCAAGGAGCATTAGTTAAGTCACAAAATAATATAATTGTTTCACAAAATTTCTTAACTGAATCACAAAACCTTATAATTGATTCACAAAATCAAATGTCTGAAAGAATAGATGCAATTTTGATTTTAAACTATCAAATGTTAACCAAATTAGAAGATGTTTTAGATTCATTAAAGTAAGAGCTAATGGAAAATATACTAAAATATATAACAGACAATAGCATTAAGCTTAACGAAAAGGAAATAAACCTTTTATTCGTTGATAGAGAATTAAATAAAAACACTTTAGTTAAATCACATTTACCATTGGTATTAAAACTAGCAAAGAAATTTGCTTTTGCCACTGGATATTCATTAGAGGATTGTATATCACAATCAATGGAAGGTTTAACTAAAGCAATTTATGGCTACGATACTGATAGTGTAGTATACTTTACTACTTATGCAACACAAGCTATCACAAATCAAATGTATATCTTAAACACAACAGCAAATTCAAGAGATATCATTAGAGAACCTACAGTAAATAAAGTATCTTCAAACACTAAAGCTAGAGTATTCTCTGAATATTATGGTAAAGATGAGGACGGTAATGAAAAATTACCTTTTGAAGATAGAATGGTTTACGAAGAATGTAATGAAAACATTCAAGACACTACAAAAATTATAGAGTTAATTAAACGTTGTCTAAAGAAAGATAAATGGTCTGACATAGTAATACAACGTTTAGGTCTTATAACAGGTGAGAAGGTATCCTTAGTTAATTTAGGAATACAATATGGAACCAGTCACCAAAACATTCAATCAATGTATACAAAAAGTATCGAAAGATTAAAAGAGGATAAAAGTTTTATCCATGAGCTAACGCTTACAAAAATAAGGAGTTAAAAGATAAATATCTCCCAAGAAGTACAAAAAATAGTTAATATTATGAACCCACACACTAAAAAATTAAATAAACAATATCAAGATTTAATAAACAATCACAAAGAAAATCTTGTAATGGC
>TARA_R110000851_G_scaffold95239_2_pt1 | contig 16112 bp, 24 predicted proteins | sample TARA_R110000851 | Tara Oceans TARA_R110000851 (sample SAMEA4397627) | marine metagenome | biome: Polar Biome; feature: [DCM] deep chlorophyll maximum layer (ENVO:01000326); material: water (ENVO:00002006), including particulate matter (ENVO:01000060) such as... | depth 17 m | reverse complement strand
TGCGGACACGTCTTCAGGTAGCTCTTCGTTATTTTCTCTTGCAGCAAGAACATCTTCTACAGAAGAAAAGTCTTTGTCATATCTCTCCTTAATATAAGATAGTACCGAAGAGTCGTCTATCCCTGAACCTTCGATAGAAGTCTCCTCCTGTACATCCGAAGGCGTTTCTTCGCCTTGTGTTTCTGCTTGGAGTTTCTCTTCATGTTTTTCTAGGAGTATTTCCTCTACCTGTGCTGCGGACTTCTCTTGTCCATCTTCTAAAGCTTTTACTTTAATTTCCATATTATTTAATTTTATCGTGGATTAAATTCTGCGAAGTCAAACCCGTCTAGGCTGTCTTCATTTGATTCGAAATTTATTGGAGGAAGATCGTTTTTCTTTTGCTGGATCATCTTAGACTGTTGCGTATTCATCTGACTAATACGCCCTGCCTTAGCCTCTTCTCTTTGAGTCTCTCTGCTTTTAAGACCCTCTACCTCTGCGCCCTTAAGCTGCATCTGTAGATTGAACTCTACCTGCATTAGCTCCTGCTTAAGCATCGCCTCGTTCTTCATCCTCTCTATATCGAAAGAAACTTCTGCCTGCTTGATCTGCATCTTAGACTGAGTCTCTGCCTGTATCTTCTGCTGTGCGGCTTGAGCTGCGGCCTGTTGCGACTGCATATTAACCTGGGCCTGCATCTGCTGCTGTTGAGCTGCGGCCTGCTGCTCCTGAGCCTGCTTCTGCTTCCTCTTTAATTTTAATAGCTGATTAGCCATCTTAAGGTTCCTGACCTCTCTTATATCTAGAGCGTCCTCTAGGCTAATATCCTGACGAGATAATGCCATCTGTATATTTTGCTCTAGAACAGCTTTATCCTCCTCATCGGGGGATATCTCTATAAATATTCCAAAGTCATATATGTACAGGTTCTTTATCTCTTCTAAAATATTCACACTGTACTTACCTATCTGCATAGCAAACTCATCCTTAAAGTTTGAGTACTCTAAGATGTCCGCGATACGTAATGACAGAGCCTCAGCTAATGTTCTTGTAAGGAACAGGCTACCGTCTAATATATGTCGTGTAGCAGTGTTCGAGTTTAGTGCCGCTAACTTCTGAACCCCAACCAAGGAGTTAGCGTCAGGAGTACTACCGTCTCTCGCTTCATTTAAGCCCGTTACAGACCTTATCATGTCTAAGTAATGGTTATATGTGCTAACGAGCATTTGAAGCTTACTAGACCCCGAGCTAGACGTTAACTGCTGAATAGGGACCCGAGCGTTATTGTATTCGCCCTCCTGAGTAAAGCTTCGCCCAACCACACTACCCGTCTGGAAGTACAAACGTAAAGCGTCAGCAGGGTCGTAAGAGTTGCCCGTCCCTAAATCTACCTCGTTAAGTCCATCCGCATCAATAAAGACGCCGTCTGGTACTACCCGAGAAATAACTTGTTGCATTTTTAAATGCGTGATCTGAATCAAATCAGCAAAAGGAATCATACGTCTAACTAAAGACTCTATATTCCCCTTATACATGCGAGGAGCTACAGCAACATAGTTAGCCATAGCAAACTGATTAGCAGAGTTAGGTCGCACCATGTTCTCCATCATGTCCCACTTAAGCAAGAAGTTAGTCCCCATAACCATTACCCCCTCGTACCATACATCAATACGCTTCTCCACCCTCTCGAAATCGTTTTCATCCATCATGTCTTGAGGAGGATTAAACTCATCATCCTTCTCTACAACCTTATAAGACCCATCGTCCACCTTCTTCTTCTTATACACAAAGCTATTGGTAGTCTTGTAATTAAAATATAAGAGAGTACACGTATCCCGAGAGAACATACTGTTCTCATAAAACACCGCGCCATTATAATAGTTGTACCACGCCTGGCTATACTTAGCGATCTCTGACAGATCGTCCTGAGTAAGGTCAGGGTTTATCTTTAGCACCTCTGTTATCCCTACGTTCTTTATCTCTCCCCAATAAAAACAGTCTTTAAAATGAGGGTCTTCCGTATAGCTATGTATTACATTCGCAGGGTCTACGTAGTCTATCTTAACTCCATCACCCGCCTGGAAAGTATGCTTACATATTCCTATGCCTAAAGTAGCTATATCTAAATCACACCTTCTACGAGTATCATCATAATGATTCTCCGCAAACATAGTGTTGATCGCCGTCTCCTCCGCTATCTCTATAGATGGCTTGTAGTTCATTTGCATATACAGCTCTAGCTCCTGATCATTTGCAGGGACGCTCTCTTCCGCAATCTGGAAGGTCTGAATATTAAAGTCTTTCTGTATTTGTTTTAATAAGTCTTTTGAGACCATAGTCTTCTCGACCATGTTCTGAAATTTATTCCTTTTCTCTGCTGACATACCATCCTCGGCATATGCCTTAACAGTAAACAATCTGTCTGACATACCGTTCACTACAATGTCCACAAACTTTGGGATAATAGGCACAGGAGTCCAGTCTAAGTTTAAATAAGATAGGTCCCCATCAACTGCCAACTCGTTCTTATACTTAGCTACAGACTGTTCCCCCCTCGCATATAATCGTAGCCTATTGTAGTCATTTCCCTGATCGAAAAACCTACCATTACCACTACCCGAAGTCTTTCTAAACCATTCGTACTGAATAGCTTGACCCACTTGAAGCCCAAACTCTTGAGTCTTTTTCTGGGCGTCAGGAGCAAACTGATCAGGGAACACTGCAGACTTGAGGTTTACCTTAACTTCTTTCATTTAGTAATTAATTCGCTATAACTAGACTTGTTATTATACCTTGCAAAGTTAACACTTATTTTTGTTTGCGTTTGAACGGGTAAATATACGTGCTTTTGGTTTGCCATTATAGCTAACCCCGAACTTATTGAGGCGTCATATTTAGTTCTATTGTTTATCTCAAACTTTGCCCAGTCCTCTAATGTCCTTATAAACGGCATCGTCCCCATATCTTCTTTATCTCGGTAGTCCCCCATAAGATCTAGACCAATGTTTTTTTCTATGTAAGACTCTATTGCCGAAGCATGAGCCTGCTTAATATCTTCCGAGCTATTAGGAATACCCCCTAACTCTTTCTCTGTCTTAGATAACTTATTGAAACGCTTATCAGGTCTGTTCATACAGAACCCTCGGTACCCTCTATTCTTAAAGTGATACAATAAACGTGGCTTATTGTTCTCGCATAGGATAGGCATGCCATAAAAAACGCAGGCCATAAGGACCTCCTCAAAAAAGATCTCCGCCGTCTGTGGCCTAGCTATATATTCTAAGAAGAAAGCATTTGAAGGAGCGTCATCCATACTAAACTTTGTCAGACCATGCAAGGACCCGTTAGACCCCTTACCTACAACCACTCCAGATATGTCATACGAGTCACACCCAAAAGACCCTATATGCTCATTGCCAGGATAAAACTTCCCGTTCTTATTTATTTTACAGTTCTGCAGTTCTTTTTTTGGTATCCAAGAAATACGGAAGCGGCCCCTCTTATCTGGGGACCACACAACCTTGGTGTCCTTCTGGCCGTTTAGCCAATGGAAAGACCCCTGAGTAACATGATGCGCCTCTATTAAAGAGTCGTTGTAATCTATCTGCTGATAAATTTTCGTAAGATTAAACAAGGCCTGCTTACTCTCGTCCCTAAAGGCATGTGACTCGGTACGCGGAAACTGACGATAGAACTCATTAAGCGCGTCTGGGTCAGAGGACAAAGACTCTACCTCATTCTTCCAGTAGTCTATAGCCCCAGTATGTATCTTCTCCCCATCAATGCCCTCTACAGGAAAGGCTTGAGTATGGAGAACGGGCATTCCGTGTTTATCTATATAGCCTTCAAAGTTCCACTCCATCGGGACGAATAAGCTATACAGCCCGCTCTTGGTCTGACCGTTTGCATTTCTCTTACCTGGACTAGAGTCCTCAAAGAGAGACTTAAAATTTCTTCCACCTTTATCTAAAGCGTTTGAGGTAGACCCCATCATACACTTCCCAATAATTTTACTTCCTAATCGTAGACACGTTTTTGTAACGCGCCAGTTGTTCAATATACTCTCAGGCTTCTCCCACTTACCACTCTCATCATGAAGGAGCAGCTTTAGCTTCTCCCCGTCATAGCTATTATCAGAAGTGTTCTTCCAGTCTATAGTCGTGTCCAACCCCTCTAGACCTGAGTCCTCAAGGGTATACATATTCTTTTTTGTTATCTTAGAGGCAGGGACCCTGTACGCCAACTCCGTCTTAGGCTTATCCATACCATCCTGTATAGGCTTAAAGAAGAAGGGGTAGTTATTAGAGATAGGCACAACCTTATCCGTAAACATCTTCTTTGCGTCACTACCCGTCTTAGATAGTATCCCTACCCTTGCATCACGGCTGATAGTAGCCTGGTTAACGCCCTCGCAAGAACTCATAAAAGAAAACCCCGAACGACGTATCTTAAGATAGCACATCCCAAAACTTCTCTTATCAACCTTACACGCTTCCCAAAAAATATAAAAGATTCGGTTAGCCTCCCTAAAGTCTGGGCGACCCACATCAATCTTTGTCCACTGAAGGTACATATAATGCGTACCAGTTAGGTACACAGGAGAACCGTTATTCATAAACCAGTCGCCATGCTCTCTTTTATCAAACTCCTCTTCTATATAGTCTACCCACTCAGCCTTAAAAGCCGCAGGCGCATCGTGCCATTGGAAAATAGAAGACAGGCGAGACAAGGCCTTAGGTAAGTCTGTTGCCTCCCAGTACTGATTCTCTCTTTTTTTATCACGAGTCTTTATTTTACTAGGCGCCTTAGGCAGCCCTACAAAAAGACCGTTGATGTTATACACCTCCCCTAAGGTGCCATCGCGTGAGATAATAACCAAGTCATACTTCTCGTTATACCCATACGCCCAAGTGTGCGCCCTGTTTTTATTGGACACTATATTCTTAGGGACGTAGTCTTCAACTACAGTATATAAACTATTTAGATCTTGACTCTGCAAATCCCTTTGGGGTGTTTGTTTTCTTTTCTAATACGTTTCCTTCTAACAACTCTTTCTCCTCCTCTATTCTTTTTAATATCTCAAAAGCATCAAAGATGGCTAGCTTCTTAGTTGCCGCCGCGTTCTTTAATTTATCCGCAGCCAAAGGGTCTTCTGCCTCGAGCTTTATAATCTCTTCTTTAGCAACCTTTACTAATTGCTTTACCGCCTTTTCCCCAGCCTCGATAATACTTAACTTAAGCTCCTTGACGTTCATCTTTTTCTTTAGATCTTTCTTCTAGCTTTTCTATTGCCTCGCTATATCCTGGCATAAGTTTTAAAACCTCTAAGCTCCCTATCGCAAGCTCTCTTGTTTTTTGCTCTTCCAGTATTAGCTTCTTTAGGTTATCTGTTACCGCATCATTTTTAATCTTTAGCAGCGCAATATTTTTCTGTACTCCCATAATTTAATTTTTAATTTTATATATCATAAGATAAGGGTTATGTTCTTAGTAAACATTCGGTAAAGCTTCTCCCCCTCCACCTCAAAAGTATACTCGCTTTCAGGCTGGAAAGAAACCCTATCGCCCTCCTTTACCCCTAAATCTAATAGTTCCTGGTTTATATATCTCACCACGCCCACTAGCGGCTCCTCCTCTAGAGGCTTTAAAATCACTGACTCTTCTGGGGGAACGGGCTTAATGAAACAGTACTTCCCATGAGAGCGCCACTTGTCTCCTCTTTTATATAAGAAGAACTGATCGTCATCTATAAAAAACAAGTCATCCTTAAAGAAGCTTTGACCGCTCTTCTCTCTCCCCCTCATATCATAATAGAACTTAAAGACATTGTGATGCACGAGTAAGGTGTCACCCACCTTAACCGCCCCCGCATACGCAAGAGGCAGGGCAGCGACTATACCAAACCTATTAGACACGGTATGATCCTCCGTAGAAGAGCTTGTTATAAAATCCACGTCTCCTATAGCCTTTACGTTGTCGTATCGCCTAGAGTTCTTGGGTCTAACTAAAAAGAAATATGGTGATCTCATTAGAAGTTTATATTATACTCTAAAGATATAGGCATTGAAGACTTAAACTCTTTCCATAATAGGACCTCATCTTCTCTTTCAACCCACACCTTAAATGAATCCGACTCTAAATCCTGCTGGATAAGATGGATATTATAAGACCCACCTAGTACCTCCTGCCCTATTAAATAGTGCATAGCATTAGACTTGTAATCGCCCCCGATAGAGATCTTACGGATAAGCATTACTTCTCCTTTACTTCTCCCGTCTGTATATCTATTACGGAATCTTCACCATACTTTTTTATAAAGCCCCCTTCTAATCCAGTAAAGGCGTCTTTTATAGTATCAACCTTTAGACACAAAGAATGCTTCTGTATCTCCAGTTCTCCGATCTTACCTTTTAGTTCGTGAAACTCTGCGTTAAGTTTCTGCAGAGTCTCTAACTCTTCTTTATTTAATTGCTTAGACATAGTAGATAAATTTAATTTCTACAAATATAAACCATTTACTTTACCTCACGTACCTCAAACATAGATAAGCACAATGGCAATATACCTAAGGCACATAAAACCACACCCTCCCACGTAATGTCCCCATCCATTGCTGTTAAAGCATACGTAACAATGACACCCCCTGCCGTCCGCTTTACTGACCAACGCCTCCCGTCACCAAACTTTTTATCTTTGAAAATAGCGGTAAAGTCCAAACCCTGAAGAAGAGACATAACCTTATTCACAGTACTGGGTTAGGGGCTACGTAAGTATAGGCTGTATCCCCCTCCGAGTCCTTATACGCCTCTAAAACATTTTTTCTATTACCTTCTTCTTTTAAGGAGATATGTATCCAAGAAAAATCAAACTCATTTATCATCTGATCAAACTCAACCCCCTGTGTCAACACATAGTCGTACATACGGCTGTTGTTCATTACCCCTCCTTTATATATCTGTATGTCTGCTGCCTGTCCTTTGCAGTGCTGAGACTTAGTACTACCGCCTATTGCCCTATTTAACGCAGGAGATCGGTACCCCGAGGTTATACGGATTGGACCTAAAGCATTACGCATAGGTTGTAAAATCTTAGAGACTAAGTGCTGCAAGTTAGCTATGTCCTTATCGGAAGGAGTGTTATCTATCCCCTTGCGAGACGCGGTCGCACTCCTCGTAAACTCGCTTAGGGTAAAGTTTTTGCTTAGACGCATTAATCTTTTATTTTATTAGCTGCTAAAAGAATTTCTATATGATGCAATCGAGTAGAGATATCAGCTAAGATAACTTTAAGCTCCGCATCCGAGTCCTCAAGATGATACATCCGAGCCTTTATTTTTGTAACCTCATTATTAAGGTTAACCCAAAAACCAAATATCGTAGCTAACAAAACTGCCACCGTTAAAATCAACTCCACTAATCCAATACTCATCTTACATATATATATTCAAAATACAACTCTGGGTCTGAACAATTATAATTCCACATAGTACAAAGATACAAGGAAAACTATAGAATGTCTGGCAGTGTAGGAATTACAATTCCGTACTCCGCTAACCTATCCTCCCACTCTTGTTCTGAAGTATATAACTCTATGGTTTCCCACGGAGTGTCTAAACACTGGTCGGGATCAAATGAAGAATAAGCCTTTACAACTAATTTTAAATCAGTAGCAAAACATATAAAACATGTTCTTTCTGTAGGGTAGCAAATTTCGTGACTCATATTTTTTTTTATTAAACAGATCCTCCATCAGTAATTGTCCATCCTTTGCTCACTAAAGTAGCTCGAGCTGCTGCCGCTGCGCCGCCTGCAGTATATTGTGTGGAACCTATGCTAAACGTAAGACTATTTACCGTCTGTGGAGCCCACGCAATAAGTAGAGCGTCATAGTTAGCAGTACTCATAGCGGTATTGGCAAAAGCATTAGTAAAATCTGTGACGTTTGAAACATCCCACCCACTTATATCCTCATTGTAAAAACCACAGTTGTAGCATAGGTACGCACAATTCGTTACGTTGGACATATCCCATCCTGATAATCCACCTGTAAAGGTGGGGACACTCATATTATAAAAGCAGGTGTATAACTCGCCTGTATTTGCGCCAGCATCAGTAGCAGTGCAGCCCATGTTAGTACAGCCGTAAAAGCCCCACTGTTTATTAATATTTAAATTCCCCCAATCAGATATGTTCAGCATCTTCTTTGAATCATTATTCTGGAAACCCATAGCCCATTTTACTAATGTACCCGTAATCTCAATGGTATATATTCCTGCCACAGAATATGTGTGCCAATGTTCAGGTTGATTATAAGCAGTGATAGTATCTGTTGTCCCATCTCCCCAAGCTATATCAAAGTTATAAGTTCCTTGATAATCTAAAGGAAGGACAAACTCATTACTTCCTGAGTAACCTGGATTACTTGTGTCTACCGAAAATCTAAACACTGAAGGAGGAGGTGTAGGAGATGGGATTGAATAGAAGGTGTCTATGTTTGTTTCGATGCCTGTTTCATTACCATAATATGCGGAGTAGAGAATCATTTCCTGCACATGTTTGCTTGTGCCCCCCGTCAAGTTTGGATGTTTACCAATAAAGTAAACGTCTGCAGTTCCTGTGCTTCCTGGGTCTGTATTTGTACCAACAACTACCTGGTCGAGGCGAGCGTCTCGCGTCGTTCCGTCATACGTTCCCCCATTAAGAAGTTGCGTTCCTGCAGAGATTGTCCCACCAGTAGCCACTTCGAAAGTAGCAACGTCGGCATGGTAACGAATTTCTGAGCCTGAAGAATTTGTACCAATCATGATACCCCTTGTCCCCCCCCCAATCTGAACACCTCCAGCATATTGGTTTCCTACATTTATCGTATCGTAAGATGACACACAATAAAGCTCGTTTTGAAGACGACCATTAAACAGGGTTGCGCTTGTGCTTTCTAAAATAAAAGAGCTACTACTGAAATAAACCGCAGGCTTACCGTTCTTCAATATCACCGCACCACTTGAAACGATTTCAGGTTGTATGGCTGTGGACGCTTGCGCTGCGTCGTTGCTGTTTCCACTCTGATCATACCAAGTACTCACAAAAGCATCTCCCGCACCCGCGAAGGTTAATAGGGTTGCTGTGTCCAACTCGCCCGAAGAAAACCCAATGTCTTGCTCGGTGTTGTCTGAAGACCTACGGACGCGGATAGCGGACCCCGTATACGTATTATCTAAAAGTCTTAAAGAGTAAGCCGCCGCCGCACCTGGATACGTGTTGAGTAGAAGCGGAGGGATAGGAGCAGCAGAGGAGATTTCTCCACCAAAAACTCCAGTCGATATTCCGCAACCTATCGCTGTAGACATACTAAAATAGAGCTATTATATCTAAATATGTAGGACCTGCGTGTAAGCGCGTAACCTGTATAGGAAGAAAGGCTCCTACTGGAACCTGCTTAAATACGTTCGTACTTCCCCCTGCCATCGTTACCGTAAGGCTAGCTGCCGTTGAATGCCCTGCATATAAGATAGCTCCTTTCGTCGCTTCGTTATATATAGCAAAAGTCTGTCCTGTTGTTATTATATCCTTATCTAACACCAAAGTGTCGTTAGGGTTTGTAGTGGTCTCAAACGCTGTCACGTATGCCGCGTCCTCACTACTCGCCGTTGTATTATATACAATAGCTCCTGACAAAACCCCTAAAGCCACAAAGTCTTTACCTGTATCTACTAACTTATTTGTAACAGAAGAAGTAGTCGTTCCGCTAGTAACTAACGTAGTAGGGTTAGGGATGTCTACCGTGTCCGAGGGGATAGGGGCGAAAGAGGAATTTGCTTGTAATTTTTGATATGCCATGTTATTTTTTATTATAGGGGACAGCCTTATTTAAAGCCTCACGTCTTTTTCCACATCCACAAGGTTTATTCGTTACCTCGGAGATTTTTTCCACCACAGCCTTAATGCCTGTAGCAGTAGTTATCTTATCGATAGTATCTCCAAGCCCCTGAGAAATCATTATTTTTTTCGGTCTGTAATTATTGCATTAATTAAAACATCTATCCATCCAAATACTTTATTATCGGACTCCGAGGGCGTAAGATTCACAACTACCTTTGCTAGCGCCATTACAGCAATTAGAAGAGCTCCCCAGTTATTTAATATAAAATCTATCATGTTATTTATTTTTACAAATATACTTCTAATTTATTTAAGATTAACCACTGCAAGACTCACAGCTTTCTGGAGACTCTGTATTACATACCGTTTCACCAGACTTAATCTTATCCTCCTGCTCCTTTAGCTTGATAGGGTCTAAAAAAGATATATCTAAACACTGGCACTCTCCGCCACCCCCGCACATGCAGAACTCTTTATTTGTATCGTCCATAGTTATTTAGCTTATAACGAGGGAAGGGTCCCTGTTTGTTTAAGAATTTTTTTTAGCTTTACGTGCAGCTTTACGTGCGAGCTTTGTATCTGCTTTACCAGCTCTATCAGAGAGTTTTTCTCCTTTACGCATTTTTTTGGTTGCTCTGTACCTTTTATTATCGCCCCGATTTTCCATTCCTCTTGCCGCTACCCTGCTCACAAGTCCCGCAACTCCGCCAGCTTTTTTTCCTGCTTTTTTAAGGGCAGCAGCACGGGCTTTAATTTTTGCAGCTTTTTGATCTTTCGTTAAAGCCTTTGCAGACTTACGTTCTCCTCTCGTCGCTAATCGATTGGACTTATTTTCAAGGCGAACTACGTTTCTAGTCTTAGAATTTGTAGTTGGCGCTAATGGGTTTGCTAAATCTCTTTTCATTTTACAAATATAAGTATTATTTACAAGAAGGATCTCGACGTCTTTGACGCTGGTTGTTTCTTTTCTTGGTGAAATTGCAACTCGCCTTCTCTGCCTTACTCTTTTTATTCTTTCCTATACCTCCGTTCCTGACTCTTAAGCCGTCCTTAAGCCTACCTATAAAGCTTTGCTTGGGGCCCTTAGGCGTCTTATTCCCCACCTTCTTTATTTTGTTTAAAATCTTCTGCTCCCTTTTGTATACAGGTATAGTTCCTGAGGTTAGGGTTCGAGGGCTTGAAGGGCTTCTCCTTGTCCCTACCTGCGTATCACCACGCTTAAGCGCTCTAGCGTGAGCCTTTGCCGCCCGATTTGCAAGTCTTGTTTTTTTATTTGGCATTCGAGTTTTTTATTACCAAGTTGCTAAAGCTGCTCTAACCCATGTATTGGTAGCTGTACATAGATATACATAGTCAGAAGTCCAACGTATCTCACCGAGAGTGCCCGCAGAATTATTTGCAGCAGGAGCTGTGTTTAAAGCTTTTAAGTTCATTTGACCCGTGACCTCCACACCTAATCCTGGGTAGCCAAGAGTTTCAAGACATGTAAATCCTGAATTTTTAAGTTGGACAGAGCCAGATGTCACTCGAAGGAACGATACACCAAAAATTTGAACTTGGAAGTCCCCACTAGCACTTACAAAGCCGAACTTTGTAGATTCATCGCCTGTATGCGCAATCACGTTTGGGATAAGTAAAGTATCCCCCGAAATTTTAAAATCATCATCCCCCGTAATCTCATCAGAGGTAGCGGCACCAAATGCAATTTGACCTGCTGCAATAGAACCACCGATTCCGCCGCCACCGCCTGAAGCGTTTACGGTTACATTACCTACACCACTTACAGGGTCAATCGTTACGTTGGTGCCTGCAGTAATTTGCGTTACACCGCCACCGCCACCCGCGGTCTCGACGATATCCGCCATGGTGTAGACCTTACGAAGGGCCTGGGCCTGCTTAGACCCTCGATCTTTTGTGGGAGTGTCTTTGTCTAGAGTGTGGAACTTTTGTTCCGAAGGGATTATTGCCATAAAGCAAAGATAGGTAAATTACTTTTTAGATTTTTTCCCAACACACTTCCACCTTTTACGAGATAAATTATTTGGTGTGTTAGGGTCGTTTCTCTTTCCTATAGGTAACCCCATTTTTATTCCATAACTTCTTGCACAATAAGCATCCCCCTTTGACGTACCAGGCTTTACTCTTGGGCCACCACCCTTAGCTTTACCCGCCTGACCATAGCTAACCTTCTTGCCGCTTGCGGTAATTTTTACTTTAGCTTTTCCTTTCCTGGGAGTTGCCATTACTTTTTCTTAGTATGAGTATATCCTTTTTTCTTCAGAGATAAATGCTGCTTAAGAGTAGAAGCAACTTTTTTAATCCCCGTCTTACTATACATGTTATGTATTTTAAATGCTTTTACCATGCTGTAGTAGCGGATTTCCGCCAGTTATTAGTTTCGTAACACACATATATATAATTCGCGTCAGTCCTTATCTCTCCCTTAGCGCCAGGAGAATTGTACGCTGAAGGGGCGGCCTCTTTAGAGAAGACCATTATAGGCGCCTGACTTGCAACTTGAGATGCCGTACCCTCTACAGCAGGGAGGGTATAGTAATATTTACCCGTAACATTGGGGTTGTATATCTGCAAAAAGTTATCTCTGTATACTGGAGACTGTTTTTTTTCTTGCACAGAATCTCCCACTTGGACATTGTCGTTGGTAAAAAATAAGTTTGAACTTGTATCCAAAGCTAAAGGTATTCTTCCCAAGATATTTAAAGATCTCTGGAAGCCGCCAATACTACTGCTCGCCATTAGATAGGACCCAGAAAAACCTACGGCTCCCTCATAAGCATGTTCACTGGAGATAGTGTAAGGTTGAGCGGGTGACGCAGGCATTATATTTGCACTTAAAGTAAGCTCCGTAGTACTTACTACTGTAAGGACATATGCAAAAGCACCCGTCTGTTTATTAACAACCCTGTCTCCTACTGATACATTTGTCGTAGGGCCAGCTCCACCTGTAAAAGATGCGGTGGGATCGAATAAGGTAGCGGGAGTGGAAGACTGCTGAGTAGCGTCTCCAGTAAACTTATCTTTAAACCCTCCCCCATCGTTAAAGGTATTAAAACTATATCCAGAGTTTCCTACTCGTGTAGCCGACCCCTTCCCTATACTTGTCTCACTTGCGAGCCCATAGTTTATATATGCTGTTTCTGGCTCCCCTACCGATCCCGTCCATATTATCCCATAGGCTGGGATTTTTTTATTTAAAAGGGCGTCAGGGAAATAAATGTATCCCCCGTTATTTTCAAACTTAACCTGCCCAAAACCACCATACCACGAAGCGGAATAATTACACGCCCCGCTTTCTAACTGAACCATAGTACGACCTATCCCGCTCCCCGTGGCTACGGAAGGATAAGACTGATATATATTAAGGCACTGAAACTCGTCCATTGCCCTTAGCCTAAGGAATATATTCTCTCCGCTCGTCGCATTGTCCTGAGACTCTACGTGACAACCATATATACCCCCTCCTACCGACGTAGAGTCAATCCCATCAAAAGAGACGTCTGCTAATGTAGGGTGAGCCCCTTCAAAAACGGAGTCGTGTACAGTTACCTGAGAGCAGTTATATACCCACAATCCGTAGTCGCCTGCTGCGGGGGAGTTCCATCTACAACTTCGGAAAGAGGTGCTATTGCTTTGTCCCGAAAAGCTTGGGCCTCCCTGGGTGTTTCGAACAGTAGCTCCTCGTAAACAACTCGTCCACCTGGAAGAGGTGACATTTGTCATAAGGGCAAACTCAAGATGTAGCCCTACCGCTAAATTGGTAAAGTGACACCCTTGTACTATAGAGGCATATGACCCGTGTATAAACAAACCTTCACACCCCGTTGTACCCAAACCCGAGACAGTAAGGTCGTATATATTTACCGTTCCACTTTCAGAGCTGGTCACGTAAGATCTCTTTATTATTACAATGTCATTTACCGTAGACTTTAAAACAGCCCCGTTAAAGTATATAGGGAAAATGCTTTGTTCGTTTTTTGGCAGCTCTATCGTGGCATCTACATAATAATCTCCACCTAAAAAAGTTGCAGCCGACCCAGAAAAATCAGCTCCTGAATTAGCCACGTCCTGCATATGAGCAAACATAGCATTAAGTCCTGCCACATTAGCAGAAGCTGCTGAGGCACTATTGTCGCCTGAGACGACACCCCACTGCTGAGGGACAAAAAGCTCAGAGAATTGAGACACAGCAAAAGTGCCGTTAGCTAAAGCGATAGTGTGATTGGTTCCACCAGGGTCCGCCGCAGCGATAATATATAAAGCTCCACCGCCGTCCCCTGGAGTAGTGTACCCTAACGTGGTAGCGTACTTACCTACATCAGGAGTCGCAGCCTGCATAACAGCAACAGTGTCATACTGTATATCTGTAGGAACACCTATAGAGCCAGCCGCAGTAGAGGAGATATCCGACATGGTGTATATCTTACGAAGGGCCTGGGCCTGCTTAGACCCTCGATCTTTTGTGGGAGTGTCTTTATCTAGAGTGTGGAACTTTTGTTCCGAGGGAATCAATGCCATAAGACAAAGATAGTAAAATTAATATAGCACAGTTACTAGCAATATTTAGGCAGGTTGTGTTGTTTTGTATTTCGAAGTGTTTATTGTTAGTGTCCCCGAGTCTACATTTGTTAGGTAATTAAGTACTTGTGTAAAAGTATTAGATGCGAACGCTGTATAGGTAGATGAAAGATCAATAGTAACAGTGGTGGCCTCTGTGAAAGTTTGAGAATAATATAAAGTACTCGCTCCACCTGTTTCTGTAGGACTTATTTGAACTACTCCTGGTCCATCTACTGCGATTGTAATGTTATATGTCATTTCAATTACCGACAATGTGTTTAATCCGCAGTACGATATTTTTTTAGCAATGTAGTCAAGTAAAAAATGAGAAGACTTATTTAGTTCCCATACCACATCTGTAGCAGTATTTAGAGCGATTCGGTTCAAAGTGCCTACGCCTGAGGATATAGACGTTGACGTTCCTTCGGTATACTCAAGTTTAGAAACTACCCCGCCGCCGCCGCCGCCAGCGGTCTCGACGATGTCCGCCATAGTATAGATCTTACGAAGGGCCTGGGCCTGCTTAGACCCTCGATCTTTTGTGGGAGTGTCTTTATCTAGAGTGTGAAACTTTTGTTCCGAAGGAATTATAGCCATAAGGCAAAGATAATAAAATTAATATAGCACCTTTAAGATATCTTTGTAACAAAAATAAAATATTATTTATGAGAAAAGAAAGAGAAGGAATAGTCCGTCAGAACTATAATCGAGTAGAACCCAATAACGACTACTTAAAATATTACCGAGTAGTGAGGGGGTGGGCCAAGGCACAGTACGGACTCGGGACCGCAGACCTAGAGATGTTATACTTCCTACATAGTGAGCAGGTATTTAAAAAGGAAAACTTTAAAGAGTACGAGCAGATGATGAGCTGGGATAAGAACAGGTTCCAGAGGCTACTACGGGAGGGGTGGATACAGACGTGGAGAGAAGGAAGAAGGGGGCAGGCCGCACTGTACGATATCTCACACAAGGGGAGGGCCGTAGTAAATACTATATACAGAAAACTTAACGGACAAGAGATAGCGGAAACCCAGATAGGGAATCCGCTATTCAAAACAGACGTGACCTATATGAGAAAAATATATAGGAACGCAGTACGGGAGATGAATAAATTTATAAGACAACGACGACGTCGCGCTCTGTAATTATAGTATATGACTCGTTATGAATAAGCATAGAGTGTCCCGCATGTCTGTCGTAGTATATGCTGTCCTTGGACTTTATTTCCTGGACCCCATCGCCTGTCTGGACTACCTCTCCTTTTTTATACCTAAAAGAATTGGCGTCCTCGTTAGAAAGGATAAGTCCTGACTTAGTCTTTATCTCCTCCTCGATAGCTTTAATTAAAATATATTTTCCTACTGGCTTCATGCTCGTGCGTGTGTTACAATTGCGTTAGTACTTAAGATAGTAGTCGCTACACTCACCGCGTTACGGAGGGCGTGTTTAGTTACTTTCAATGGATCTATAATCCCCATCTCGTACATATCCCCCGAACACTCGTTCTTGACGTCGTACCCCCAGCTATCGTTCTTCGCGTTATGGAGAAGGGACGAAGGCTTGCCCGCGTTCTCTAAGATCTGTACCGCAGGAGCCGAGAGAGTATGTTGTAGGATAGCGGTAGCCGCATCCTTATTCTTCCCACTGATAGGTGAATCCCCTAAGGCCATG
>TARA_R110000851_G_scaffold341_5_pt1 | contig 16118 bp, 16 predicted proteins | sample TARA_R110000851 | Tara Oceans TARA_R110000851 (sample SAMEA4397627) | marine metagenome | biome: Polar Biome; feature: [DCM] deep chlorophyll maximum layer (ENVO:01000326); material: water (ENVO:00002006), including particulate matter (ENVO:01000060) such as... | depth 17 m | reverse complement strand
AGAACAAATCTTTGAACCTATTGTAGATAGTCCCGGAGACTATGATTATAAAGGCTTTCTAGATCTTGTTATTAAAACACCAGATGGAAAATATCACATTATAGATTGGAAGTCTTGCTCTTGGGGTTGGGATATAAGACGAAAGACTGATAAGATGGTTACATACCAACTCACTTATTATAAGCACTTCTTTTGTAAGAAACATAATATTGATCCGATTATGGTAGAAACGTATTTTGGATTATTGAAGCGAACAGCCAAGAAAAACAGGATTGAAATCTTTAGAGTTTCCAGCGGACAAAAAAAAATAAATAATTCTCTTAATGTTTTAAATAAAGCCGTGTATAATATCCATAATAAGAACCACCCCAAAAATCGTCTTAGTTGTGCGAAGTGTGAATTTCACAGAACGGAGTGGTGTCCTTGAGGAGACTAATGGAAGAAGCAAAGCCCGAAAAAAAGATTAAAATTCTAACGATATCAGATCACCCACTTTCGCCATCAGGTGTGGGAACACAAACAAAATATTTTATTGTTGAAATGCTTAAGACAGGCAAATTTGAATTTGTTAGCCTTGGTGGTGCAATAAAACACACGGATCATAACCCACAAAAGACCGATGAATTTGGAGATGATTGGGTAATTTATCCTGTAGATGGATATGGCACTCAAGACACAATTCGTTCTGTTTTGAGGATACACAAGCCAGATATATTGTGGTTCATGACAGATCCAAGATTTTATCCATGGTTATGGGATATTGAAAACGAGATTCGATCTTTGGTTCCAATGGTATATTATCATGTATGGGATAACTTTCCTTATCCAACATATAATAAACCTTGGTATGACTCAACTGACGTTATAGCTACAATATCTAAAGTAACTTCAGATATTGTTCAAAATGTTTCACCAGACACTCAGGAAGTATATATACCTCATGCAATTCCGAATGAATTATTTTCCCCAATTGGTGAGATTGAAAGAAGTTCTTTTCGAAAAGAACATTTTGGTTTAGAAGATGATGATTTTTTAATTTTTTGGAACAACAGAAATGCACGTCGCAAACAAAGCGGATCTCTAATTTATTGGTATAATGACTTTATAAAAAAACTTCAAAAAGATGGAAAAACATCAAAAACAATATTATTGATGCACACTGAGCCAAAAGATCCTAATGGACAAGATTTATATGCTATTATTCAGAACCTAAATCTTAATGATAGAGAAGTTTTAATATCTACACAAAAAATTCCACCAGATGCTCTTTCTAAAATTTATAGTGCGGCTGATTGTACTATAAGTGTCTCCGATGCCGAAGGCTTTGGACTAGCTACGTTTGAATCTCTCGCTTGTGAAACCCCGATCATAGTAACAATGACAGGCGGTTTACAAGAACAAGTTACTTTTATAGATAAAATTACAGAGGAAATGATGCTTGAAAGAAATATCAGCCAACCAGGTATAAAAGAATATGAATTTGGTATCGGTATGGAACCTTCATCAAAAGCGATTATTGGTTCACAGGAGGTGCCCTTTATTTACGAAGATAGGCTGTCACAAGAATTAGTATCTAAATCTTTTCGAAAAATGTATGATTTAGGTCGAGAGAAAAGAAAAAAACTAGGGAAAGCGGGAAGAAAGCATGTTATGGATAATTATGGCTTTACTAAATTTGCTGAACAATGGGAAAAGCTGCTTTTAGACACTCATGAAAAATATGGTTCATGGGAAACACGAAAAAATTATAAATCATGGGAGTTGAAAAGAATATGAAGAAGGTAGTGGTTAGAGGACCAGCATTAAGCCAAAGCGGATATGGAGAACATACACGGTTTGTCTTACGTTCGCTTCGAAGTCAACCCCAGTTATTTGATGTTTATATTATCAATACCCCATGGGGTGCAACTAGCTGGTTATGGGAAGATACCGAAGAACGACGCTGGATAGACACTATGTTGCAAAAAACAATTCAGTATGCACAGAAAAAGGGTGCGTTTGATGTCTCTTTACAGGTTACTATTCCAAACGAGTGGGAGCGTTTAGCCCCTGTAAATATTGGCGTAACTGCCGGGATTGAAACTACTAAGATCGCCCCTGTTTGGGTTGAAAAATCTTTGCAGATGGATAAAATTATTGTAGTATCACAACACGCCAAGTATGCGTTTGATAATACAGAATACTCAGCACAAAATCAAGAAACAGGACAACAATTCATGGCAAAAACAACATGCCCTATTGAAGTTATTGGTTATCCTGTTAAAAATGTTATACCAAAAAAGCCCAAACTTTCCCTTAAGGACGATTTCAATTTTTTGGTGGTAGGAACCTGGATTGTTCGAAAAAATTTGGAAAATACTATTAAGTGGTTTGTGGAAGAATTTTATGATCAAGAAATAGGATTGGTAGTTAAAACTTCTTTGGCAAAAAATAGTTTGCGTGACCGCCTTGCCTCTGCCGCTAGATTAGAAGAACTTGTTAAAGAATATAAAGATCGAAAATGTAATATTTATTTATTGCATGGGGATATGTCAGAAGAAGAAGTTCATGGATTATATTGTCATCCAAAAATAAAGTCATTGATAAGTATAGCACATGGCGAAGGTTTTGGCTTACCCCTATTTGAAGCGGTATATAGCGGCTTGCCGGTTGTTTCACCTTCATGGGGAGGGCAGTGTGATTTTCTTTTTATGCCCCTCAAAGATAAGAAGGGAAAAGTAAAAAACTCTCCTATGTTTACGTCTGTTCCTTATGATATGAAACTCATTCAAGATTCCGCGCACTGGGAAGGTGTCTTACAGAAAGATTCACAATGGTGCTTTCCTAAAGAGTGGGCATATAAAAAAGCATTACGATCTTTGGCAAAAGGACACGGAGCTGCTAAGTCTAAGGCGAAAAAACTACAAAAATACATTAAAGAAAAATTTAGTGAGACAAATCAATTATCTAAGATAGCGGAATGTGTTCATGGAGAAAAAATTATTGAAATTGATTCTCAAGAACTTCCTAAAGTTTCTATTATCACTTCTGTCTACAATGGAGATGAATTTATCAGACCGTTTTTAGAAGATATTACTAACCAGACTATTTTTGAAGATAAGTGTCAACTTGTAATGGTTAATGCCAACTCCCCCGGTTCAGAGGAGACGGTCATTAAGGAATATATGCAAAAATATCCAGACAACATTGTTTATAAAAAACTTGACGAAGATCCCGGAATTTATGGCACATGGAATATTGCATTAGATATAGCAGATGGAGAATATATTACTAATGCAAATTTGGATGATCGTAAAGCCCCAAATTCTATTGAAAAACATGCTAAAGAATTATATGCGAATCATGATATCGGACTAGTATACGCTGATAGTTATATTACTAATGTCCCGAATGAAACATTTGAAAATAATTCTTCGGGAGGAAAGGGTTATAATTTTGAGCAATTTTCAAAAGAAGCCATGTTGCGAGGAAATCAGCCCCATAACAATCCTATGTGGCGTAAAGAATTGCATAAAGAACATGGATTTTTTGAACAAGAATATAAATCTGCTGGCGATTGGGAATTCTTCTTGCGGTGCGCCTTTGAGGGTACTAAATTTAAGAAAATAGGTGAAAAACTCGGTCTTTATTATTTTAATCCAAAGGGAATTTCTACTAACCCAGAAAACTTGGGGTGGAAACAGGAAGAAGAAAAGAAAATTTTCAAAAAATATTTTTCTAAGATTAAAAAAACACCTCCCATCACCACACAAGCAAACAATTTGATTTTATGAAAGAGAAAGTAATAGTTGCTTCGGTTGTAACAAGAAATTGTTTACAAGAATTTCTTTTAACGAAATATTCTTGTGAACTTTTTAATGATTGTTCATGGTATGTGAGTTGTGATAAACATTCTGCGTCAATTCTGAAGCAGTTAGGTGATATTGATGTTTTCGAGTTTGATATTGATGATACTAAATCTGATCATAATTCAACTGAAAAGGAAGGAAGAGAAAGGTTCTTGAATATAATTTTAAATAAGTTTGTTGCTATAAAAAAAGCCCTAGAGAGAAATCCATATTGTTTCTTTTTAGATTCCGATATGCTTTTTTTAGAAGAAATTGATAGTAATATTATTTCGTTGATTAAAGAGAGTAATATTGATTTTATTGCCACACCTCATTTTACAAATAATCCAGAAGTGGAACTTAAGCACGGCTTATATAACGTAGGTATGTTTGCAGTCAATGATGTAGAAAATATTTCTTCTTGGATAGAGCTAACAAAAAACCATGAAAAATTAAATTTGTATTATGAGCAAAAGCCTTTTGAGCTAATACTAAAAAATTTTCTTGTTTTAAACTTGCCCATCAACCACAATATCGGGTGGTGGAGATTCAATCATCCCACGACTCAATCAAGGCTCGATCTTATCAAATTAGAAAATGATAAAATATATTTTGGTAAGCTAAAGGCAATCAATTTTCATTTTCATGTTTACAAAGATCCTGCTGGGTATAATCCAGGGCGTTTTTTAGTGGATAAAGTTTTTGGATTACTAAGGGAGAGTAAGAACGAAAAATACAAGAAAATTTTAGATTATCATGAACACTTATCAAAAACATCTCTTTAAGATATTTGAAGAATTTCGGCAACCTCCTCAATGGCCTAATTATCCTCCTTATAAAGAGGGAGATTATCTTGAGGAGCGTTTTATAAAATTTTTTTTAGAAACTGAACCTCAAACCAAGAGATATTTCATACCTGTAGCTTGGAGTTCCTGTTATATTAATAATCGGGATATTCCATTGCCAAAATTACAGGAAACATTGTTTTCTTTGAAACAAGATGAAGAATATTTTATGGTAGGGGTACATGATGATGCTCCGAGAGAAATTATTCCTCCGCAAACAATGCGTTTTTTAGCTGGCGGAAATAAAGATGGAATTCCAATTCCAGTAGTTGTTAATAAAATACCGAATTTTTATTTGAATAATATATCCAAAGAAAAAAAGTTTTTTGCTTCTTTTGTAGGATCTATGACTCATAAAATTAGAGATGATATTTATGAGTCATTTAAAAATAATCCCGATATTATGTTTCAAGGTAAAGCATGGTCGCCATCAGTACCAGAAGAACAGTTATTAAATTTTCTCAATATCACAAGCCAGAGTAGTTTTTCTTTATGTCCTCGGGGCTACGCACCAACAAGTTGTCGTTTATTTGAGTCAATGCAATTAGGAACTGTTCCGGTATATGTAAGTGATCGATTTTGGTTGCCCTGGTCTGATGAAATTGACTGGGAGTCTATTTGTATTCTTTCCACGCCTGATGAAATTAGTTATTTAGATTTGACCTTAAGGGATTGTTTATATTCTGATAAATATCAAAAGAAATTAGATAAAATAAAAAAAATATATGATAATTTTTTTACACATGATGTTATAATTAGGAAGATTATCGAACGAGTTAATAAATGAAACAAATAATTTTTGTAATTGCTGATTATCCAAAAGAAAAACAAGATATATTTGACAATGATCTTTCACCAAGAAACCAGCAATATTGTGATTATCACGGATTTGAATATCGTGTTATTAGAAAAGCTATAAAATTTAGGGACAACTATACTTGGAACAAAATATTTGAAATAAAAAGGATGTTGGATGAAAACGAGCTTCAAGATGGTGATTGTGTTTGTAATCTTGATGCGGATATGTGTATTGTAGATGGTCGCCAATCAATTTTTCCAAAAGAAGGAAAATCATTTTCTCTTGCTATTGATAATGGCAATTCGCATTGTTGGGGATGGATTTCTTTTAGAATTAATGCTTGGTCCCGAAATCTGATTGATCAAATAGTAGATGAAGATCGATGGAATCGTTTAAAAAATACCAAGCACGGCACAGAGTTTAGAGAGCAAGCTATGTGGTATTTTTTGGCAGGAATTATGTCACATAGTTGGAATTCGTTTTTATGGATGCCAAATTATGGGTGGCATAGTGCTTATAATGAGAACGAGACATATTATTCGATTGATGATCTATATGAGCATGTTGAAGTCCGCAGCCCTGAATGGAATACAACTTTATTGACGGAAGAACAATCAGACCCAGTTAGTGAGTGGCTACAGCAATACAACATTGTAAGTTCTCAAAAAGAAAATACTATTATTCGACATTGGGCTGGCGGCCAACCCTGGAACCATCAAGAGTATTGCCTGAATCCAGTTAAATTTTAAATGAAAATTTTATATGTTACAATTCAAGATCCCAAACAACAAGGCGATTACTTGGAGATTATGTGCTTAAGATCATTGCGAAAAGTCCTTGGCGACAACTGCATTGATTATCCTCAAAAAAAAATTCTTTATAATAATTGGTCGGAAGTTAAAAAAGAATCGCTTCATGGAAAAGGTTTTACAATTATTGAGCCTTATATTTCGGACATCCAAGATCGCAACTATGATGATGTTGACATTATCGTTCATGGGTTTATCAATAAGCCACATTATGTAAATGATATTTATCCTGAACTTGAGAAACTTAATAAACCCATAGTATATATTGATGGGCATGATGATCTAGAAGTCGTGAAAACTCCATGCTTCAAACACGAAGTTCATTGTTTACAGTCTAATGTTTTTCCTATCAATTTAGCAATTCCGTCTTGTAAAATCAGAGAAGTTGATTTTTCTTTGAAGTCTCAATTGATCCAAACAACAGCACCCCCATACGCACGTTTTGGTCCTCAAATTTTAGGAATTATGGGTCGTCAGTTATATGTCTATGACAATGAAGAAGAATATTATGATGATATGGCAAAATCTTGGTTTGGCTTGTCATGTCCAAAAGGTTCATGGGATGCACTTCGTAATTATGAAATTATAGCAGCGGGAGCCCTATTGTTGTTTCGAGATTTTGATAAAAAGCCAGAATTTGCAAGCCCAATTCATGTTCCTGCAATTTCCTATTCAACACCAGAAGAGCTTCATAATATAATACAGAAATTGTTACCAGATGGGAAGCCAACTGAGGAATATAAAAACACGTTGTTTGCCCAAAGAAAGTGGCTTTTAGAAAATGCCACAGAGGAAAAAATAGGGGAGTATATTATTTCCACTATAAAAGAGAAAATATTAAATGATTGATTATACATTGTTAGTGCCAGCGAGCCCCAAATTCGGACCTCTTTTAAATAATCTGAAAAATTCATATGAGAAATACAGAAGTAGTTTTGCAAATGATATGATTATTTTTGGCCACGATACCCGGACGAGTTGTTATCAGTCTAAGATGCTAGATATGCTTCCAATGTTGGAATCTTTGTCTTCTGAATTTATTGTTGTGGTGGATGCTTTTGATTTGATCCTTAACAAACCTCTTAATGAAACTTTATTTAAAGATTTTGACAAAAATCCAAATTTAGAGTTTATGTTCGGCGCGGAAACTAATTGCTTTCCTTACCCAGAACATAAAGAATTATTTAGCGCCCAAGCCCGCAGCACCAGCTTAAAATATTTAAATGGTGGTGTAATTATTTCTAAGAGAGAAAGGTATATCGAGGTTCTTAAGGATGCTTTAGATCCTCATAAATATTCACAACATGAATTTCTGAGAAACTCTGATCAAGTATTATATACGCGGTTGTATAAAGATTCTCTAGAAAGAGAAGACAATAAAGTTGTTATTGACTGCGAAGCTCGCATATCATTACAAATGTTTAGACTTGAAAGGGACAAGGATTACACTCTAAATGATGAGAAGCAGTTGACTTTTCTTGAAACGGGAAATATTCCGTTTTTTGTGCATTTTAATGGAGATGGAAAAAATCAAATGCACCACTTTGATATAGAATATGGAAAGTAAAAAGGATGGCTAGATGAAAACTAAAGAAATAACAATTTGTTTGCATTGTGGCTGCGACCAGGATGTTGTGAATTCTCAAATCGAGAGGTTAAAACCTTTAGAAAAGATTTATAAAGTATATTGGAATAATAGAATTGATCGCCACCCCGGTGCCTACGACTCGTATTCAAAATTAATTAATGATTCCATCGTTAGTTCCCCCACCGAAACAGTTATTTTAATCAATGATAGAACGCGCCCTAAATCTTACGAAGTGGAGAAAATAGTTAGACTTTTAGAGGGCGGTTTCGCCGCAGCCACCATGTATAGTGTAGGATTTATGGGTCTAACTAAAGAGCTTATTCGGCATATTGGATGGTGGGATGAGCGATTTTATGGTGCTGGATATGAAGATGATGATTTTGTATTGCGTTTACGCATGAATGATTTAGCATATTATGAATCCGAAGAAGCAGATTACGATATGCACTGGCAAACTCCCTTGAGGGCAAAAGGCGGCGAAAAATGTTCTAGATCAGAACCATGGTTTAGAGCCAAGTGGAGCATAAGCGATACAGAGATTAGGCAAATAGTTGACAATGAAAATTATACAAAGTATGAAGGAAAACTAGGAGCGCCCAATCCAGAAATTAAATCTCGTTGGATGAAGTGGAACCAATCTGTTATTGGGTATAGGTTTATCTATCGTATGCAAACAAATCGAGGCGGACAGTCCCGGTCCTATTGGTTTATGGATTGGTCTGGTACTCAAAACGAAATAAAGAAGGTGGTAAAATGAAAAAAATTCTTATAACAGGAGGGCTTGGGTTCCTGGGCACTCATTGTATAGATAGGTGGTTAAAAGAAGGGTGGGAAGTTTGTGTGGTAGATAATTTATCATCAAATGCAATTTCACCAGATCATAAACTTGCTAAACAAGTTTCAGTGGTACTCAAGGATGTGGTAAAAACTTCATGGGAGGAATTACCTGCATTTGATATGATCTTACACTTAGCAAGTCCTGTAGGCCCAGTGGGTGTTTTGAAACATTCGGGCAAAATGGCAAAAATTATTATGGATGACATATATTGGGCAATCGAAGGTGCTCGAAAAAACGATTGTCCGTTAGTTTTTGTTTCGACTTCCGAAATTTATGGTCACAGAGATCAAAAAACCTATCTTTCTGAAAAAGATGATAAAGTTTTAAGAGGGGATTTCACCGTAAGGAACGAATATGCAATTGCAAAATTATTAGCGGAAATTGCTCTGTGTAATACGGGAAAAATTGATGAAAATTTTAAATATCAAATTGTCCGCCCATTCAATGTGACAGGGAAATACCAACTACCAGATGGAGGATTTGTACTTCCACGCTTTGTCATACAAGCACTTGAGAATCGGGACATTACTGTTTATTTTTCGGGAGAACAAATCCGTGCCTTTACTTGGGTTGAAGACATTGTTCAGGGAATTTTTCTTACTTCTATGGCTCCTTCGAACTTATGGAATCAGGAATGGAATGTTGGAAATGAAAAAAATGAAGAAACAATTTTATACTTGGCACAAAAGGTAAAACAAATTTCTAATTCTACTTCTGAAATCACTCACATTGATCCTACGACGCTTCATGGAAATCTTTTTGCTGAATCTCCCGAAAAAATTCCAAACTCCGATAAAATTAAGAATCTTTTAGGGTGGAAACCCACAAAGCTTGTTGATGATATAATTGTAGAAGTTTTAGAATTTTGGCAAAACAATTTCAGTAAATAGGAATAAAAATCTATAAATGACATGCGTAATATGATAGAATAAGATATTCACACTCTCAAAAGAAGGTAAAAATGGAAAAGATAGTAATAACAGGTGGACTCGGATATATTGGTACAGAATTATGTAAAATTTATTCTGGAGAGTCTAGATTTAAAAATATTACGGTTATAGATAATCGGTTTGTTTCCGAACGAGTTAAGCAATTGCGGGACTGGGGGATAAAATTTGTCCAATCGAGTATTTTAGATACGGCGACCCTAAAAGAACATTTGCATGATGCTGATATTGTGATTCATTTGGCAGGAATTACTGATGTGGCTTATGTGAAATCAGAATCAAGCCAATACGAAGATGAAAGAGTTCGAAAAGTTGGCGTGAGCGGCACTCGTAATGTAATTTCCTGCACAAGTGATGAGTGTAAAATTATTTTTCCTTCTACTCATGTAGTTTATGAGGGATTCGATAAAACTAAAACCGACATTGTAGAATATGAACCTATTTGCCCAGTTCTTCCTTATTCGGTTGGCAAAGCACAGTCAGAGAAAGACTTAGAAGAATCAGGAAAGAATTATGTAATTCTTCGATTAGCATCTGTCTGTGGCTATTCCACTGATACAATGCGAATTAATATTATGCCAAATCTCTTTTCTAGGATTGCTTCGCAAAATGGAGTTTTGAAGCTCTTTTCTGGCGGTGTCCAACTCAAGAGCTTGGTCCCGTTAATAGATGTCGCCCGATGCTTTAAATTTATGGCAGAAAATAAAAATATTAATAAAGAAACATTTCACTGCTCTAAGGAATCTAAAACAGTGAAAGAAGTTGCGGAATTGTGCAAGGAGTTTAATCCCAAGCTGACGTTGATCGAAACAGATGATGAGATCCCAAATTTGGGATATACTATATCTAATAAAAAATTACTATCTACTGGTTTTAAATTTCTCTATAACATAAAAGATTGTATTCGAGAAATGATAACCAATTGGTCGGAGAAAGTTTTAATTCCAGATTTGGAATACTTAGACACAGGTGGTAAAGAATTGATTGATGCTCGGGGGAAAATAAACAATTATGAACTTACTGAGCCTATCAACATGATCGGATATATCGAATCAAAAAAGGGAACAGTTAGAGCAAACCACTATCATCCTATTCAAGAGCAAAAGTGCTTATTGGTGAAAGGACAATATATTAGTGTATTGAGGGATCTATCTATTCCTAATGCTCCCCTTGAAACTCAAGTAATCAATGCCGGGGATCTTTCAACAATTAAACCGAATGTAGCGCACACAATGGTCTTCACACAAGATTCAGTTTTTCTCAATCTGGTGCGCGGAGAAAGAGAACATGAAAATTATGGGATCACCCATACTATTCGGCATGTGTTGGTAGATGATAAAATGAGAGATGAATTATTGGAAAATTATAGAACAGATTGTCGAAGTTGCGGAAGTACAAAATTGAAACGTGTTTTATCTCTTGGAGAATCTCCTTTAGCAAATAATTTAACGAATTCACAAAATGAAAAATCCGAAGTTTATCCGCTAGAGATGAATTATTGCGCGGAGTGTCATAATTGTCAACTTTCATGTACGGTTCCTGCTGCCAAAATGTTTGATAATTATTTATATGTATCTTCTACATCCAAAACTTTTCGGAAACATTTTGAGAAAGCCGCAGACGGATATGTAAAGAAATATAAACTTGGTGAAAACTCCACTGTTTTAGATATTGGTAGTAATGATGGCATAGCCCTTAAGCCATTATTGAAACGCGGAATTCAATGTATCGGCGTAGAGCCCGCCGCTAATGTTGCACGTATAGCAAACGACTCTGGAATTCCCACAATCAATAACTACTTTACCAAGAAGGTAGCGAACGAAATCAGAAAAATGCATGGCAAACTGGATCTTATAACCGCATCTAATGTGTTTGCTCATGCAGATGATTTAAAGGGAATCGCCACCAATGCTTTTAGGATCTTAAAATCAAGTGGAGCTTTTGTTATTGAAGTTCAATATTTGCTTGATACATTAAACGATTTAACCTTTGATAATATTTATCACGAACATGTGAATTATTGGAGTGTTACTTCAATGTCGAACTTTTTTTCCAATCTAGGATATAAAGTGGTTGAGGTTGAACATGTCGATACCCACGGTGGATCTATTAGGGTGTATGTTGGTCGTCAAGCTGATGAGCAAAAAGAAAGTGTTAAGAGATTTTTGAAAAAAGAAAGAGAATCTGGGTTGCAGGATTATTCCACCTATAAAGACTTCGCTTGTAAAGTAGCCAGGATAAAAAGAAATGTTAATTCGAATTTCGATAAATTGAGGTCAGAGTTTAAAACTATTGCTGGTTATGGTTCTCCAGCCAAAGCGACAACCTCTCTCAACTATTTTGGTATTGGTTCATCACATATTGATTATATTATTGAAGATAGTCCTTTGAAAAACGGGAAATATCTCCCAGGGGTCAACATACCAATTAAAGATAAAATATACTGCTATAATCACTTACCTGATTTGGTTGTGGTGATGGCTTGGAATTTCTTTGATTATATTAAAGAAAACAACAAAGACCTCATTGATAAAGGGGTAAAGTTTATTAATATAAAAGATCTACAGAAGGAAACTTTAAGTCTTCATCATCTAAACAATATGAGGCAAAAATGAAGGGAATTGTAACTGGCGGCGCTGGCTTTATAGGTAGCCATATAGTAGATAAATTACTTTCTCTTGGTTGGGAAGTTATTGTAATAGATAATTTATCCGCTCAAGCAAATGAGGAGTTTTTTTGGAACGAAGGCGCAAAAAATTATACGTTAGATATTTGCGATTATGATAAAATCAATCCACTCTTTAAAGGAGTAGATGTGGTCTTCCACTTAGCCGCAGAGTCGCGTATACAGCCTTCAATTAAAAACCCCGTTCTTGCTGCTAAAACAAATGTAGTTGGGACGTGTAATATTTTGCAATCGGCTCGTGAACATGGAGTTAAGAAAGTGATTTATTCTTCTACTTCTTCAGCCTATGGAAGTATTAATATTCCTCCTCTACAAGAGGAAATGCCTAAAGATTGTTTAAATCCGTATTCAGTTACAAAATGTGCTGGCGAAGATTTGTGTAGAATGTATACCAATCTTTTTGAAGTAAATACAATTGTTTTTAGATATTTTAATGTCTATGGTGATCGACAACCGTTACGAGGTCAATATGCCCCGGTTGTGGGAATTTTTTTGAGACAAAATCAGAATAATGAACCCATGACTATTGTAGGAGATGGATTACAACGACGAGACTTTACCCATGTTTCGGATGTTGTAGAGGCAAACATTTTAGCCGCCACTTCTCAAAATAAATTAGCCCAGGGACAGATTATAAATATTGGCACAGGACGTAATCATTCTGTGTTGGAACTATCAAGAATGATTGGGGAGGAAGCAATTCATATTGCTTCTCGGCCCGGTGAGGCTGCCGAAACTTTAGCAGACAATACCAGAGCACGAGAATGGCTTTGCTGGGAACCCAAAGTTTGTCTAGAAGACTGGGTTCGGGAGCAAAAAAATATTGATGGCCAAAGAGGATAAAATCTTGGTCACAGGTGCTTCCGGCATGGTTGGTAATGCCTTGAGGGAAATTCTTCCTACTGCGTTTTTTTTGAATTCAAAAAAATATGATCTTCGTCATACCCATGAAGCTAATTACATTTTTGCCAGATATCAACCCACTCATGTTATCCATTTGGCTGCAAAAGTAGGAGGGGTGAAGGCAAACTCTGAGAAGTTAGGATCTTTTTATTACGAAAATATAATGATAAATACTAATGTTCTCGAAGCAGCACGTAAATTCAACTCGAAGAAAGTGTTATCCCTTTTGAGTACATGCGTTTATCCTGATAGTGCAAATTATCCTTTGACTGAAAATCAAATTCATAATGGAGAACCCCATGCGTCCAATTATGGATATGCCTATGCAAAACGTATGCTTGATATTCAATCGAAAGCTTATAGAGAACAATATGGGTGTAATTTTATGACCATTGTGCCAAATAATCTTTTTGGAGAGTACGATAATTTTCACTTAGAGGAATCACATTTAATTCCGGCTATTATAAGAAAAATTTACGAAGCAAAAGAAAAAGGGGGAAAAGTAGTTTTATGGGGCGATGGAATGGCTTTGAGGGAATTTACTTACTCTAAAGATTTAGCGAAAATTATAGTATTCTTACTGGACGAATATAATGAATGTGAACCAATTAATGTTGGTAACACAAACGAGTATACGATAAAAGAAGTAGCAGAAACAATAGCAGATATTATGAGTTTTGACGGCAAAATAATTTGGGATGAGACAAAACCTAAAGGACAACCTCGCAAGCCATCAGATAATTCTAAGTTACTGAGTATGGGATGGCCAAAGAACGATTATACATCATTTAGAAAAGCATTAGAAAATACATGTACCTGGTTTGTTAAAAATTATCCCAATGTAAGAGGCATGTGATGAAGAAGGCACTAATAACGGGAATCACCGGACAAGACGGTGCATATCTTTCAAGGCTTTTACTTGAGAAAAATTATGAGGTTTATGGTTTAAAGAGGCGCAGCTCTCTTATAAACACCAATCGCATAGATGAAATATATGATCACCCTAGTTTTAAATTGCTTTATTTTGATCTCAACGATACATCAGCAATTTGGGATTTAATGATTAAAATTCAACCTGATGAAATATATAATCTTGCAGCCCAATCCCATGTCCGTGTTTCTTTTGATATATCAGAACATACAGTAGATGGAATCGCAATGGGAACATTACGAATATTAAACGCGATGAAAACTGTTTGTCCTAACGCTCGTTTTTATCAAGCATCATCTTCAGAAATGTTTGGAGATAATCCAAACTATCCTTTTAATGAAGAATCTCAATTTATGCCAGCCTCTCCTTATGCTTGCGCCAAAACATTTGCACACAATTTGGTAAGGAATTATAGAAAAAGTTACAATATTCATGCATCTAGTGGTATCCTTTTTAATCATGAGTCGCCCATGCGCGGAGAAACATTTGTTACACGCAAAATTACTTTGGCAGCAGCAAAAATTAAATTGGGATTACAAGATAAGTTATTTCTTGGAAATTTGGATGCAAAACGAGACTGGGGGTTTGCAGGAGATTATGTAGAAGCGATGTGGAAGATGCTTCAACAAGACAAACCAGATGATTATGTTATTTCTACAGGCGAATCCCATACTGTAAGAGAGTTTTTAGAGTGTGTTTTTTCACATGCTGGATTAAATCCAGAACAATTTGTTGAAATAGATGAAAGATTGTTTAGACCCCAAGAAGTACCATATCTCTTGGGGAATAATTCAAAAGCTCAACAAGTATTGGAGTGGGAACCAAAAGTAAAATTTGAACAGTTATGTAAAATGATGTTCAAAGCAGATTATGAATATTTAAAAGCCGACAATTCACTTCAGGATGTTTGGTAAAAGGAGAAAATAAATGACATTTAAATTATCTAATCAAGCAGTGGGAGCTTTAATGCTTGCACTTCAAAAGGGATTGATGGAGCAAATTGACATTACTGATATGCTCAAGAAATTCAATTTGACAAATTCAGCCGATGGCCTTATTGTAGAAAATCCGCCTGTGGTTGAGATCAAAGATACGGGCGACGAAGCAGTTGCCTAAATATTGTTATTCATGCAAGGGGTGTGATGCTAAATTTGAGGTTTTTCACTCCTTGCATGATACATATACAATTTGTAAAATTTGTGATGTGTCGGGATCTCTGGAGCGAGTACCAAGCGATATATTTTTATCTATAAAAGATGGACATTCACCACAACATAGCACTCCTGGAAGACTTGTGAAAGACGCCATTGATGAGACAAAAAAAGAACTCCACAAAGAAAAGGATTCACTAAAAAATAGGATGTATAACAAATGAACGAATTATTTATATTGTTGGGCACTGCTTTGTGTTTGTCGTGCTCTTTCAGCATAATAATGATTTGGTATGTGAGGTCTTCACTTCTCAAAACACGAGAAGAGATAAATATCATTTATACTGCATCAGAGGAAATGGTTGAAGTTTTTAGTATGATAGACACTTATAAAGAGCACTTGAATTCAGTCTACGAGATGCCAACTTTTTATGGAGATAGCACTTTAAAAAGCTTACTAGACCACACTAACCAGATGATTGAATTTTTGAAAAAATATGATAAGGTTTATTCTTTCACCCAACCTGATCTTGAAGAACAATTATCTGCGGCACAAAATGATACGGAAGAAGATGAATATGAAGAAGAAACGCAAGAGTAGACAATATTTTACTCAGATACATGAAGATGCTATTTTAGAATATATTTCGTGCGATAAAAGTCATCGAAGGAATTTCCTGTATAGAGAAGTCATACGACCTGTATTTTTGGAGATGATTAATAAAATTGTTTTTACCTATAAATTCACTTCACTTCCCAACGTAGATAGTTTAAAAGATGAGTGCGAAATCCAT
>TARA_R110000851_G_scaffold307407_1_pt1 | contig 16155 bp, 11 predicted proteins | sample TARA_R110000851 | Tara Oceans TARA_R110000851 (sample SAMEA4397627) | marine metagenome | biome: Polar Biome; feature: [DCM] deep chlorophyll maximum layer (ENVO:01000326); material: water (ENVO:00002006), including particulate matter (ENVO:01000060) such as... | depth 17 m | reverse complement strand
GGTTTGCGTGTCTAGAACCTTGATGGCAGGAATACCGGCGGTTTGAGTGTCTAGAACCTTGATGGCTGGAATACCGACGGTTTGCGTTTCAATTCCATTTACCATAGCAACACTACTGATAGATAATGCCGATAAAACTGCTACTGTAATTATTCCTTTAATCATTTTAATCTCTCTTATATTTGGTAATTCAAGCTCAGGGTTAAATAACAATATTATTTTTACAACTGAACCTAGAATGCATTTGTCATGCCAAATATATGAGGAGATGATTTATTTTTTAATTAACCTGCCGTTTAGAGTGTCAAATTTGAGTTTGTCTGCAGTGAGCATTAACTCAAAGTCTGCTTCTTTGATAGGCTTACTGTATATATATCCCTGAATTTCTTCACAGTTAAGTGCTTTTAAAATGTTGAGTTGTGAGGTTTGTTCTACACCTTCACCAACGACCGTCAACCCCATATTATGGGCAATGGTAATAATAGAATCTACCATCTTGAGGTCGCGGTCTGATTTATCAATATCATCAACAAAGGTTTTATCAATTTTTAAACAGTTGATAGGGAATCGTTTTAAATATGATAAAGAAGAGTAACCGGTACCAAAATCGTCAAGAGCGAGGCTAATACCCATTTTTGCCAATTGTTGCATCACTTTAATGGCTTGCTCTGGGTTTTTGATGACAGTGCTTTCAGTGATTTCCAGTTCTAAGTGTTCAGCCGGTAGCTTTGTGAGGCGTAAAATAGACTCTATGCGTAATAATAAATCAGGAAGTGCAAATTGTTTTGATGACAAATTGACCGCAACTCGACCACTAAATAGTCCTAGTTCTAACCATTTCTGCGCAGCAAAACAGGCTTTTCGCATTACAACATCACCAATTTCAACTATCAGGCCGTTTTCTTCTGCAAGTGGAATAAATTCATTCGGTCCTATCAGGCCTAATTTAGGGTGATTTAATCTCACTAACGCTTCCATTCCAGTGAGGCGATCTTTTTTTACATCGACTTTAGGTTGGTAATAGACTTCAAATAAATCATCTTTTAGTGCTTCCCGAATTAAACTTTCGATTTCCAGTTGGCGTAAAGCATTTTGGTTTAATGATTCTGAATAGAACTGATAGCGGTTACCACCCCCTGACTTAGCGTGATACATGGCGATGTCCGCTTTACGCAATAAGGCTTGCTCATTTTGCTCATCTTCAGGATAAAGCACAATGCCGATACTAATACCTAATACTAGCGAGTCATTATTAACAGTGAAGGCGGGTTTTAGACAGTTAATGACTTGGGTAGCGATGGCGGCACAAGAACCTATATCTGGGAGTTGATCGACGAGTAAAGCAAATTCATCACCTCCGAGACGGTATAAGCTGGCATGTTTTGGAATGGTTGACTGAATTCGCTTAGCAACACCAATCAATAAATCATCACCAATTTGATGGCCTAAAGAATCATTGATACGCTTAAAGTTATCTAAATCGAGTACCATTAAGGTGTGATGAATGTCTTTTTTGACTAAGTTGCTTAAGGTCACTTGTAAACTAGAACGATTAGGCAGTCCGGTAAGTAAGTCATTATTAGTCAGTTTTCTGAGCTCTTCTTCTTGCTGTTTACGGCGGGTAATATCGGAAAACACGCCAACGTAATGACTTGTTTCGCCTTGCTCATTGTATATGGCGTCGATTGTCAGCTCGATTAAGAAAAAACCGTCTTTGCCTTTACTTGCTTCAATTTCACCGCTCCAACGACCTTGTTGCTTTAGTAAATTTCTTATTTGTTCAGAATAACTTGCTGGATAGCGAGTGAAATTGAGTATTTCATGGACAAACTTCTCTTTTGTAGAGGCTGTTAGTTCACAACAGGCATTATTGACTTCAACAAATTGATACTTCTCATCGAGAATAAACATCCCTTCAGAGATATTCTCAATTGCTCTAGCGAACAAGCGTAATTGCTCTTCTGCTTGTTTAATATTATTGATATCTTTAATGGTGCCCGTCATCCGTAGCGGCTGATCTTTTTGATCGCGTTCAACTATTTTTGCTCTGTCTAATATCCATATCCATTGCTGGTTACGCGCTTTAACACGATAAGCAATTTCAAAATGGTCGGTTATCGCATTAAAATGATCGTTTAACGCTTTGGTGACTCTATCTCTATCGAGAGGGTGGATATTACTTTCTTCGTCAGCATTACCCGAGCGACGACCATCTTGAGGGAAGTCTAAAGAACCCCAAATGTTAGAGCGGTAGATTTTGCCACTTTCAATATCCCAGTCCCACATTTCATCGCCACTACCCCATAAAGACAGCTTTAACCGCTCTTCACTCTGGGCTATTTGTTTCTGAATTTCACGGCGACGAATTATAATCTTAAAAGAGATGATAATTAAAGCTAATATAAATAGTCCGTATACTAATTTTGCTTCCAGAGATAACCACCAAGGTGGGGTTACTAATATTTTTATACTCTTAATATCTGTTTTTCTACCAGAGAGTCTATTTTTAGCATATAACTTAAAGGTATATTTATCAGCTGATAAATTTGTATAAGTTACATTGTTATTTCCCTTTGTAGATAACCAATTTCTTTCTAGGCCTTCTAAGTAATAAAAAAATTCGAAATCATTATTATTTTTTCCTAGAACATTAAATTTAATTGTAAATGGATAGTCTGAGTGTTTTAGTATGATTTGATCTAAATTATTTATTGGTTTTTTGAGGATTTTTGAACCAACGCGGACTGGGGTGTTAAATAAAAGGAAATCAGACAGTTTTATAGTGGCTATAGAATTTTCTGATATTGCAGATAATATTTTTTTAGGCTCTACTAAACTAAGACCTTCACCCCCCCCAAATAATACTGACTTATTCAGTGTTAGTAATGATTGGGTGTTGTAATCTTTTAATACACCATTTTCAACGCTAAGTGTGTGAGTGATATTTGTATTAGTATCAATTATATAAACTTCTCTATTTGAAGATGCGACCATTATATTATCTACAAAAGCTATTGAGTATATTACTTTTTTTCTATTGAATATTATTTTCGGTTTGCTAAAGATATTTTTATCTGTAGAATAAATAGAACTTCGAGTGCCAAAATATACTTTGTTGTTTTTAACCGCGATATTAAACACAATGTCTTCATTAAAAACTTCGGTTATTTTATTATTTTCCCATATAAGTAGCCCTGCTTGTGATGCAATCCATAATTTAGAGTCAATCTTAACCATATCATAGATTGGGTAACTGAATTTAGTATTTATTTCTTCAATAACCTCACCCGTTATCGATAAAACTTGCACTTCACCTTTGAAGTTTGAACTATAGAGTTGCTCTAGATCTTTGTTATATTTAATGCTGACAATTAACTCATTGTTTAGTTTTCTTTCTTTTCCATTTTCAATATTTATTAAATATAGTCCAGACTTAGTGCCAACAAAAGCTTTTTTGTTTATCACTAATATTGATTTTGGCCCATATGGCAATGATGTTTTAATCGTCTTCTTTAAAACTATACTTTTGTCATATACGTATATTTTATTTCCGTCATTAACTAGGAAAATATCATCTTTATATTCTGAAATCGACCATATGTTATTTGGAATGTCTTTGATTTTTTTTACTAAGTTGTTTTCTGGTGATATCTTTATGAATCCATCATTATAATTGGATATGTAAAGGTTTCCCCCATTGGCTGATATGAAAGATTTAATGAACTTTTCACCTTCAACTTGAAGTTCTCCTAATGATGTCCATGTTATTTTATTATTGTTTTTTTTAAGACTAAATATTTTGTTTTCGTACAATCCTATGACATTGTTCATATTAGTATAATCAATGGATAAATCTATAAGCTTTAATTTAGATATTTTTTTAATTTTTTCATTAATAATATATATGCCTTGATCTGTTGCGGCAATTACATTGTTCTTAAATATTATAATATCGTTAGATTTGCTTATTATTTTTTTTGTAGTATTCGTATTATTTGTAAAAACACTACCTTCATAGTTTCTAATGTAAAAAATACCATTAAACTTTAAGATGTTTTTTATTTCTTTTAGATTGTCATCTTCAAAAATTAAATACTGATTATTGCTTTCTTCATAGGTCACAAATTTACCATTTAAACCAATGAAAATTTTATCATCTTGTTTTGATATTGACCAAATGGCTTGATCACCAATTTGAGTAGAAATACTGTTTCTACTGAATGACTCTGTTTCTTTATCAAATTGAACGAGACCTTTATCCGTCCCAACTAACAGCACGCCATTATCATCTATAAGCAAATTGCGGATAAAAGAACTGGGGAGAGACTTTGCATCGTCACCAGCATAGAACTGTTTAAACTCGTTACCATCAAAACGGTTTAAGCCATTGATGGTACCAACCCAAACGTAGCCCTCTTTGTCTTCTACAATGGCGGTAACGGTATCTTGTGATAAACCATCGGCAACACCATAATTGGTATGATTGAGTAGAATATCAAAATTTGATTCGGTGTTGTCAGCTTCAATGGCTGTAACGCCAAAGCTACAAATAAAATAAACACAGATTAACAATAAAATTTTAGGCATAATTTTTATACTTATTCTCTTTCGATGCCGCAAAGAAGTTGATGAATTGTCTACTTTTTCAGAAACCTGAGCCTTTGTCAAAAGCATGTTAACAAAAAAGGTGTGATTGATAGAATATCACACAACAGGTACGATAATATTTACTAAATGTCTATTTTTAATCAATGACTTATGTGATATTAACGTTTTATTTAGCATTTTGCACCGTTAATATCGGTAGCGACTATTTTGTAACCGTAATCGCAGTCTCTTTTCTGCCGTAGACATTTACTAAAACTGAAATTTATCCGTCTGTTGTTTAAATGTTTTTAAGTCTACAATCATATTATTTGAACGCAGGCTCGCTTGACTGTGATGTTGTTTACCGCTGTTAAACAAGACTAAGCGGTCACAATCTTTACTGCGCATGTGAGCCACCATAAACTTAATCAAATCTGCTCTTGTGAGCTTTTCTACTTCAGCCACGACCATCTCACGTTGATTAAATTCATAATCGCGGTTTCCTAAGCTCACCCAATAGCGTTGGCTGCGTGTTTTTAGGTTGGTATCGTGCTCCATTATTTGACCTATCATGCCTCGTTTAGTGCTTTCCCATTGTTGATTGGTTATTTGCATCACGGCATAATTAAAGTCGGCGATGAACTCATCTATGGCTTCGAGTAGTTGTCTTGGACCTGTAGTGGGGGATTGAACATAGAAAATCATCCCTGGATGTCGGTTTAATGGCAAGTAGCCTGTTCCTACCATGTAGCCCAATTGTTGTTTAGTGCGTAACTCATGGAAAAAGGTTGATGACATTGTATGGTTTAGTAGGCTAAATAACGCCATACGATCAGGTGTTGCCATACGAGACTGATAGTAAACAATAATCGCGCTGTCTTGGTGATCCATGGTTTTTTCGCGAAGCAATGAGCCTCTTTTATCGAGATTGATAAGTTCGCGAGATGATTCAGCGCTTGGCTTTGTTACCAAAGATAATAAATGCTGCAAACGCTTGGCGAGTTGTTGAGCTTCTTCAACGAGCCAATCCCCGTAAACTAATCCTTCAAGATAAATCTTTTTGTAAAATGCGCTAACATGATTATGCAAATCATCAAGGGTCAGTAGCGTGAGTTGTTCAGCCATTGTTGTCGGTTCAAAACTGCTTTTTTGTAGCGTGACCGTTAAGCTGGTAAATAATTGTGATATTGGCTTAGCTTGAGCAACATTATTCCAACTGCGTAATATCTGTTTTTTAATCATGTTAAAGCGCTGCTCGGTAAAATTACGCTCGCGTGCTTTTTTGATTATTAAGGTTAATAGCTTTTCTTGGTTACCAGTAAAGCCGGTTAAATGGAGGGTAATGCCCCCTTGGTGGGGGTAGATATTGTAGTTAAGGCCAGCAACCTCTGCTTGATATGTTGGTTCTGTCAGGTAATCGATAAGCATTTCGACGTACAGTCTTGTTAATGCTGCCTGTCTTGGCGTTGAGCTAGCTTGATCGGAATCTAATGATAAGTATAAATGCCCTTTAGGGACATTGAACTCATCATCTTTTTTATGCCAAATACGGTAACCTTCACCTTCAGCAACAATAGTGGGTACTGGTGTATTACTTTTGTTTGCTCGAGCTTGTGGATCCGAGACAATAAACGGATTTTTTTCAGGTAGTTTAAGATCTTCTCTTATTGAAACCGTAGACCATTTTTTTATTTGTTGAGCTTGTAATGGCCTAACTTGGTAAGGGGTGTCGTACCATTGGGCTTGATTATCGACCTGAGACTCTTTTGCTACCGTGAGGAGACGCATATTGGTCGCCGACATCAATGAAAGGAGGTGTTTTGTTTCATCCTCAAGCATCTCATCCATGCGATAGTCGCCATAAATAATGTTTTCAATATCGTAATGGTGCATGTTGATGCTGAGATGACTCGCTAAATCCAAGGTTTTGATCTGTTCTTGGAAACGAAAGGCAGTATCAAGTAGATTGGCACGTTCTTGGTAACGCCATGCTTGAACACCTTGTTGCTTTATCAGTTCGATATATTCAAAGACACAAGAGACCACTTCATTTAGTTCAGTAAATCCCTTGTCGGTTAGCTGTATGCTGATCGAATAATCTTTGAAATTGTAACCATTTATGCCACCGCCAGCAGATAAATGGTTGGCTAATCCGTGTCCTTTTAAATAAGACAATAAACTCCCCGGACTTTCATTACCGAGTAAGTGGCTAATAAAGGTGAGGGGTTTACGTTTATAAAATTGGTCTATCTCTGGGAGTGAAAAGCAAATACTGAGTCGTTTTTGATCTTTCAACGGTACAATTTGTATATGTGTTTGTTGCTGAACCTCGGTTATCAGTGCTTCAGAAGGATAGTGTTTACTTACATTTCTATTGAGTATTTTTGAAAAATATTGTCTAACGATGGTGTCGAGTTCTGCGATAGGACGAGGCGCTACAACGCACAACGTCATAATATTAGCACTGTAATGTTGCTGATAAAAAGCCAGCAGTTCATCCCGAATGTCTGCTTGTTTACCTGCTAATGTCGCTTGGTTACCCACAGAGAATTTTGAAAACGGATGTTTTGGGTTAACGGTTTCTTTTTGAACTTGGTAGACTCGACGAATGTCATCTTTTAATTTTAAACTAAACTCCGATTCTATTGCCTGCCTTTCTCTATCCACTAACTCTAAATCAAACTTGGGAGCAATGAAAAATTGACTAAACCGGTCTAACGAACCTTCTAAAGCTTCTGCATTAATGCTATAAAAAAAGTTAGTTTGTTCTGTGCCTGTCCACGCATTATTGTTTCCACCATGTTGATTAATATAAGCATGGTATTCACCTGAGTCTGGATATTTTTCTGTGCCTAAAAACAACATATGCTCAAGAAAATGCGCCATACCGGGCCGTTCAACGGGATCGTCAAAATGACCAACACTGACAGCCATTGACGCTGCAGCTTGATTCGATTGCATATCTTCAACCAATAATACTCGAAGTTGATTGTCTAACACTCGATATTGGTACTGACGATGATCATTTTGGCTTTTATAAACTGCTGGAAATTCAGGCAAGAGGAGACTCCAGAAAAGATAACTTGTTATATATTGATCTTGTTATTACTTTTTAGCAAATTACCTTGGCTTGTTTTATTCGATTATCGACTAAAGTTTATCGAAATAACCTCAATTCTAGGTTTGTTGTTGCGCTGATTAACGCTACAATTGGCTAAGAATGATAATAAAAACATCACGAGAGAAGTATGCAGCTATTTTTGATGCGCCATGGTGAAGCGGGTTTTGATGCACCGTCAGACAGGGAACGAAAGTTAACTGATATTGGCCGTATTCACACAGGTTTTATGGCTAATTGGTTAGCAAAACAGGTTAGCCATTTTGATTTGGTTATTGTGAGTCCTTATTTACGTGCACAACAAACATGGCAAGAAGTCAATAAACACCTATCCGATCCCCGTAAGTGGTTAGTGCTTGATGATGTCACCCCCTCTGGAGATGCCAAAATGACTGTTGATATTGTGCTTGCTTATGCAGAGCAATATAAAGCGGATAATGTATTGGTTATTGCACATATGCCTATTTTAGGCTTTATGGTTAGTGAACTTGTGGCAGGTATTGAGCCACCGTTGTTTGCTACGTCTGCGGTGGCTCACATTGACATGCATGGCCAGCACTCTAGTTTTGTGGCTATGACTGCACCACATCAAGTTATTGTGTAATGACAATATTGGTTGTAATCATGTGTACTCATAAAAAGGTAAGTCAGCACTTACCTTTACTAACACTTTTTGCGCTTATTACCTCGAATTAACGTCGGTGAGGTTGCTCACCAATATCAATTAATACCAATAACGCTGCATCGCCACCCCATTCTTTTGGCGCTTGATGGAATGCTTTTACGTTTGGATGTTGCGCTAACCACATTGGTGTTTGCTGCTTTAAAATCCCCATACCATAGCCGTGCATGACACAACAACATATTGTGCTTTGCTTAACGCATGCCAGGATAAGTGCTGCTAATTCAAGTTTGGCTTCAGCTTGACGCATCCCGTGTAAATCAAGCAGTAGGTCAGGTGAATAGTCACCACGTCTTAAACGTTTTAATTCAAGCTTATCTGTGTTGGCATTAATCCAACGCATAGGACCATTAATCGGCAGAAGCGGCTGATATGTATCCGAAAAATAACTGTCAACATGGATCTGACGTTCTTTTATTTCGAACTGTTGTTTGGGTTTGACAGGCTGTTTAAAGTAGTGGGTATCTTGTTTTAGTGGTTTGATACCATCGATTAATGTACTAAACAGCGATAAGTCTACATAATTATTGTCTTTCATCGGCGTATTGTATTGAATTTTAGGTCATCTTAATAGACATCAGTTACAATAGCTGAGAAGAATTTTTAAGGAGTGTGTTTTGGATAAGATCTTTGTAGATGAAGCTGTCACTGAGTTACGCACCATAGCTGATATGTTGCGTTGGGCTGTCAGTCGTTTTAATGATGCTAACATTTATTATGGCCACGGAACGGATAATGCCTGGGACGAAGCGATTGCATTGGTTTTTGATGCTTTACATTTACCCGAAGAAATCGGCCAGCAGGTTATTTTAAGTAATTTAACCAGTAGCGAAAAACACAAAATCGTTGAATTGATTATTCGCCGTGTACGTGAACGTTTACCGGTTCCGTATTTGACCAATAAAGCCAATTTTGCCGGACTCGAATTTTATGTTGATGAGCGCGTACTTGTACCACGCTCACCGATAGCAGAAATGATCAATTATAAATTTAGCCCTTGGTTATATAATAAACCTGTTAATCGCATTATGGATTTATGTACCGGCAGTGCTTGTATTGCCATTGCTTGTGCCTATGCGTTTGAAGATGCTGAAGTTGACGCCTTAGATATTAGTGAAGATGCACTTGAAGTGGCTCAGATTAATGTTGAGTCTTTGGGTGTGTTAGAACGTGTTTTCCCTATTCAATCCGATTTATTTTCGGCGATCCCTAAAGGTCCTCATTACGATTTAATTGTATCTAACCCTCCATATGTTGATGCTGAAGATATTGGCGATATGCCTCAAGAGTATCATCACGAACCCGCGATAGGGTTAGCGTCTGGTAATGATGGCTTAGATTTAACCAAACGCATTTTGGCGAATGCGGCAGATTATTTGACCGAAACCGGTTTACTTGTGGTTGAGGTGGGTAATTCAATGGTGCATTTGATTGAGCAATATCCTGATATGCCGTTTACTTGGGTTGATTTTGAATTTGGCGGTGATGGTGTGTTTGTATTAACTCGTGATCAGCTAGTTGAAAATGAAACACTTTTCGCCATCTACAAAGATGCTGAATAATCGCGATAACATTAGCGACAAGAATAGCACTCAATAAAGTGAATAATTAATAGAGGTAGTTAACGCGCATGTCAGGAAATAGTATTGGCCAAAACTTTGTTGTGACAACATTTGGTGAAAGCCATGGTGTTGCTCTAGGTTGTATCATTGATGGTTGTCCTCCAGGGCTTGAGTTAACCGTTGAAGATATGCAACGTGATTTAGACCGTCGTCGTCCTGGCACGTCACGCTACACCACTGCCCGGCGTGAAGCCGATGAAGTGAGAATTCTGTCAGGCGTCTTTGAAGGTAAAACCACTGGCACCTCTATTGGTTTGTTGATTGAGAATACCGATCAACGCAGCCAAGACTATTCCGACATAAAAGACACTTTTCGTCCTGGTCATGCAGATTATACCTATCAGCAAAAGTATGGCATGCGTGATTATCGTGGCGGTGGTCGCTCGTCTGCGCGTGAAACCGCAATGCGCGTTGCTGCCGGTGCGGTTGCTAAAAAATACCTTAAACAAGTTCATGGCATTGAAATCCACGGCTATCTTGCTCAATTAGGGCCAATTTGCGCCGAGACCATCGATTTAACTCAAATTGAACAAAATGCATTTTTCTTCCCTGATGCCAGTAAATTACAAGCATTGGACGAGTATATGCGTGGTTTACGTAAATCTGGTGATTCGATTGGTGCCAAGATAACTGTGGTGGCAACCGGCGTACCTGTGGGGTTAGGTGAGCCAGTATTTGATCGCCTCGATGCTGACATTGCCCATGCACTAATGGGCATTAATGCAGTGAAGGGCGTTGAAGTGGGCGATGGCTTTGGGGTTGTCACTCAAAAAGGCTCTGAAGGTCGCGACTTAATGTCACCACAAGGATTTGCGTCGAACCATGCTGGCGGAGTGCTGGGGGGCATTTCATCCGGTCAACCTGTTGTGGCTCATATTGCGCTAAAGCCGACCTCAAGCATTAGTGTGCCTGGTCAAAGCATGACAGTACAAGGTGAAACGATTGAGATGATCACCAAAGGTCGTCATGATCCTTGTGTCGGAATTCGTGCCGTACCCATTGCTGAAGCGATGCTTGCTATCGTGTTAATGGATCATTTATTAAGACATCGTGCTCAAAACCACGATGTGACCAGCCAAACGCCCGTTATCGGAATGCGCTAATGTCCTCAGTTATATGTCCTGAGCCGGATTTACGCTGGCTCAGGGCTTGTTATTTCTTTTTCTTTTCTATTCTTGGCATCATGGTCCCCTATTTGGGGGTTTTCTTTGACAGTCGAGGCTTCAATGCCCAAGAGATAGGTTTTTTGTTGGCGATATTAATGGCTACTCGCATTGTCGCACCTAATGTGTGGGCGGCGGTTGCTGATCGAACTGGCATGCGTTCAGAACTGATTAAATTAGGTTCTTGTGCCGCGGCGATCACCTATATCAGTTTTTTCTTTGATGGCAGCTTTGTCTATTTAGCGATTAGTCTGGCGATATACACGTTTTTTTGGAATGCGATTTTAGCTCAGCTAGAAGTGATTACCTTAGAAACGCTAGGTGACAAAGCTGAGCGTTATGGCGCTATTCGCAGTTGGGGCAGTGTGGGTTATATCGTGTTGGTGATCAGTGGTGGTCTTGCCATTGATTATTGGGGCCCTGAAGTGTTGCCCTATATGGGCATGATATTGTTTTTAGGTTTGTTTGCGTGTTCGTTACCTTTGCCTGCTAACCGCAGCGTTGTCGTCAATAAGTCCGAACGACCTAAGCTCAAGCTTGATGCCTCATTAGTGTGGTTTATGTTGTCTGCAATGTTACTCCAGATGAGTGTCGGACCATTTTATGGCTTTTTTGTATTGTATCTAAAACAGGTTGGCTACTCTGAGACCATCGCTGGTTTGCTGGTTGCCTTAGGCGTTCTAGCCGAAATCGTTATCTTCTTTTATTCATCTCGCCTTATTCGCCAATACGGTATCCGAGTATTACTCGTTGTGAGTATTTTACTGACGGTTATTCGCTGGCTACTTTTAGCCTTTGGCGTTGAATACGTTTCATTATTGATAATCAGCCAATTATTGCATGCATTTACCTTTGGTTTAGTGCATGCGGCCTCAATCCATTTTATTCATCGACACTTTAATGTTAGTCATCGCAGCACAGGACAAGCATTATATGCCAGTGTCAGTTTTGGTGTGGGCGGCGCATTAGGCACATGGATAAGTGGCATTATTTGGGGGGATGGTAGTCAAATTATGTGGGTTTGGATATTTGCAGCAGGTTGTGCTTTTTTATCAATGCTTGCGGTTATAATGATCCCAAAGATTAATGGCGCAGCATCCGCAAACGCACTACAAAGTTAATCTCAAATTGTGTTGTCGCAACAGCAAGGAGTCGACGTGAAACGTTTTCGCTTAGGGGTAATTATTAATCCACTGGCAGGATTAGGTGGGAGTGTCGGTTTAAAAGGCTCTGATGGTGTTGCTAATGATGCCATTGCCAAAGGAGCCATACCTAAAGCGCAGCAGCGGATGCAACAAGCCTTAGCGGTAGTGCTACCTTTTGCTGACACGATTGATATTATCACTGCATCGGGCGACATGGGTGCAGATTTGTGTCGTCAAATGGGGTTTCAAACAAATGCGGTGTATACCTGTAGTGCAACGACATCTTCGCTAGATACCCAGCAAGCGGTAACTTATTTACTTGAACAACAGTTGGATTTACTGCTTTTTGCGGGGGGGGATGGCACGGCTCGCGATATTTCTGCCGTGGTTGAAGACAAGCTACCTGTATTAGGCGTTCCTGCCGGAGTCAAAATTCATTCAGGTGTTTATGGCATTACGCCTCATGCTTCAGGGCTCGTGGTGAGCATGTTGTTAAAAGGTGAGTTAGTCAGTTTAATGTCAGCCGATGTAATGGATATTGATGAAGTTGCGTTTAGGCAAGGCACTGTCAGAGCCAAACGCTTTGGCGAAATGATGGTTCCTGCTGAGCCTAGATATATTCAAGCGGTAAAAATGGGTGGCAAAGAAGTCGATGAACTCGTGTTAGCTGATATTGCCGCTGACATTATCGAGTCAATGGAAGATGAGCTTTATATCATGGGTTCAGGTAGTACCGTTGCGGCGGTTATGGAAGACTTAGGCATTGATAATACCTTGTTGGGTGTCGATGTCATTCAACATAAAGCGCTAATTGCCAGCGATGTTACTGCTAAGCAATTACTTGAACTCACAAATGATACAGAATCTTGTCCTGCTAAATTGGTGATAACCTTAATTGGTGGTCAAGGTCACATATTGGGCCGCGGTAACCAACAATTATCGCCAGAATTAATAAAACGCATAGGAAAAGACAATATTTTAATCTTAGCCACAAAAACTAAGCTTAAAGCACTTGAAGGCAGGCCATTAATTGTGGATAGTGGCGACCCTGAATTAGACAAAGCACTCACAGGCTATTACAAAATAGTCACTGGCTACCATGATTACGTGATGTACCAGGTTGCCAACCCAGATTTAGTGGAGAACTAAACCATGTTAGAACTGTACGATGCCGCATTAGAGTCTTGGATGGAAGACAGTGTTAGCAATAGCGACGATGATGCATTATTTGCGTGTGGGTATTTACAAGGTCACATAGCGGTAGTATTAGCCGAATTAGAAGTGGAAACAGAACAAGATCTACCAGCTCTGGATCTCAAGTTGGTGAAATGCTTAGCCTTGGCAAATGAAGAGTTAGAAGAACACGATTTTTCATTAGTAGAAGCTGCATGGCTGCAATTACGTCAACGTATTGTGGTTCAAGCGGCATAACCGGAAAAGATTAATCTGCTTTATGGCAAATATTCAAACGAGAGTGACAATTGGATTAGTTAATCCTAAAACCCCAGTCAATGTCGGTGGCATCATGCGTGCTGCAGGCTGTTATCGGGTCGATAATGTTTGCTATACCGGTAAACGTTACGAATTGGCCGCTAAGTCGGGTGATGCTCAATACGATGTGGACACTAAAGATGCTGCAAAGCGCATTCCTTTGGTCGGCGTCGAGTCATTACTCGATAGCGTGCCTGACGGAGCAACGATTGTGTGTGTTGATCTCGTCGTTGGGGCAACGCCATTGCCTTTATTTACTCATCCCGAAAATGCATTTTATATTTTTGGTCCAGAAGACGGCACTATTCCTCAGCAATTGATTGATGCAGCAACCGCGGTAGTTTACGTACCAACCGTTGGCTGCATGAATTTAGCCGCATCAGTGAATGTACTGCTTTATGATCGCCTTGCAAAAATGACCCAAATGGATGCTGGTGATGAGCTGATTAGACAAAGCCGCGATAATAACAATCGAACCAAAGTGAAGCATTGGTTAAAGTAATTTTCCTGAGAATACAATAAATGCCGGATGAGAAATCATCCGGCATTTTTATTTAAGCGTTTTAAGGTAAAAATTCACTGACGCTAAGGGTTACCAAGTCACATAGACAAAGCAGCGGTGTTTATTGGCCTTGTTAATTGATTGACATGATATTAAGCGCAATAGCATAAACATGCCAAATAGAAACTCGAGAACGTGGTTATTTGCTAATGTTAGATTTTTAGACGCGGTTTAAATGTGGAACATTCATTGATAAAATCTTGAATTATGAACTTAAGTGGTAGAAGTTGTGTGTAGGAAGACAACCGTCGAAGCGCCCTTAAATGCGAATAGTGAGGTTTGTGCTAAAGGTCAAGTAACCGTCATTAGATTGATGACTTCGTAAGACTTAATGGTTCAGAATGAAGCCTTTTTAGGAATATATAGATGTCGATATTAACGAGTTTATCTCAGTGGTTACCGTTTGGAAATGTGCCAGAAATGAACGCCGAAGAGGTGTATAAGCGTCTTAAGACAAATGATATTCAGATTGTAGATGTACGATCGAAAATGGAATGGAATAAGTCACATATCGAAGGCTCGTTAAATCTGCCCATAACAAAGCTTTCAATTGACACGATAAAACAGCTTGATCTATCACAAGAGATAACCACCGTCGTGATATGTCTATCAGCCCATCGTAGCATCCCAGGCGTTAGAAAACTTAACCAGTTCGGGTTTGAGGATGTTTATCAACTTGAGGGAGGAATGCTTAGCTGGTGGCAGTCAAAGTTGCCAACATCAACTATGACACATTAGGGCAGAGAGACTAAGTATGACGTTAATATTTTTGCATGGTTCAGGCTGTACTCGTGTTGTCTGGGAGCAGCAACTGTTTTGCTTTAATAATTGCTTAGCACTTAACTTACTGGATCACCCTGAAGGTAATGCGTTAAATAACGTGAGTGATCTCGCATAGTGGTGGGTCATTTACACTAAATAGACAAACCTGTTAGATGTGGTATTAATAGGCCGCTATTTAGGCAGTTGCAATGCAAGCCGCCTTATTAAAAAAGATCGATATTAAAGCGCTGGTGTTAATTGGTGCGGGCCGCGTTTAAACGTGACGCCCCTAAGGTCTTGGTTCGTTGTCAGTGATAGTAGAAAGCGGTGGGGATATGGCCTATTTTTTATTATCAGCTAACCAAAATATTTCAGAGTCATTAAGAACAAAAATTAACTCGTCAATTAAGGACAATGGCGCGAGCAGATTAAAAGTCAGGAAAATGACTGTAGGAGTTGGATTGCTTACTTCTGATACGTACGAACTTCGCCAGTGGGTTATGAATAGCTGAGCCCGACGAGATATTAAAATTTAAAATAGGTTAGGTAAAGCTAGGAGGTTTTAAAAAGAGGAATAACGATAAAAATGGTTGCGGGAGTAGGACTTGATAAAAAACTACAACCTTCGACTCTTTATTTATAAAAAGCTGAGCCCGACGATCTAGCAATTGTTCCATTATGCATCTGACAACGCTATCAATTATTTCAATTCTATTGACTAAAGAAATGGTTGCGGGAGTAGGACTTGAACCTACGACCTTCGGGTTATGAGCCCGACGAGCTACCAACTGCTCCATCCCGCGTCCGATAAAACGCTATCAATTATTTTTATTCTATTGACTAAAGAAATGGTTGCAGGAGTAGGACTTGATAAAAACTATGACCTTCGACTCTTTATTTATAAAAAGCTAAGCCCGACGAATCATCAATTTCTAGAACCGCGTCCTATAAGACTAGACGTTTAATATTCTTATTACTAAGAAATGGTTGCGGGAGTAGGACTTGAACCTACGACCTTCGGGT
>TARA_R110000851_G_scaffold95153_7_pt1 | contig 16160 bp, 3 predicted proteins | sample TARA_R110000851 | Tara Oceans TARA_R110000851 (sample SAMEA4397627) | marine metagenome | biome: Polar Biome; feature: [DCM] deep chlorophyll maximum layer (ENVO:01000326); material: water (ENVO:00002006), including particulate matter (ENVO:01000060) such as... | depth 17 m | reverse complement strand
TGGTGCTGGTGCTACAATACACTCACCCGGTGGTGTTGTGACTGCCTCATCAAAAGATGTCGGAAGCGCGCAAGTAGCAATGAAACCTCATCACCTTGTTGGTGATAACACAGGCGGTATTGAATATGATGAAGAATTGGACGAGAGCCTCATACCTTCAAATCATACTCCCCTTAGCGCAGGTGATGAACCACGCGCACCACCTCAAGGTGTTGGAACTAAACCCCACCCGTCAGTGTATCACAAGATACACATTCAACCTAATCAAAGAAACCAAAGCGACCCACCTGTTGGAGAAGCCCCAACCCACTATCAAGAATCTGTTCAGTTCGCATCACAGAAAGGTGGAGCATTTGAGATGTTTGACATCATCGACAATGACAAGAAAGGCGATTCATATATTTTTATTGTTCAGCCATCTAAGCGCGAACGAACAATGCAATTGTCAAGAATAACACCCGCGTCAATAGATGCTAACGATGCAACATATTTCACCGTGGAGTATGTTCAATCTAATGTGCGCGTCACTTCTATTGAAGTGAATGATTCGGGGATGGGTCGTTTCCTCATCATGCAAGGTCAAGGATTGATGAGTGATGTCGCAGACCAAACTGTATCATATTCCGGTGATGGCAGTCGTGATTCTCATATTGTCAAAGAAATACAACCGGGTGCGCCTGTTGTATCAGTCACTCTCGGTGGTGCAGGTCAAGGTGCAATCAACACAAAACCAACATGGGACCCTGCTACTTTGTCACGCGTTGGGTGGAACACTCGACATGATTGTGCCGCGCAAGTAGCCGTAGTCGGAAGTCCATACATTGATGTCGCCCCTTTGAATAACGCTGGAACATCTCTTGCTTCTTGGGGAACATTTTGTTTCCCAGCGACAGGTCGCATTTATTTACAGAATGGTGCGAGTGCTGAATACAGTTCAAAGACTGGAACGAGATTCACATTTGATAGTAGCACATCACTCGTAGGGACGGGTAAGATGGTTTTAGCCAACGGGCGCGAAGCCGCATCATTCAGTGCGTGGGAAACATCAAATTCATTAGAGGCTGGGGTCAAGATACTACTTGACCAAAACTTCGACTCAAGTTCTGTTTGTGGTGATGGGACTACAATCAATGATAGGTTGTTTCAATCAATTGGTTCTGTTCAGCACGATTATCAACTTGGGACACAATACGCAAGCACACGCGCGCTTGCTGAAATACCAGTCTTCCCTCAACAGTTCTTTGAAGACCGCGACGCTGGTATTTTCCCCGGTCCCGACAACAGCATGAAAATACACCTCGACGCAACAATGACAGCACAGGCGTGGAATCCTACACCTGTTGGTCGTCGCGCACCAAACCATCCAGCGACAGATTACGAAGCGTATGGACACTATCAATATGCCAAAATAAACAATTCACCTATCCGATGTATAGTCACCAACATCACGAAGAACGCATCAACGAACACAATCACTCTCGATGAAAGCCGGTTACCCGGTTCAAGTTTTGATGCCGCTGGTAATGTAAGAGGTATCAGCACACGGAGAACGCGCAGAATTGTATTAGGTAATGGTGAATGGGCTTACTACGAACGCGGCACAGGAGCAGGTCGAATACTGACATTGAGTAACTTGGCTACTCATTCGAGTGAAGACTTCTTTACATCGTTACAAATAGGCTCTCAAGTAGTCGTTGGTCTTTTACCCGACAACTCTAATTTTCCACTCGCTGGTGATGTTGGGTATGACTCATCCGCGCAAGAATACCGTCGTCCGTTTTACTATGACCGCGGAAGTGTGATGACTCAAGGTGGCAATCTTGATTACGGTTTGCGTCAATATGTCAGCGCAGTTGAATTCAAGGCTGGTCCAACATCAAATCCTCACTTGCCGCGTGTTAAAAACAAGAACGCACGATTGAAATTGATACTATATATAGCACTTTCAAGCCCACAGCAGTTCACTTTTGAAGGTGATATACCAAAAGGTAAGTTACCAACCAATTATCACTTCGCGGCTATCAACGAAGACACAGGACGCAAATACAAAATCACTTACAATTCTTCAACTAACGCAACTCTAATCACCGTTGTGGCTCACCCACTGCTTGATTCAAGCGCACCAACTCTTGCGCAAGGAAACACCCTCACAATTCTCGGTGTTTATTCTGTTGATGCGGCAACTATGCCTTTGAAGATTGAAGATGGTATTGCAAACGCAACATGGAATAATCCGTATTGTCCCGGTGGACTACGCTATGGTGATACTGTTTGGATGAATATGCACTACACCAACCCTCACGCCATAGAAGGGATGTTTGCAAAGTCGCGCGGTGTGTTGAATGAATACGAAGTATGGCGAGGTTTCAACGGCGGTAAGGGTAATTTAGGAACCGAAGCGCGAGATACATTACCGATTGAAAACTTTCTCATAGGTAACACCTGTCTTGAAACTGCTCGCAATTTTGTTCAACATGTGAATGAAACAATCAAACTCAACTGGACTGAACTTGGTCACACAACCAATCCACCTGTTGTAGCATTCCTCGACCCTTACCTTAGCACTGAACAACACGCGCGAGTGTTGCTTTACGATGTAGCACACGACCGTGAGTTTATCGCGTTCCATGACATACACATGCAGGTTCAAACAAGTCCAACTACCCCAACAATCAACGGTCTTGATGTAGCGGCTGGATTTAGAACACAACGAAAGGATAGGCAACACATTACCAAATATCATTCTCAAACAATCAACGGTGTATCATACACCTATGAAGACGGTAATGGCAAATCTCACTTTGTTGAGGGTGCATACGCGCATCGCAGTTGGTATTTGATGGATGAATCTTTCATGGTCACCACTCAATCATCAAGTGTAGCGACCCATCAATACAACCGCAAAGCGCGAAATACACCTCACTATGTCAAGTTCGGTGATGAAACGACACAGTATGGTCAAGGTCGCGTATCACAATCATCCGTTGATATGGAGAAAGCGGAGTTGCGGCACGCTGAAACAATTGACTATGATGAATCCAACTTGGTGCAAACAAACCATATAACCGCACCTCAATTTACAGCAACCTTCTTTGATACACCCGAAGGGACTCGCACAATATCTGCTTTCCTTTGTATGAAAGGGAAGCGCGCGATTGCTAACAACCTCTCATCTCACTACGAAGACCGATTGCAACACCTACCACATTGGACTGAAATGGATTTCATTCGTCGTTTAACAATTGATATGGGTGAAATAGGACTCAAAGAAGGTGTAACTGATATTGAAGCCGCGGCAAGAGAAATAGTCCGTCTTATCAATCAAGGTGGTGCATCTAATGGTCGTAGCAGTCAACGACGACCATCCGACCAATATGCCGGAGAAGGAGAAAGATTTGACATCAATCGTCGTAGCATCTCCACAGGAGGCACTGACACTCAAGAACCAACAGACGCTACTGCCGCTCATCAACACGCGGACTTTGCTGTTACTGGCTCAACACATGACCCTGCACCGTTTTGGATGGATAACGCATTCACATCATTCGACCGTGGCTCACACATGGGTTATCTTCGCGCGCATTTAGGTCGCGTCGTTGAAGATGCTAACGGGAATGAAGGGTATAGTATTGTTATACACAGCACAGTTCCCGGTGCAACAGGTCGTAATTTTTGCGCTTGGCTCGATAACAGCAAATCACAAGCCGAATACAAACCTCAATTTCTCATCGGTCATGGTGGCCGTTTCCGTAATTTTTACTGCGCACCGCCGGAGATGACTGGTGAAAACATGCACCCAGCCCCTATGCCTATTGATAAAAACGGAAAGCCGTTTGCACCCATTACAACATTAAGAGAGTATGTCGCTTTGGACGAAGGCTCGGATGAGTTCTTTACAAATCAACATCTTGGGTTTGCGGCAAACTTTAACACAACAATTGATGGAGAGGAAAGTCCAAACACCGGAGCATCAACAGGGCGCGCGTCAAACACAGGTGCTATGGAATCATTTGAGAATGGTGGTCAAAAATTCACTGTTCGCGAAGGATTGCAAACAGGTAGTCGCGCTAAGGCACGAATAAACTTCGGTGGTATTGTTGCCGCTGGTATCCCCGGCTTCGCGCCCGATGCTGGTATATGGGGATTCGGTGAAGACGGAAAGGATACAGGTCGTTTTGTTTCTATTTATGGTAACCATTTACCCAGCACCGATGCGTTTTACAATTTGTATAATAAATACGCACCAGCCATACAAACAGGCGATACCGCAGTAGGAACTCAATCTTTGTATGGATTAAAAATGGTTGACCACCGCGGAAAAACACACATCCTACGATACATTTACCGAACCGAAGGTCAATCTTTTTCACATAAAAACTCCGTTATGCCACCAACCATTGATGAAGAAACTCTTGTTTATTTCGATGACCGCGATATTGCACAAGGTGGATTCACTATCGGTGCAAATATGTGGGGGAAAGGGGCAAACGCGACACCTTTCTTTTACACAGGAGTAGCAAACCACGCTTGGAGAGGAAACAAATGGAGAGGTGTTGATACACCTAACGCTGGATATGCCGTTGCAGTTGACCCCTCAATGAATGATGATACTTTCGGTTTGACACAAGCCGGTGGCGCGGGTGGTTATCACGGTGGTGGAATATATCATCATCTCCCCGACACTGACGATGTTCTTGGATGGATGGGTTTCCCCGACAGCGGATTGATTTGGACGGCTATACCCAACAGTGCATCACAATACGGTGATGTTGGTGCTGTTTTCTCATACACTTCGCGCACTCACAATGGTCGCGGTGGTCCGCATCGTTTCTTCGGTATCAATGGAGAAGGTATGTCAAGCAACAACATGACAACCGTGTGGTTTGATTCATCAGCAGTGTGTGGACCAACAAGCGTTACTGATAATAATGCACCTGTCATCATCAGTCCACATTTGAATCAAACAACCATAGTGACTGACGAATTGATAGCCGCGGCTACAACATACGCGTTCACAGTTGACCCAAATGAAGAAGACCAATACTTCGATTGTAGTAATTTACGCGCACCGGATGGTCGAACCTATGGTGAGATACTCGGTGATAAAGCGCAGACTGCTATCAAGATTACCAAGTTCAATCGCGATAAAGAAGTTACACCACTCAAAGATATGTTTTCTGTGTCACTATCGCGTGATTGGGGACTTCAAGCAAGCACGACAGATTCGGACAACATTGCCGCGAATCATGGTTCCGGTGGTCAATTTGGTGGCGCGGAGGTCACTCAACGCAGTAGGAAGATGATGTTTGACACAGGTTACATCCCATACACTTTGATGCAAATAACCACTCGATTCAAAGGAAGCAACGCAAACACCGCTACCCCAATTCTCATCGACCAGTCTAACAATTCTGTGTCAGTTGATGAATGGAAGAAACATTTACGCGGTGACAAATTTACACGCTATGAAGGCGACCACATTACACCATCTCTCGGTTCACCAACATACGAAATTGATGCGCAGTCGGGTTCGCTGGCGTATCCGGGTGGGACTGCAAAGACCACTTACCAAATAGAACTGCGCGACCCTGCTCACTTCGCTGTGCTTGGTCGTCAATACGCTTGGCAACTGCAACACATTAGCGGTGGAACAAATCTCAATAGTGATTCATCGACGGAGTTTGGTGGTGCTATTGATGGTTCATGGTCACCATTCAAGCGAATGGATATTGACAAAGACACATACCTGCACTGCGCGGCTTTCAGTTCTATTGATAACCCAACTAATGTTGCTAACCATCTCATCGGATGGAAGCATGATGATTCAAAAGGTGACTTCAAAGATTCATTAGCAACCGGCCTCATCATTCAACCATTCAAGTTTGTTAATGACATTCAAGGTTTGCGTCTTCGCGCGAATAGAAGAGGTAACCCCCTTCTGTATTTCCGCGGAGCGCAGGATAGCATTGACCATCATGTGCCACTTTACTTTGGTGGTGGATTTAGTGGAGTTGTAATGGACATCAATGACGGGTCGAAAGTTGATTACTCGACACACAACAAACACCCATACGCGAAAGGACCGACTGGTAGCGCAGGTATGCAAGACATCGGTGAAAAGATGGGAGCATACGCGCTACTTGATACAACCGCTTTATTCGCAATGTTCCCTGCCGCTGTTCTCGCAAACCAGCATCGCGGTGAAGCAACACCACCATTTGCTAACCAAGACGCAATACTCAATCCCGACATAGATGGCAACCAAGATAGCCATACAATCCCTAACACAACCTACACGAATGTGAACATTGCTCAACCAATACCAGTCGTGCTTCGCTTTGCTCACCCATACGCGCGATATGATGATTCAGTCAACAGCGTTGCTTACATGGTCTTCGGCCCCGGCCAAGCAGTCCCTAAGCATTGGAGTGGAGAAGCGGGTGCTGTGACAGCATCAGTTGAACCTTCTGCTAAGTGGACTGCCGCTAACAAAATATACACTGCTCTCGATGGAACAATAGCCACAACCTTCAACGCTGGTGTGCCATCGGGATACTTCTTACCAAACGAGTTGAGCAATGCAACTCTCAATAGTGCATCTAATCAATTTTTACCTCCGGCAGATGCATACAGCGCGAACAATGTATTCCCTTACACATCATTCCGACATTGGGAACCATCGTATGGTTCACCAAACAGCGCGTTTAATCAATTGTATTCAACAGAAGCGCGCTATGTAAGCAGTCATTTTTGGAATCATAATCAAAACAACACACAAGATGCCGCCAACGAATACGCTCATCCATTCTCACATTATCAAGGTGCTACAAGATTTACAAACACACTATGGAGTTTGGCTGGAATGATTTATCACCTCGACGGTGGATACACAGCGGGTGGTTCTTGGTTTGATAACAGTGTGCGAAAAAACGCACCGCACCCTGTGACTGCAACACTTGTCGGTTCAACAAACGCGACTGTTCAATACATTGGCACAATAGGTTTGAACGCTACCATGTTCCGAGTTGGTTCGCAAGTTCTTACTGACTACGACCACGACTTAGATGCCGCAGTCCCCGATGATGTGTTCTTGATTGATGCATCGCGTTGTCAAAACAGTGAAGAAATGGGTGCTGTTGTTGCCGCCGCTATCAATACATTCCCCGGTCGCGCTAATCTCAAGGCTCTTGGTGGGTCTTTCCTACCATCATTCCAAGACGCGCAACGACAAGACAAATACAGTTGGCTTGATGTTGGCAATATGGCAACTTATGTTCATGCGGCTGGCGGTTCTTTTGTAGGAACAGTGGTTTTAGCGAGTGGTGCTTTACCAAAGAATTTGCCGGAGTTTGGATGGATTAGATTATCCAATGGCACAAAATCGTATTATGGTTATTATTCACATTATGATAAAACAAACGGAACATTCATTCTTGGTAACAATCAAAGAAGCGGTCAACCGTATTTAGAAGAACCTACATCATCGGGAACTGGTGGTGTGGAATCTGTTGATACTGATGCTGGCGCGCTCAAAGTGTTTGTTTGGACCAAGACTGGTAATTTGCGATGGGATAACGGATTTCAAAACGCAACTGACGGAACTCGCTCAACAAGCGCAACAGCATCGGCTGATGCATCAAACAGTCCTTTCGACCACTACGCGACAACTCAAGTTCACTTCAATGGTGTTACTGACGCAATAGACAGAACACGCGCGGTAGGTGCTGTCGGTTGGCATGGTGAGCGTTATTCTTATCTCAACAGTCTTACTATCACAGACGGCACAGCAAAAGTAGCCGCTGGGCTTGGTGCTTGGCATCCTATGATGGGCTTCACACCATACGGTGCGGCAACTTCTTGTCATCAGCAAAACTCAATGTATTGGGAATTGCGCGAAGGTGACTCTTCCGAAGCAACCGAAGAAAACATCGAGGCTGTATGGGTTCCCAAAACAGACACTCACGATGCAGTAGGTCTTCATCAGCGACATTTTATCGTTGTATCATACGAAGGTGACTTACCAATCATTGCAAAGGCTTCGCGCAATGGTCAACAAACCTGCGGTGACATGTTGCAGTTGAAGTGGTCAAGTGGCGGTCAAGGAGGAACAGTCACAGCGTATCATAACGAGCGATTTAACAACGACCGCTATAACGCTGAATCAAACGCTGGTCCACATGTTGAAGCAATCTATGATACGACAATTACCACTCCCGTTGATACCAACGCTAACACTCGATTATGGTCACACGCGGCGGCAACAGCGGGAGAATTGACACAGATGGAAACATGTTTGTTCCCAACTGGTGACTTGTTTTATGACAAGAACCAAAACAAAAACAAACCACTCTATCCTAATGACCCAATTTTCGAGAGTGAAGGACACACTGTTGACAATGTTGGATACAGTGACTACAAAGGTCATCGCGATGGAATATACACTCATTGGAAAACAAGAAACGCGGCACGCAATTTCTTCACAGAACATGTAGTATGGAAGAGAATGGGCGGAGGTAATCTAACACTCCCTGCTCAAAACGCGCGTGGACTTGGTAGCATACCGTGGGCTGTTCACAAAGTTGGTGACGCGTATGTCAAGTTTGGAGAAACAATATACGGTAATGTTCGCTTCTCGTTTGAAACAACCAACGCCGCTATGTATCCAATCATACAAGCACAGGAGTTAGCGCACCCTTCATTAGCCGAACAATATCCATACGAAGTAAGAAATGCGCTCACTATACCAAACGAAGAGTTGCAATTCAAAGAGATGGTTGTAGTTGATGACACAGGCCAACAACATATCATCGCTGGTGGTTCACCGCTTGGTGTTGTCATACGCGATTATGAAATGATTCACGACCGAGAAAGTGAAGGTCTTGCACCTGCATTAGCGGGTTCGGGTGTTGCACCAAACATGAAAATACAACTCCCCGACCATGATGAGATACCGGGTAACATTCTTGTTCGCGCTGGATTTGATAGACTGCAAGCATATCAAAACGAAACACTCGGTGGTGGAGGATTACAGAATCCAGCGCAACCGTCGCAAACCGTGAAAGATGCTTTCGAGTCCACAGTCGCAAGCCCACGGACAGAACCATTTTGGGAACAAGAAGGATACGAACACATCAATCAAAACCCCAACAACTTTCCCGACAGCAACAACAGTCTTCAATCCAACAACATTCTCGAAACGGCATACGAACCTCATGACCGCGCGTTGTATTTCCATGTAACTAAGATGGGCTATACCTACACCGAGCGAGAACCATTGCGCATTATCAACAACGCTATGACGCTTAACCGTCTTACTGTAAGTGCAGTAGGCGCAGATACCATTACTGCTAATGTGACTATAACCGCTGATATTTGGAAACAAGACCCCACATCGGATGGACGCTACTTCCTTTCAATCAACGGCACGATTGCATCATTTGAAAATGTAAGTGGCACACAATTTACACAAGTTGTCTTTGCACCCGATTTCAAATGGTCTGCTGGTGACAGCATCAAACCATCATACTATCTCCCTGCTGGCTCCACACGACAGTTTGCGGCACGCAGACTGCGTGACCACGCAGAAGTGAGCGGCAACAGCCCGGACAAACCCCACACTACATGGGCCACTCTCGCCGCTGACTCAAGCCCTGCTACTATTGTTCGCGCGGCTAACAAACTCACTCCAATGCCGTTGCCTCGTATGGGTCATCACTATGTTGCACCAACTATGGCAATGATGCCCGGTCATCTCGCTCACCCTCAATACCAACAAATATACGAAGCAAGCCGCGCATGTTTTGGTGTTGCTGATTATGATACAACAAAAGCAATTCACAACCCTTTGATGTGGTTTTCAAGCACCACTGCACCACATCCACCAAGTGATATTCACGGTGATGGATTCACTCTATTGACTGAAACCAAGATACGCTTTGATGGATACGGTATTGCTGACGATAGCGCGGCTTGTAACAAAGCCGGAGGCCACAGGATACAACTTGAGGCTGGGACAAACTACAACACTGCGTTCCACTTCCCCGACCCAGCAGAAGTGGGGGCATACCAAATTGTCATTCAACCAAACTTGTTTAGCAAGCAGTTTATGGGGAACAATGAGAACACAACATTCGCATCATTAGAAGCACCCGAAGACCCAAGCGGTGCTAACACAGTCAAACAGACCCTCACCGACCAAACAATAGCCACCGTTGTAGCATTGAAGGACCGTGACCTTATTCTTTCCGAAGCAACTATGGCAGATGTGCGTGGTTGTGAAATTTACCTCAATGAAATCATGCTCGACATTGACCCCTCAACGCGAGAGCAATTCACTAACATCCCTACACTTGGTTTGAGTAATCCATTTGGTGTTAATGCTACATCGTCGGGAGCGTTCACGCGTCGCTCATTACCTTATCACCCTAACATGTTTCACCGTTCAACACCGGGTCTTACAACAACAGTTCCGTGGTGGAGTATCGCATTAAAATCTTCAACTATATTTAGCGCAACAGCCTTCGCAAAGGGCATAGAGCATTACCAACCCGATGATTACTATCATTTCTGTCGTTCAACACTTGGTGCGGTTGGTGTTCAAACAACAATGCTTGGTTATCCTTCTCACTATCTCGATGTCTATACTGAATACCTTACCGCGCTAACACCAATTGCTACTATTCAAGAAGCAAGTGTTGGTAGTGGTGCGCCAAACTATGGAACAGTCAAGGTCAACAACAACACCTTATTCCCCGTCGCTGGTGAAGATTACTACAAACATGAACTTGTTATCATTGATGATGGTGGTATTGAAAGAAGAGCAACCTACAACAAGAGAGGACACATCAGTGGTGTTGGTGCAAGCGACGGTGCTGTTGTCTTTACGGGTGTCCAAGAAACATCAGCGGGTGGGTTCTTTGCCGCCGCTGTGCTGAACGCAACATTAAGAATGACAACAAAGTATGGAACTTCTTTATCCGATACCATTTACACTAAGTCCGAAGGGAGTGTGGCTACGCGCAACTTACCACAATCATTGTCGGGAACGCGAGATACCAACAGCCTACACTTACCCGACGCGTATCTTTGCATGTGGCACTACAACCTCGGTCGTCCGATGACTTGGTTCTCGGATAGTCGAAGTGCTAAAGGTGATGCCGCGGTTGATAAAAAAGCATACAACCACGCACCCGAACATTTTGAAATGGTTCACTATCATGAGTTTGCTTACGCTATGAGCGATGGGCCATTCAGTTTCCGCGCAAAGTATTGGGGTGATAACAACGGAGCATTGGTTGACACAGGTGCATTCGGTGATGCAAACCACAGCGTAGTCACAGATGGACTTTCGCGCAAATACTACTTTGGTTCATTTTGGCCGGGTGGACATCGCTTTGGTGCGCAAATGAGTTCTCTTGCTCTTTACGGAACAGCCGCACCCGGATGGCGTGATAAGTGGGATGACCCCAGCATTAAGCAAGTATCCGACGCTAAGGGATTGGTCGTCACCGAAGGCGATGTTGAGTCTATCGCAGACACTTTGTTCACTAAAAGCGTAAAGAAGCAATCCGGTTGGGGATACCGCGTATCAGTTCGTCAACCATACAATCGACCACGCTGGGCTATCAAAGCAAACCAAGCACTGCGTGACCCACACACATACTATCACTTCCACGCAGAAGGTCCATTCGTTGGTAATCAAGCAGTCACTACTCGTCTTAATTATCAAAACGCTGGCACGAACACAGTGTCCACAAAGCCAACCGATGCATCATACACTGGTATCATTGAACGGCAAACAAATGCTTCCGCGTTGATAGGAAGCGACCTCAAGTTCCAACAAGTTCGATACAGCGATGGTCGTCGTATGACCAAAGGCTATGGATGCGCTGTGCGCAACATACGAAATCCAACAACAGCAATCCGCAAATTCCATGCAGACTCACCTATGGGTCACAAAGCGGGTATCAACACAGCAGACCAACGCGTCAATCTCGCGCTTGCTCAAGCACACTACATGGTTGATTGGTGGGGGAACACTACTGGTGAAGAAGTAAGAAGATTCCCTGTGCGCGGATTTGGTATTCGCCCATCGTGGGACCCCGAAGATGCATACCGCGCAACTGATAGAACCAAAAGTGCCGAAGCCATGTTTAACGAAACAGCAGGTATGCAGTTAGCAGAATCACAAGTCAACTTCTTTGACCCTGCAACCGCTAAGAGAGTTGGTGACCGTGGTGACGGGCGCGGTGTTCGTTATCCAACATACTTCAACGAAGACATACTGCAAGATGTGTCGGAAAGCATTCAACCGTTTGGTTTGGTCCTTTCCCATCATACCAGTCAACCTCCATTCACAGGTGGATTCATTCGACCTTCTAACACAAAATTACAACCTCATGAGATAACAAGAGGAATAAGCGCGAGATTAGAACTCGCAGGTGAAGATGGACTTCTCAAGAAAGAAGCGAATGTTGGAACTAACATTGAGAAAACAAACTTTGACTTCATGCGAGAACCAATTGCAAAATCAAAACCTCGTATTGGTATTGATGGAATGAGTGTTGTTGAGAACGATGGTGAAATATCTCCGCGGTATATCATTTCAAGCACAGAAGCAACAAGTCTTCACACAGACAGACAGGTTGGACAGCGTTTCATATTCTCCGGTGGTGTGTCAACAGCAAACCGCGCGTTAAGTGATTTGAACTTGAACGCTCTCAATTTGAGTTCAGCCAAGCAAGTAATGAAGTTTGGAACAACGCATGGTATTCCTCCTATCGGTGGAACATACATCATGGAAGTGTCATCCGAAGGAGAATCAATCAATGATTTAGGATGGGGCGCATCGAGCGGTGTGACAACAAACCCATATCAAACAAGCAACCATAACTCATTGAGTAACAAAACCAACCTCAAAGATGATAACATCAAGTTCCTTGTTCGTCCTGTGCGCGTGCTTGATAACAAACACATTGAGTTGTTCCGTGATGATACAGCACATGTGCTGTCCGCGACAGCCGCGGGTCGATATGGTGTCTTCATGTATGATGCACCAAACGCACGCGCCGCTGATGCCGCATCAACATACATGGGTGGTGACGCTAACCCATCACCAACAAATCCACCATACGCTCCTGTGTATCTCTTCGCCTTGACAAACACTGCCGCGCCTTCAAGCACAGGACCAAAAATACCCGGAAGTGAATCAACATCGTTCACAACTAAATCAACTCAAGCGGTTGCAAGAATGGTAGTGACCAACAACACACTACAACACCTACGCGCGGATGCGTCAAGAAGACAGTCTGTGACCGAAGAGAGAGAAACATTCGTAAGAAATGATTACAGTGTTCAACCACGATATACTCAATCGTTGTATGCGGGTGATAAACTCAACACATCCGACCATGACAACGAAGGTGACAGAACTGATAACGGGGTTGGTGCATGATGGCTTACAGTGTTCCTTCACCAACAAACTCTTCATACGCGAGTAAGAGATATGGTCGTGCTAAAGAAGTGCATAAAGAGATAGGCGCAATTGCTGAAAAGCCTACATTTGTTGATAACGCTATTCATCACGCGGTGTATCAAACAACACAATCAGTCAGCAAAAAAACACAAGTGGACGCACCAAAACAAAAAGATTTCCAACCAACACACCCTCGCCGCTATCGGATAAGTGAAGAACAGTCATCAATACGGTTAGCGCACACAACGCATGAAGATTCTCCTTTCTTTGATGGAGAGCAACTAAGCGCAACATCAAGCAGACCCATGTTGTTGATAGCCGAAGAAGATGATGTATTGAGATTGCGAACTCAATCTGTCAATTCAACAACAAAAGGAGTGCGTATTGAATTAACAAACATGCGGGGAAAAAGCATGACGAATCATGGTATGGGGGACACAACACATGTCCGCGCTGGTCAAACAATCAGCGTTGGTTTGAGGTCAACCGATTTAGTTGAAAAGTTATTCGATAAAGCATTACATGGATTGAATAGCGCATCATCAAAAGGAACAAGCACTTTGTTCATTGCGCAAAACTTCAACTCAACAGCAGTTCCAACAGCGGTTCGATTCGTAGGCAGACACGACCACTTCATCATGTATTACGATAAGTTTGGTAACTTTCTTTACGCGCCTAAAATTTTCAACTCCAAAGACCGCGAGTTAGGAACACAAAGAGGTGTGGGTCAAACTAAGATTGACCCAATCGTTGATGTCGCAAACAGAATTGTTGTCAAAGGAAACGGTATTGCTCTTAACGATTCTCTTAGCATAACGGTTGATGATGCAGAAGAGCAAAAGAAACGCGGGTCAATCAAAGAAATGAAAATGAAAGACCCAACAGTCAACAACGAATCAAAGGGGCGAACAGCCGCAAGTCAATTGTTGCGTTTGAACAAAAAAGCACAAGGAGCGTTAAAGTCAAATCAACACGCGCAGTCATGGGATTTTGAACCGGGTGACATTGTTAATTACAATTCTGCAATTGGAAAAGTGCAACAAGCAATTGTTGAATTAGAACACAGCGCGAAGGGGACATCGAATTTTCAATTGCTTTCTTACGAAGCAGGTCTTGAGGCTGTCATCAATTCATTCGGTGACAGTGCAGACTTAGATGATGAAAAGTTTGAAATGAACAGTAATCAACAAGTAACGGTTCTCAACAAGAGCGGTATTGGTTCAAGTAAAATAAGAGTGCGCGGAGTTTTAACCATCCGCCCCGTCATCGACAAACTGACAAGAGCGAGAACAACTGCAACCAACACAGGACAAGACATACACGCGGGTATGATGCTTGGTCATCGAAACAGCGGATACGGAGCAGGTCGTTCTGCGCTTGGGTTTGGTATCACACCACGCGTTCCTTCGACCGCTGTTGCGTCGGGGGCTATCACAGTCACCAGCACAGCCGGATTTGCTGACAGCGGCCACCTCATCCTCGATGACAAGTCGTTTGTGTCGTATAGCAGTAAGAGCGCGACGCAGTTTTTAGGCGTAAGTTTGGTAAGCGGGGCCGCAATACCCTCACCTATCGGGGAGATTCGTATGCTCCGACCTCGCGCACATGAGATGAGAACGGTCAAGGGTAAGAAGATTAGGAGGAAGATTTAATGAACGCGTTTGAAAAGTCATGGAGGATGCTAAAAGGCAACCCCGATGCTCGCGTTCAAGCCTTCAATCCCTCGGATGGTGGATATTCAAGAAGAGATTTTGCAATTCACCCGGCGGCTCTTGGTGCGGCGAACAGACAGGTGATAGCCGAGGCCGCAAATCGTCGAAGTTTGAGGGGTTTAGCGGAACAACAAGGGGGAAGAATACCACTTGATACAGTGAAAGATGCGGCTCGACGGATGGTGACACCCGAACAAAGAGCGAATATCAAAAACGATTCTTTTGATTTGAAATACAAAAACCCACGCTTCATTAGCAGGATTTTACCAAAGGAAACACGCAACCTTCCGCGGTTGACTGACAGGGAAAGAAAAGCGCGCAAGATAGAAGAGAAAGGGGCGAGAGCAAGAAGGCGTGATGCTGGTTTTACGGGAACAGGATTGCATCGTCGGAGGGAGAATTGATGAACCCGATGGAAAGTGCTTGGGGGTTGCTCAAAAATGAGCCGCGCTTTGAATACTTAGGCACTCATGATGGGTATAGAGATGTTGGATTACTTCATTATCCTTCTTCGGTGACAGGTAAAATACGCTCTATGCCGTTCTATCGTTCCTCCGGTGATAATAGTGGAGAGCCGGGTTCGTGGAAGTTTTTTCATGGAGTCACTACTCACCCGCGAGAAATAGATGTTCACGATTCGGAAAATACAATTTCACCTGCCACGCCGGATAAAGGTTGGTTCATCAAACCACAAGTTGCAAATCACGCATTTGAATATGACCACAACGCGGGGCAAAGATATGGTCATTCAAGAATTAAGAATCTTTCCGAATGGATGGATAACAATGTTGGTGGTAAAACTTTTGATACTACAAACCTTAACAGCGCGCAAACCAATCAACAATTGCGTGACAACAACGCTTGGGGGTTGCATGATATGGCACAAGGCATTCAGCAACCTCAACAATACCCTGCTAATGATTTACGAAGTCAAGGAAGTGGTCAATAATGCCAATGCTCAACGCTATCAAAAG
>TARA_R110000851_G_scaffold109988_1_pt1 | contig 16167 bp, 17 predicted proteins | sample TARA_R110000851 | Tara Oceans TARA_R110000851 (sample SAMEA4397627) | marine metagenome | biome: Polar Biome; feature: [DCM] deep chlorophyll maximum layer (ENVO:01000326); material: water (ENVO:00002006), including particulate matter (ENVO:01000060) such as... | depth 17 m | reverse complement strand
ATAAACTCTTTACGCGCCCGCTCCGTGGCCTTGCGCAGCTCATCTTGGTTAGCACCTGACTCAGCAAGCGTTGTGATGTAGCCTTGGTAGTCTCCGACCAAGCCGAGCAGCGCCGACCTGTTTTGCCTCTGACCGGGACCCTGGCCCGTAAGGTCGCCACCAGCAATAGCTTGCGCTTCGGCAATAGCTTTAGCGTTATTTTCCTGCTCTTTGTTTAGCGCGGAAAGTTCTTCCCGCAAAATACCCGCACGCAGGGTGTCACCATAGGCATCGGCAATGGACAAGAAGTATTCTTTTAGCGAGCGATCGGCGCTTAGCCCCTCTTGGGTTACAATTAAATCTTCAATTTGTTTATTAGCATCTTCTACTTGACCGGTTAGCTTAAACCAAGCCTCAGCGATTCTGTCAATCTCAAAGGTGCTAGCGTAACGAATATCAAACGCACGGGAGATAACGTTCTCCAAATCACCCGCGTAGTCGGACAGGGTGCTAACTTCTTTTTGCGTTTGCTCTACTCCCATGTTGAAAAAGTCTAGGTCAACCGTGGCTCCAGCTACGGCATCTGCCGCTACGTTAAAGCTACTGGCTACTTGATTGATTGTATTGCGCAAGAACTGAAGAGAGGGTGCCGTATCCGAGCCAACCGTAGAAGCCAGCTGTGCGTATAAAGCGTTTAAGTTGGCAACACCCTCTTCCGGGCTGCTCGATGCGTCAAGGATGTTACCTACCGCATCTTGAATCTCACTGCTTGCATAAAATGCATCCGCACCAAGGTCGCCATAGGCTTTACCCAAGTCCGCAATTGACCGGGCTGCGCTCTGCGCAATGTTTGTAGACTCAAACATAGAATCAACAAGTTCGTTAAACTGCTCGCTAAGAGTCTTCACATCTTTTGCTGCCGAATTTGCGCTCGACCCGACTCCGCCCAAACCAATTCCCATAGCATCTAGTACTCCAGAAATATCAAGAGTGCCTGCAATTTCTGCCAAAACTTCATTGAAGTTGCTTAAGTCCTCTTTGACAAGACCCGACCCAGTACCAAGGCTTTTCATTGCGGTATCGAGGATACTAGTCGTTACGGCGCTGGCAATGTTGTTCTCCTGAAGCAGCCCCAAGACCCCGTTTAGAATTGCAATTTTTTCTGCGCTTGTTGAGAATGGGTCTTCAACCACCCCTTTAACAAAATTCTGCAAAGCCTCGTTTGTAATATCAAGATCTGCGCCCGAATCAAAGATTGCTTTACCAAATTCTTGCGCAGCGTCTTGCGTCTTCTTCATGGCGTTTTCAGCGCCAAACAAGTCCTTCGTTATCTCTCGAAGTTTTTGATCGGTCAAGGCGACCTCAGTACCCGCGTTTCTCATCCCCTCGCCGACCCTATCTGCTGCTATAGATGTCTTAGCTAGCGAAACAAGGCCGCCATCCATAGAGTCAAAAAGAGCCACGCCCTCATTCTTGAAAAGAATAGTAGCGTCCGCCGCCGCATCAAGCCTATCCAAGAGCTCTTGGGGCACGGTTTCTTTGTTAAGAACAAACTTATCTATTTCTGCAAGTATGCCAGTCTCTCGACTTTTCAAAACTGCAAGTATTTGATCGGCAACAACGTCTCCCGCATTAGTCGCTACCGCTTCAAAGATTGCCGCGAAGGGGTCCTCCGTGCCAACGATCTCTGTGATTGCGCTGAACACTTCGTCGGTGCCAAACAAATCAGCAACGCCCGGAATCTCAAGAGCCTGAGCCCTAATTCTTTCCTTAACGTTTTCCCCAATGGCGTATGTCTGCGCCTCAAGCGCATCGGTTACGTCACCGATAGAATCTTTTTCTTCCTTGTTGAGACCCAACCCTTCTTCGGCCGCTCTTAGGGACAGAATGCGCTCGTCGGTATTATCTTTTATTTCAGGCGTCCAGCTCTTGTATGCTTTAGCACCCGCTTCGACAGCCTTCCCGTCCGCAATAAGCGCGTCAGTGTAACCAGCAAGATTGCCAAAGAGCTGCGATTGCATTTCATCCGCCTCTCTTTGCCGTGCGCTGTATGTCTCCCAGGCAAAAGCCGCCAGCGTTACTACCGCAAGGATTCCCCCAATTGCTAGAGTAGCCACTTTCGCCGTTGCCGCCATTCTCGTCAAACCGTTATTCGCTCCGAGAAGCGCTACCGCAAATGTTTGAAATGCTTTTCCGCTAAGAATGGAAGAAATCGTAAGGCTGCTTAGGGAAATGTTTGCCTGCTTGGCGGCAAAACTAAGCGCAATCATTCCGGCAATAGCCGTAGCCAAAACGGCTCCAGTGCCAGCAATTCCCGCAACAAACAATCCAAGAGCTATCGTTAGTCCGCCAAGAAATTGACCCGCTGTTGTAGCGGCGAATCTGCTCAACACCTCTACTATGCTGTTTAGGCCGCCAATCAACGGAGCGAACACCAAGGTGCTTTCGCCTACCGTGGCTGCCAGGACTTCAAAGTTTTGGCCAAGTCTTTTTATTTGCTCGGATGTCGTTTCCGCTATAACGGCATACTGCTCATTGATTTTTGTGCCCAGAAGGAACTCTTCGTTACTGAGCGCAACAAGCCTTCTAACCTCGTCTTGACTTTGCGCAAGCCTAAGGATGGCGGGAATGTCTCGCACAGAGGTGATGCCGATATCCCTTAGGGTTCTTTCCGCCTTCGGACCCTCGTTGTTTATTCCCTCAAAGAAGTCCAATAGAACTTCTGTTGGTTCGCTGCTCCAGGCTCCCGCAAACTCTTCTGCGGTTCTTCCCGTAAGCCTTCCGAACTCGTCAAGCTTCTTTCCGCTTTCTGCAACAGCGGCACCGATCCTGGAGAAGAGGCGTGTTACGTTACCTCGGGCCAGCTCTGGCCTAATACCAAGCGATGCGATGGCACCAGAAAGGCCAACAACGTCAGAGGCCGTTAGGCCAGCAAGGTTACCCATTGATGCAATGTTCTGCGCGACGTTTACGATCTGCGACTCAGTTGAAACCGAGCTAACACCCACGGCGAGAATGGCCGAGCCAAGCGCCTCGAAGTTTCCGTCCACCCCTTCAATCAGCTGGTCTAGCCTACCCAGCGCGGTTCCGGCAGCATCTACGCTGAGGTTAGTTGTTGCTGCAATTTTTGCCGTGGTCTCGGTAAAGTTTGCTAGGGTCTCCTCGGCAATATTGAGCTGACCAGCAAGAGCCGCAATGGCGGTAATGTCCTTCCAGGAAATTGGAGTGGTCCTAGCAATCTCCAGGAGAGACTCTCTAACCGGAGCGATTGAATCGACAGCTAGTTCGTTCGTCCTAATTACGTTAGCGAAGTCTCTTTCATACTTAATTCCAAAAACGATAGGCGTTGCGGATATCGCCAAGGCCGCTGCGGCCACCCTTCTAAAGCTGTTTCCAATATCGTAAAGAGCGTAGCGGAGAGAGGGGTTGTCAATCGCCCTTTTAATGCTATCCGTGTTATTGGCTACTTTTTTAGTGGACGCTTCGGTGGTCTTGAGAGCCGAGTTTTGCTTCTTAATCGCTTGAGCGGATTTAAGATTTGCAACAACCCTGCGCTCCTCCTGAACTCTGGTTTCTTTTGCCAGGCTTCGCGAGGTCAGCATCGCCCGGTTAACGTTTTGGATGCCCTTGTTATCAAGCGGAACCCTTGATGGCCCAATAAAGTCTTTGCTTAATGTGCTTTGGGCTTTAGCTGCCTTTGCTAGCTCCGAAGTTGTTTTCTTCTGCTGGGCGGCAAGCTTGGCGCTTTTAGCGGTGGCTTGATCAAATCCCTTATCCAAAGAAGAAAGAGACTTCTCCATTACGGTGGCAAATCTGCGACCCTCTTTAACAAGAGTCTTGAGGACCGATCTTAGCTGTGTGGCGTCACCACTAAAAGTAGTAACTACGTCGTCTTGTGCCAAGAGTTCCTCGTATCAGTAGAATGGTCTACTAATATTCTACCGCATTGTTACTTTTTGCCCTGTAGAATATGGCGCTCTCTAGGCGGTCTAGGTGTAGCCCCTTGTTTCTCCTCTTGCTCCTGAAGCCACTCATCCCGGGTGGGCATCTCGCCACCGTCCATAACCCGAGGCTCAGCAACAAAGTACCGTCCGTGCGCCTTGTTCCTCTTCTTACCGTCCGCCTCTTGAGCGCGCTCAATCGCAGCTTTAGATTTAGACACCCTGGCCTTAGCATCAAAGGTAATGCGATCAGACTCGTCCCACCAGATAGGCACGCCATCCCGATACCAGTCCTCCAGTATGTAGTGCGCCTTGATAAGTCGGTAGTCCCATATCGTCCACTCGGTGTGCGACGGGTCGCTAAATATAACAGCAGTGGGTGGATGCCCTATTTTGACCGCCGCCTTGAGATAGGTTCTAAGGAAACTATTTTGTGGCCACGTTAGGGCTTCGCTAAAAAATCCTCACCGGTTTCCATCATAAACACTGCGGTTGAAGTTCTAATCTTTTCAATTGCAGAATTAATATTAGCAAGAGCGCCAAGCGGGAGGCTTTGACGCAGCTCCTTTATGTCAGAATACGAAAAGTCCAATTGCTCATTGCCGTCCGGGTCCTCAACTTTTTGAATGTGTTCTTTCCACAAAAAATCAGTAAATAGATTGTCGCGCTCGGGAGATTCTTTTTCATTTCTCTCAGTGGCGTTCCCCAGAAGGGCTGACATATCGTTGGCTCTTTCGTACTCAACGGGATATTTCTTGCGGGCCTCGGCAAAGATTGATTCTCTGCGCCCCTCGCTTATCCCCTTGATGTGAAAGAAGTAAGACGCCTTACGCATCTCGTCGGAAATCTCCTCAATCTTATTAGTAAGATCAGAAACCTCATCGGTTTGCGCCTTTGTCATGGACTTGTCTTTTATTTTATCCTGCAACTCAACAAGTTTTTCTTGCAAAAGAGAAGCCTCGTATGCCTTGGCCTCGTCTAGCATTACTGGTATTTTTGCTTCTGGATAGGCCCTATCTTTAATAACATCTACAATACTAAACTTGCCAGGTTTTTTAGCGGCCTGTATTGTTTCAATAATTGTTTCTTCGTCAGACAATGTTCCTCCTTGGTTGTGCTAAATATTACCACAGACAAAGAAAAACCCCCGCCGAAGCGGGGGCCTTCTTAGTGTTTGTTACTAGGAAACAGTTACCGTACAGGTAGCCACGCCAGCGTCAGGCGAAGTCGCCGTGATGACTGCGGAGCCAGTTGCAACAGAAGTCACAACGCCTCCGGTGGAAACAGTAGCCTTGGTTGTATCGCTAGAAGTGTAGCTCACGCCATTGGTGTAAACACGCCCGCCCCAAGTCACGGCCAACTGGTCGTGGTCGCCAGCAGCGCTGGAGAGTGTTGCGGGGGTAACCACCGGGGTTCCGCCGCCGACGCAAGTGCGTGCGGCGTAGGTGCCCTGTGGGAGCATCGTAATGGTGTAGCGGAATGCTTCTTCTCCGGCAACAGACTCGGCGTAGCCGTCGGTCATCACCTTGAGAACGTGCACATACTGCCCATCAGCAGCCACAGCCGAAGCCTCGGTGCCATCAGAGCGCATTACAACGTAGCCACTGGTACGAGGCGCGTCAAGCGTGTCGTAAACCAGCGAGTACTTGCTGCCAGCGTCACCAAAAACTTTGGGGTAGTAGAAGGAGATTGCTCCACCCCAGTTTGCGTAACCACGGTCAAAGGTTTTGCCAAGGGCCGTGATAGCAGGGTCTTCAAGCTGGTTGGATGCTTCCATGTTGAAATCGAAGTCGTTCCAGGAAACAGCATCGGAGATGTCAAGGCAAGCGTTGATCTCAGCAGCAGTAGGGTTCTTGTAGTCAGCGAAAGCGCTGGTAGTGCCCCACCACACGCGGACGTTACCGCTTGCGGGTACTTTGATGTCAGTCATTATGAAGCCACCTCGTAGTTCCAGTTAACGAAGTCGTTAGCAAAGAATGACTGGCTCAAGCGAACGTTCTCGCCACTGGCGAGGACATCGATGCCCCAGTCGGTCTTTACGCCGACCATCTTGATGCGATTGGTTGCTGCGAAAGCGTCTGTGCTCAGACCGCCTACGCGCATGATCGCGATGTATTCAATGTCGGGGAATGCCATGAGGTTAAGTGCCTCATTGAATTCTCCGGTTGCGGTAATGTCGGCGTCACGGAAGGACTCGAATACTACCTCGGGGTTGTAGAAAGTTGGGCTGGAAACGTTGCCCTCGTCACAAAAAGTAACAGAGTCGTCAGTGTCCGAATCGCCCAGCGTAAACGTGGTTCCGTCTTCATTGAGTGCACAGGTAATGTTATATACCAGCGCACCGTTCAGCTCAGCAGCAGTCGGAGCCGTGCGGTCCGCGAATGCCTCTGGCCGTGCGAGACAGAGCGTAACGTTTGCACGATACATTCTGGTGTTAGCCATTATTTTTCATCCTCAATATCGATATCGGGTTGTTGTGTTTCTTCGGCCTCAGTTACTTCTTCGGCTTCAGGTTCTTCATTGTCGCTCTTTAGCTTTCCTAGAAGAGTTCCAATCTTGGACTTCTGGGCAACTTTCTGCTCAACCGTCCCGCCCTTGTACATCTCGGGAAGGTACGGTTTCGCACCATCCTCAACGGCAACAAGGTATTGCCCAAAGTGGGGGTGAACCAGCATTTTGGGTGAAACGTCGGAGACTTGTCCGGAGACAGTATTAAGCGCAAGTACCATATCTTTATTTTACCACCGTTTTAGGTGCCAACTCCGTCACTGTTCACTTGAAAGGTAAGAGTGTTAACCGCCAGATACAAATGCGGCTTGCCTTGGTAATCGGGTATGCTGGCAACTGACTGCCCACCAGAGGGAGTAAGTTGCGATCCTCCGGGAACTTGCCAACCTATTAGCTCGTTCATGACGTAGTTTAAAGCCTGCCTGGATATCCTTGGACTGGGCGCAACTATTATTACGTCAACCGCAGAACTATACTCGTCAAACCTAGCACCCGCAAGCGAAGCATTGTCCGGCGACCTATTTAGCCCGTGCCACCTAAGAACAATAAAAGGTTTAATTCTATTGTCAAGCTTTAGAATCTGTTCGTCGTCAAGAACGTAGTCTTCTTTTATTTGATAAGTAGGCAGCGCGCTAGCCACATGGGTGGATATTGCATCCTGCACGGCAATCAGGTCGAGGCCAGTCATTTTTTAATTCCTCTTGCAATTCTTCTTTGATATTTTTTTGCAAGCACTGGCAGCACTTGTGTCACAACATAAAGCCTTGCGTCTCTAAGGGCAAACATTCCAGTAATCCACTTTTTGCTCGTGAAGTGAGTAAAGCCCTCTTCTTGGTAGCCAAAGTAATCTTCATAGTTTCTAACCCAACCGAATGCGGACCTTGCTACTAAATTCCTTCCACCTTCAATTCTGATTCCGACTGAATTAATCATGTCTCCGCTGTCAACCCGAGACACGCCACTTCTGGTTCTAACTTGTCCAGTTTTTTGACTCTTCCATGGACCCTTCCATTGCGCATTGCGCCCATTGGTAAGAATAATTTCTTTCATTTTTTCTTTACCCTCTTCGGCCAGCTCTCTTTGCATTTCTTCAATTGCAACTCTAGAGCTTTCCTGAATGTCTCTCATTTGTGTTTCAAATCTAGTCACATCAACCCGAGCGAATTTACGAGCCATCAGACACCGACTTCACATCCGCATCGCACTCTATGGTTCTGTTCCAGCCGTAGGAAGAATTGATTCCAGATCGCACAACAAACTGTAGGTCTTGTAGCGTGGCATCCTGGCCGCCGCTAACCACTTGCACCTGCAATCCCTTGCGCACCAGCCCGATGGTTGCATCGTATGGAACCTGAACTCTAATGGACTGAATTGACCCCTGGGTTATGCCAAGGTCGGGCATGGAGGCATTACTAATGGGCTGAATCCTAGCCGCTCCAGAATATATTTCGACAGCAGCATTGCCGGTGTAGGCGTTGGTCGTTGGGTTCCACGCAGTGTCGCCTATGTTGGGATCAATAATTTTAATCTGGGCATTGTACCAGCGCGCCACAATGGTGCGCATCTCTGCCGCTATCTTTGCAAAGTCAATAGGCGTGCTTGGTGAAATGGCCACGTTAGTTCCACCAAGGGTAAGGGTCAACCACTCCGTCGCCATTTGTGTCAACAAACATTGCAACCATGTTGAAGTATTCGTTTGACTCATCAACCAGCGCTTCTTCGCGAAGCTGTCCCGCTAGCTTGCGCAAAGACTCTGCAATCCTGTCTCCGTTAACAGTAAGGTCATCAGAAGACCAGGACTTCAAGAGAAGCGCCTGTGACCCGGCAATAGTCTCTAGACAACGCGCTGCTGCGAGTTTTACATTGTCTCCGTACATCGTGAGGAAAGCGCCAATTTCGTCATCGCTGAAGTACATATAGGTACCCGAGCCAGCAGCAACATTAGTTGGATCAGTGTCACCAAGCAGAACGCGAACCTTGCCCACGTCTGTGGTGAAATTGGGAGGAGCGACACCAGTATTAGCCATAGTTCTATTTTACCCCATAAAAGAACCCCGACCCGGAGCTAGGGAAGGGAGAAGCTCAACGGGCCGGGGATCATCCAGCAGGAGGGGAAGCTGGTACTAACAATACTACCAAAGAAAAACCCCCCAGACCGCAAAGTCCGGGGGGTTTTTACTTCTTTTTTTACTAGGCGCCTGCTCCAGTCGAGTAGCGGAGGCCGTCCTGAGTAATGTTGTATGCCTGCACAACGTGACGGACGCGAGTTTGCACGTCGTCCTCGTCGAAGCTGCCATCGCGAACAGGAACTTCTCCACCAGCGAGGCTGAAGTGTCCATTGTCCTTGATGGAGATCAAAGGCGTGCGTGCACCGGAGAGGAAGACCTCCCAGAAGTACGGACGAACATTGATCTCGGGGATTACGAACCACCATGCATCGGTCTGCGACGCTGAAACGGTGTCCAGTGCGTTGAACTCGATGGGGTTAAAGGGGCTGGTGTACAGACCCGGATCGATAATCTGCTCTTCGGTTCCAACGGTGCGACGAACCTGCTGCATAGCGAACAGTTCGCGAACGCTCATTGCAAGCGACGTTCCGTAGACCAGCTTGTAGTTGTTTGCCACAACGCGGTTGCCACCAACGGTGTCGGTGCGCGATGCTGCCATTGCGGTTTCGAGGGCGGTCAGGCTAAGTGCTGGGTTACCAGCGAGGCCCTTGCCGGTGAATCCGGTTCCAACTGCACCAGCAGTGGTAACGAACAATTTGGCCAATTCGATGTCCTCTTGGCGAGCTGCGTAAGCAGCGAACTTGGAGGTGAACTGTCCGATCATGTCGAAGTTACCAACGCGACGCAAGGACTCCCATGACATGCGGGCGCGGACGCCGTGCTTGCCTTCGAATTCCTTGTCGAGCTGAGTGGTTGTGAAAGGAACGGCGGGGTACTCTTCGTACTCGCCTACGGCTGGGAGGCCGCCCTGAATGAATTCTTCGCCAACGTTAGCGGTAAGAGCGCTTGGGTCAACCTGGAAATCACCGAAGCGAATTGTACCGAAGTTATCGGCCAAGTGCTCATCAGCAATCTGGTTCCAAACGTTCTGCTCCGCAGCGTACTGTGCGAGGAAGATAACGTTAATAGCAGGCTCCAAGACAGCGGGAATGTCCGAGGAGGAGATTCCTTCCTGAAGCATCACCTTTGCACGAAGGTCTCCCGAGAGGGCGTTAGTCAGAAGCTTTGCGGCTTCAATCTGACGCTTGGTGGAACGCTCTTCGATCTTGGCGATTTCCTGCTCAACAACTTTAATGTTTGCCATTAGTAAATCACCTATTCTTAGTTATTGATCCGAATTTGCACGTTGCCAGCGACAGCGCCTTTGGCCTCGATTGCGTGTCCGACAAAGTAGTTGTCAGTAGCAGTCGTGGTCATAGCGGTCCCGTAGGTAGCGGCAGCATCAAGATAAACTGCTTCGCCAACTGCAACGGCTTCGGCGGTGGTTCCAGTGAACACACCAATGTGGCGGAGAGTAGCGTAGGACAGAGTGTCGGCTGCAACTACAGCACTGGTCTCTGCGACGCCAACAATTCCCCGGTGGTGAGGATGACTAGCAACGCCATTAAGAACAACAAAGTTGCCAGAAACAACTGCTGCGTTAACGGGGTAGCTGATCGATTCTCCGTTTGCGTAAACTTCGTTAAGAGCCATTAGGCACCAACCTTCACGTTGAGGATGTCAGAAAGGCTAGCAGCCTTCTCTTGGGTATTGTAAATAACGGCCTCTTCGTTCTTGTTGGAAGCAACTGCTTCCTCCTTGAAGTGCGACTTTACGGATTCAACAAAAGCCTGCTGGCTGATGATGGATTCGTTCAAGTCTGCGCCTGCACGAAGTGACTCGTAGACGGCCTTGCGGGAAACCTCGGGAAGATTAGCGGCAACCATAGCCTCGGCTACAGCCGCAACGTCAACTTCTTCCTTCTCTTCTGGTTCCTCAGCAGGCGCAAGGGCTTCTGCAACAGCAGCGGCTACCAAGTTTGGCAGTTCAGCTAGCTGGTCGCTCAATTCCTTGAGTTCCATAATTGAGTATCCTTCTTTCATATTAGTTACGGTTTCTGCGGCTGTAGGAGCAGCAGTACCTTGTTCCCCGTCCTCAGTGTCACCGAGTGCGGAAATTTTTGTTAGCTCGGAAATTGGGTGGCCCATAAGCATCTGGGTCGGCTCCCACTCTCCGTCTTCGTCACGCCAAATCCGAACAAGCGCTACTGGCGCTTCAGGAGATGCCGGGACCGCAAGCGGATCGCCCTCAAAGGGGAACACGCCTTCGGTCATAATGTAAGCAACTTGGCCATAAGCCATGTCGCCACCGTGGTCCATGCGAACCAAGTCTTTTTCTTTAAGCTCACCGGGCTCGGCTTCGGCCTTACGCTTCTTTTTCTTTTTCTCGTCTTCGTCGTCCGTGTGATAGGACTCGGAACTCACCATAGAAATTGCGGCTTCGTAAAGCTTATCAACCAACTTTGACCCCGAGCGACCTGGGTAAGAAACCAAGTCCACGGAGTTCTGAACGTGGGGAACTAAGTTTTCAACTACGACTTCACCGTCGTCGTTGTAGTTCCCCTCGCCCATAGCGTAAATGGAAAGACCGGTATGAGGAGCCACGGCCTCGACGAATTCTTTCCAGTGTGGCATAACGTCTAGCTCGGCAACCAGTCCGACGCCATCTTCGTAACGAGCATCCTCCGCTAATACACCGATTAGATTCTTGGGTGAGCGGATGTCTTCCTCGTTGCGAGGGTGGTCAACGTATGAGTGCGTGCCCTTTTTGAAAGCATCCGGTCCATACTCTTTGAGCATTTCCTCGGTGTACACACCAGAAGAACCTGTGCCCGGAGTGATCAAAACGGCGCGCCAATTATTGCCAGACTTGACCGGCGCAGAACTAGACTCTGTAAGCAGTTGTGGCATATAACAATATTATCACGATTTACTATCGTGGATTGTTTTGCAGGTCCCTTAAGTTATTATCACCATCGGATAAATCATCGACGCCAGCACCAGAGTTGCCTTGGCCACTAGCGATGTTGTTTGGGTTGCCAGCGCCCACCGTGCTTCCGGTGTTAGCAAAGCTACCTTCGTTGTTGGGAACAAGCACTCCAGATGGAACGGTGCCGGGTGCTTCGATACCCAACTGCTCGGCCATGGCGTCTTGCATAATCTCGGCGTCGAAGAGTCCTGTCATCCAAGCCTGACCAAGCGACTGAATCGTTCGGTAGGCGGGGTCAACAATAATGTTGTTGAATGTAACGCCAGCGTCGGGAACCCCGAGCACCCGCAAGACACGCAGGAAGAAGTCTTGCCAGTTGCCCTGACGTGCGTAAGCAGCGTTCAACGTGGACTGATCGAGAATCTGAGAATCGTTCCCACCCTCGGCCAGGATAGCGTTTGTCGAAACCTCCATTGCCGTAGCGGCCATCGCGGCCAGTGGCTCACCGGTGGCTAGGTCAACGCTGTTGTTCCTGGGCATTGCGGAGATGTCGATGTCAGAACCGGTAACGGCTGTGGCCGCAACCTCTTTGTTGCTAACGAGCTTGCTGGAAATATTTGTACCACCCTTGGTGGTCTTGGACTTTACCTGCCAAGCAATGCTCGAAAGCGCCTTAAGCATCTTCGAGCCGTCCTTGAGGTACTCGGAGTATGCCCACGACCATGGCAAAGCTGGCAAGGCATCAGGCAATCCCCAGAGCGAACCCGTCTCATCGTTTGACTTGCTGTCAATCATGACGAAGTTTCGGTCCACGGGGATGTCGTTGATGCGTGCAACTGGGTTGGCCACGTAATCCAACGGGTACCAAACCTTGCGGGTCTCCGCTAAGTAAGTATTGTAAGGGTCGGTTACTGGCTCACGAACCTGGTACTCCCGCAAGTAGTAGCGAATGATTTCAGGATCGTCAGGGTCAGTAGCCCAGCCAGCTATTTCGTCAAGTGGTACACGACTAAAGCGGCGATTCCGCTTATCGTAACGTACGAAAAAGTTACCATCAGTAAATAACGCTCTTTCATTTTTCTTGCACGCCGCCTCACTGAATAGAACCTGCTGATTAATAGGGTCTTCAATAATCTTCTGGAACCGTGGCGCTAGCGGGCTACCCGCCTGCGACATTTTGAACCCACGTCCAAACACATAGCTCGCACGCAGTGTGGAACCGCGCTTGAGAATGGGGTTAGATGCTGTCTGCCTCCGAGCGTTCCTGGATACTACCTTTACGTCGGCAAGGTCCATGCCGGTGTCGGTGTATTGATTGAGCGGTGCCCAACCCTTCTCATCGAAGTCTAGAGTCGCACGAGCAAGCGCTGAATAAGATTCGGAAAGAATCTCATTGTTTTGAGAAAGCTCTTGAATCTCCTTTAAAAGCTTTTCAGACTCCGGAGAAGTACCAGTAAACCTATCAAAAATACCCATAAAACAATCTTACCACCAAGAGTCGGCATAAAACGAATGCTCCGGCATTACATCTTCTACCGGAATAATATCTCCTGGCTTAGGTGCAGAGGAGTTGTGTTCGATCACCGAGAGTATTGCAGCGTCCAAGGAGTCGGGAGAAGAAATGCCAGACCTTTTCATATCGTCCTTGCTGGTCATCGTGATAGAACCACGCTGGCTAAAGCGATAAGTCTGACTTATCATTTCCTCGCGTAGCTGGTGGTCCTCGTAGTCTAAGTCCAGCTGCCCGTTTGCTAGGAGTTCTCGGAAGGTGTCGTAGTACCACGCCCTTGCGTTTGTCCAGCGCGCGGAATCAGGGGAAGCATGAGAGTTATTAATAGCACCAACGCTATAAACGGCGTCGCTAAACTCATCAAGGCGAAGAAGAGCATCAACGACACCACCCCCAACACCATTAACGTCAACGTTGATAATATCAGCCACAAGCCTTTGAGCATGGGTGTGCACTCTCCTAGCGGTTTCTATGAGGTCCAGCTTGGACCACTTGTCAATAACCCGGACTCTACCGCCTCGGTTTATGTATAGCACGTTCTCATCGCTACCAAAGCGGGCAACGTCAAGCCCCAGCACTGGGCGGATGTCGGCGTCCTCTTCAATGTCTGCGTCGAACCCAGCATCGATGGTGGACTGTGGGAAGAAAGTATTGTCTGCCTCATCAGGGAACTCGCCCAGCACCTTGGCTTTGTAGCGCGCAGAGTCTTCTCCCCACGCACGCTTCTTATGCTCAACCCAGTCAACGCTGGTCAGGCCATTTAAAAAATTTTTCTGATCTTGCTCTTCGGGATAAACAGATTCGTCAGTAAAAGTCGGTAGGTCGAAAGCACTGATCGTATGGAGAGACCAGTCCTGCGATAACTGAGGGTCAGTAAAAATTCGGTGAAACTCAGTTCCTCTTCTATCAGGGTTACCAATAGCGAGGATTCGACTCCCTTGACCAGTCGCGACCGCTTCAGCAGCCGTAAACATATCTGTAGGCAAGCCACCTGCCTCGTCCAGGAATACATAAGTATTTCGTTTACGAGTACCCTGGAAAGACGAAACAATATCTTGATCGCTGGGTCTCTTTCCAAAGACCAGGAACTCTGCACCATTCTTACCATCCAACTTCCACGCTAAGGTCTCGGTGATTCTACCAGGCAACGCCCTGTCCCGCACATCCGCTAGCCCTTTGTTTACCTTAAGGTACGCGAAGATAACCTTCTCAATCTGTGACAGCGTTGGCGCACTAACAATACATAAGGTTTCAGACGGCACGCCCGTAGCCACAATCCAAGTAATTAAGTCGGCGACCACCGCAGACTTCCCGCAACCGTTGGCGCTCTTGACTGCGGTACGACTGCCATCCATAAAGGCGTTGACAATCTCGTTCTGCTTCGAGTACCAGCGCTTGCCGAGCACGTCACTTAGCCAAGCCTGTGGGTCCGACTCGTAAAGCTTTAGCTTGCTCCTGGAGCGCATCTCCTCGATAGCGCCATCAAGAACATCATTCAAATAGGTTGGCATCTAAAATACTTCCCGCACGCTTTAGGCCCTGCTCTACCAGGTCGTCCACATCGTCGTCAGAGGGGACACCTTCGAATGCTTTGAACCCGGCGATTATGTACTGCAAGGCAACGTCGAAAGCCTGCGCGAATATCTTTGCGTGCGAAGCAGTAATCTTCTGGATGTCATCATCCACCAGCTTGCGCCTTGCGTCTAAACGCTCACTTACGAGTCGTAGGGACTTGAGGACCACGTTAGCCACACCAGCGAACTCTTGCGGTCCGACATCTTGGAGCATGCCAAACGCACGGTCCTTCAGGTCGGCAGCCTCTATGAGTAGGAGTCGTTCCTCCTGGCGATCGGTCAGCCAGTCCTTGCTGTCCAGTAGGTGCGCGATGCGTTCGGCGATATAGCCAGCGTCGAGACCCGTAGCCTCCGCTATTTCGGTGGGAGACTTCCGGGCAAGCGACAATAGCTTGTCATCCAGATTTGTCCGCTCCAGCTCCATGGTATATATTCTAGCTTATGATAATTATTGAGATGCAGGAGAATGACGTTATTCGTGAGTACAACCTCCCCGAGGAGCGGCGCAAGACTGCGGTGGAGTTCTTTGATTACCTCGTGCAGCAGGGGGAGATTGTCTCGTGGTCTGAGATGCCCGCATAAGAAACCCCCACAGCGGAGGGCGTTTGCATGCATGCCGTGTGAGGGTTCGGTATCAGCCTAGCATCTGAATTTTGGATTTAAAAAAAATTAAACGTGCGAGTGTACCGCGCCATAGTTCGCGCGTATGCAAAAGGGTTGAATTGTTTCGCGACACGCCGTCGATTAGGTGATTCTGAGGTTCTGTGCAATCGTTGCTCTAGTCGCCATCCGGTGACACTCTCCACAAGTGAAAGCAGGACATCATGAGCACCATCACCACGACCGCCAAAACCGTTAGCATCGCCTACCCAACTGGGGGTGCCGTTCGGTTCCCGGCACAGGTTCCCGGAATCGCGGTCTCGACCGTCGACGCCATCGCCAACTGCCTCAAGTACTTCACGGCTAGCGACATCCGCGACTACGTCCGGGAGTCGATTGAGGAGTCCGTCGACGTCAACGCCACACCCGCTCAAGTCAACTACCACGTGGTTGCATGGATGGCTGGCGCTGGCGACTGGTCAGAGTAGCCCCACAGGGCGACTAAAGCCCCGCTACCCCTCACCGGGTGGCGGGGCTTTTTTTGTGCCCTTAGCCGGGCGCTGGTGGCGTGCCAGGGGGTGCCGGGGTATCGGCAAGCGCTAGCGGGGGGCGTTCGAACAAATGTTCGAAACATCCGTTCGATCTTTGGCAGATCATAGATTCCGTTCGAACATCCGTTCGATTATAACGATTTGGTAACGGGGGTTGACAACTGCCGATTTTTTTAGTAAGCTGGGTTTGGTGCCCGAAAAGAAGATAACGATTCGGTAACGGTGCGGCGTGTCGGCTTGACAAACGGCAAGCGCTGTGTATCGCCGATTATAACGATTCGATAACACCCGCGCGTGTCGACTTGACATCACGATTTGGTAACGATTCCCCGACTTGACAGGGGGAGGGGGGGGATGCCATCGCGCGTGTGTGTGTGCGCATGATCCGGGTGTGTGAGCGCATACCTGAAGGCGCACGAGGTCTAGCTTCGCCAGGAGGAGCCGATTAGGTAATTGAGCCGATTGAGAGTATAATGGTAAATGTCGCCGACCGGATGGCTCGGCAGAATCCCTCTCCACGAAAGGCAC
>TARA_R110000851_G_scaffold103587_2_pt1 | contig 16168 bp, 20 predicted proteins | sample TARA_R110000851 | Tara Oceans TARA_R110000851 (sample SAMEA4397627) | marine metagenome | biome: Polar Biome; feature: [DCM] deep chlorophyll maximum layer (ENVO:01000326); material: water (ENVO:00002006), including particulate matter (ENVO:01000060) such as... | depth 17 m | reverse complement strand
ATATGTCGATGCAGAAAAACAGAAAGCTTTCGCCAGTAATTCAGCCACCTTCCCGTTACCTGGTCGAGAGCGGCGAGCAGGGAAAAGCGGAGAGGCAGATAAATCGGCGCCTCCCGAGCCAAACGAGGACCAAACCTCGCATGTAGAGAATAACGTACCCGCTCTCCCAGGAATTGCCGAACTGGAATATGATATTAGAGCATTAAAGACAAAGCTAAAAGAGTCCGAAGAGAATCTAGACCTAGCCGCGCAACTAGTAGAAGACATAAGCAAAGAAAACAGTCAAAATAAAAAAAGAATTTCAGAACTAGAGAGCTCCCCTGGCACCCCCTTTAATGGATGGGTTTGGGGACAGGAACTAGGATGGGTGTATTCTTCCCACCTTATTGCTCCTTATTATTATTCCCAAGACCAAGGTTGGTTCTTTTATGAGCTGGGATCAACCCCTCGAATTATATATAAATTTAAAACCAAAAAATGGACAACGCTTAATGAAAAATAAAAAACTAAAACAATTCTCCCTAATAAATTTACTCGCAGGCTATATAATGCTATGCGTGTTTGTGTTGCTAATATTATTCAACAGAGCACCAGATGTGGTCGCCGAAGAAATTGCGAGCGCTAAGTCGGAAGATATTTATGTCGACGATCTATTCAACGGGACCCATCCCGACGAGCTAACAACAGAAATACTTGAGGTAGACGGGCACCCCCTGCATTATACTACAAGAGTCGTACATGACAATAGCGTGGGGTACGACTATGGAGAGAGGGTTGTTTTCGATGACGGCGTGGTCGTTCACGATAGGGATGATGATTTTATCGTACGCGACAGAGAGTTTTATATAGATAATAGAGACAGAATCGGAACAGTAGAAGGCGGCGTAGGTGGGCCTGATCGCGTCGGTTTTGTCGGACGAGGTGGTCGTGGCGGACGGGGTGGAGACGATGACGTCGATTTAGGCATTCTCGACCGTCGTCTAGGTGGAGATGACGATGACTTGTTGGTAATTCACAATGACGACGATGATCTTTTGGTTGTTCGTGAAGACGATGATCTTGTTCGTGACAGCGACAATATTGGTCTCGATTTAGGTGGTAACGACGACGTGGATGCTATTCGTTTCGAATTGGACGAGGATGGTCGCGGTAGCGATGATGACTTGGGCGACGTCAGCGACTTCGCCGAGAATGGCCGTGGAGAAGGCAAGGGTGATCTTCCTGGAATAGGTGAAGGTAGCCAAGTTTATGCTTATAACTTTCCGAGCCAAGGCGTGGGGGCGGGAATCGGCAACAGTGCAGTAGGAGCGGGTGCAGGAGGCGGTGCGGGCCTCGGAGCAGGTATCGGTGAAGCAGTATTGGGGGGAACGACAGTCCCTACCCTTGGAGGAGTCGGAACCTATAGTTCAATTCAAACAGTACCACCAGGAACAGGAACCGATAAAGATGGAGACGGTCTGCTTACAGAGACCGAAGTTCTCCTTGGAACCGATCCAGCTGAATCAGACTCCGATGGAGACGGATATTCAGATGGAGCGGAGATAACATCCCAGACAAATCCAAACAATCCAGCAAGTAACCCAGGAATTCCAGGTTCAACTAGCTCTCCCGCAATGGGCGGAGTGGGTGGACTCGTAGGTGGAGCGGGAGCGGGTGGAGCGGCTGGTTTAGTAACTGGCATGGTCACAAAACCACTTGGAATGGGAGTCACACCTGGAAAGGAATGTGTAGAATGCGTGGGCGAATGCAAAGGACACGGACACGGCCACGGCAAACATGAATATGACCTTCCGCCTGCTGGAGCGTTGCATATTATGATGCACGTAGACGGAAGCGGCTCCATCTTAAACACGCGCAAACAACTTGAAATCATGAAGGACACCTTACTCAAGGACGCGTTGTTTCCATATTACAACAACGACGAGAAGCTTTACAATAGAAGAGTTACGATTGTGGATGGCAACGGAGAAAGAACTTTACAGTTTTTTACCGAAGCGACGAAAAAGGATAACGTGTTGGCCCTCGTATTTCAAGACGAAGCCCAACCCGCGTATCACCTACCGACGTTTAACAAGAAGCCTCAAGATCATTATTCCAAGGACTTGCAGAAGCTGAAGGGGGGCTTGAACGGATATGGTGGACTTTATCGTGGAATCATGTTCCAAGTGGACCGAGGCAAGACGTTCGCAAAATCTTTTAAGGAATTTGTGGAAAGTGCCTGGCAAGGAACGGGGTATTTAGAGAACTCAAATCTTAGAAAGTATTACTGGCAAGAAAACAAACGACACATTGAAAACAAGAACGGAATTGTGTTCAGTGACGAGTATCATGCAAAAGATTCGGGAGACCCTCAATATTATCTTGATTTAATTATGGATGCATCCGAAAAGGTCGGACTGAATCTGCGAGCTCAGGGAGCAGGATTGACTGACGGAAGATACAATAAAAAAACTCAATGAAATATGCACCAATAAAGTCAAGCTTTTTGTATACCCATTTATATGCGAGACGACATAATAAATTACCTCATAGTTAAAATCATGAAAGAGAAAACTTTTAATGTCCATTATGCCAAGCGAGCAAGAGCCGCATGGATTCTTGCTGAAAAGCAATACGCAAAGCTAACGGAAGAAGAAAAGCAAGATATAATTAATAAAATCAATATACAGTCGAAGTAGTGAACCATCGGAACCAGATCCCCACTTGAAAGTAAAATTCAAAAAGCTTAATCCCTCAGCCAAAACCCCAACTAAGGCCAATGAAACTGATGCGGGGTTCGACCTTACAGCTACATCAATAGAATGCCCTTATAGCGGCCTTTTTAACCCATTAAGATCAAGCGCCAGAGACTATGTTGAGGTGGGCACGGGGGTCTCCCTTGAAATACCAGAAGGCTATGTGGGATTTTTATTCCCTCGTTCCAGCATTAGTAAAACAAAACATTTTCTAAGGAACTCCGTAGGTGTCATAGATAGCGGGTATAGAGGAGAAGTCAAGCTTCGCTTTTCACTAGATGAGAGCGCTACATCCTATCAAATAGGAGATAAAGTAGGGCAGGTCATTTTTGTTAAATTACCTACGGTTGAATTAACGGAGGTAGAAGAGCTGCCTACTTCGGCCAGAGGTGAGGGGGGATTTGGCAGCAGCGGGAAATAAAATAGGCTTGACATCTTGTTCAAAATATAGTATCATTAACGCATGATACCATTGTTCAAATCTCACTTTAGTATAGGGAAGAGCATCCTGACCCTCAACGACCCAAAAAAAAGCACAGAAGGAGGATCTGACAGTATATTCTCCCTACTAGAAAAAAACAGCATTAAGCAGCTGGTCTTAGTAGAAGACAGTCCCACGGGATTTCTCCAAGCAAAAAAAATGTGCGAAGATCACGACATAAGTTTAGTCTTTGGACTACGGCTAAAAGTTTGCTCTAACATGCAAAACGAAGAAGAAAAAGAAAAAAAAGCAACTTCACACAAAATAATTGTTTTTGCTAAAAATGACGATGGGTGCAAGCTGCTAAACAAAATCTATACAGCCGCCTTTACCGAAGGGTCTGGCTACCTTGATTCACCGAGGATTAAAGGAATCTGGCAGGAAAAGAACCTGAAGCTAGCGGTACCGTTTTATGACTCCTTTATTTTTAATAATTTGATGACCTATAACGCCTGCATCCCCGATTTTAGCTTTGCCTCACCTACTTTTTTCACTGAAGATAACGATCTACCATTTGACAACTTAATAAAAAGCAAAGTTCATCAATATTGCGGAGAAAATGAGTACCCCATAGAAAAAGTTAAGTCCATATATTACAACAATAGGGAAGACTTTGAGGCGTTTCAAACCTATAAATGTATCTGTTCCAGAAGTTTTACGGGAAGGAATGCTTCGCTAGCAAAGCCCCAACTGGATCATTGCGGGAGTGCGGAATTTAGCTTGGAGAGCTGGAGGGAGTCGACTACGTCTACTCGCTAGGCATGGATAGATTAAGTGGGTCGCCGAGCTCAAAAGTAAAGTTACTTGTAAAGCTTCTCCTTAATGTCGTAGAAGTGACGATAGAGGGAGAGCTCCGACTTAGGGAGAAATAAGCAGGCTTATTAAAATCACTCGGATTGGTAGTACCTGTGGCAGTACCTGTCATAAACTGATAATAGCTTTGTTCCACACCCCTAAGCAACGCTCTATAGTCTCCGCTCGCGTTAGCGGCACTCAAAGTGCTTGCGCCGTAAGCAACTGAAGACAAGGGAATATGAATTCCCGTGCTATCTACCACTATATTTGTGAAAACGCCTGTTGATGCTGTATTGACTGCCATAATAAGATTCCTTTAAATGTATTTACAGGTTAAAATCGATTTTGTGAAAAAAAAGATTGACTCCAGGGATAATAAATGCTATAATTACAGCCTTATGAAAACCTTAAAGTATTCCGAAGTGTCTTTAGTTCCTAATTATAGCACTTGCGAGTCCCGTTCCGCCGCATCAACTTCTATTGTCTTCGGAGAGCAACAGTTCAATCTTCCGATAGTGCCTGCTAATATGAAATCCGTTATAAATACAGACATTGCTCGGTGGATGAGCTCCGCCCGCTACTTTTACATTATGCATAGATTCGACATAGACCTCTTGGATTTTGTAACTCAAGCCAATAAAGAAGACTGGGAGACTATTTCGATTAGCGTCGGCGTAAAGGATGCGGATATGGACCTCTTAATTCGAGCTTCTTCCCTTCAATTAAGGATTGACTACATTACTATTGATATTGCTCACGGTCATTCTAAAAACATGGAGGAAGCCATCGAAGTAGTTCGCCGCTTCTATCCTAACGCCTATTTAATCGCAGGAAATGTGGCCACCCCCCAAGCAGTATCTGACTTAAGCCGTTGGGGAGCAGATTGCGTCAAAGTTGGAGTAGGACAAGGCTCTCCTTGTACGACGAAATATAAAACAGGCTTCACGGTTCCAATGTTTACCTGCGTATGGCAGTGCGGCCAACTGCCCAAGTATCGCAAGTTTGAATTCGGAGACATCGAGGAGAACGCCGCTGAAATTCCCATCATCGCTGATGGAGGAATCAAGCACAACGGAGACATAGCCAAGGCCCTGACAGCTAGAGCTAGAATGGTAATGGCTGGAGGCATATTCGCAAGTTGCTCTGACAGCCCCGCAAGGACTATTAAAATAGAAGGGGAAGACCGTAAAGCCTATTTTGGCTCTGCTAGCTCACAAAATAAAGGACATCTCAATCATATCGAAGGAACCTTAAAAAATCTGCCACCCAATGGCCTTACATACGAAGGCAAGCTTAGGGAAATACGGCAAGACCTCCAATCGGCCATCAGTTACGCTGGAGGATGTGATTTAACAGCCTTCAACAAGGTTAAGTTCGAAGTAGTATGAACGAAGAATTATTAAGATTCAACAAGAAGCAAAAGTACCTAATTTTCGATTTTGAGACGTGCAATTTAAACTTGGCATCCCCCGAAAATAAACCGTGGCAATTAGGCTTTTTAGTTATCGAAAATGATCGAATAAAGGAAAGATGCAACTACTGGCTTAAGTGGCCTAACCTCATAATGTCCGAAGGAGCTCGCAGGGTCACGGGATGGACTGAAAAAGTATATAATTCTAAAGCGGTTGATCCTATTAGCCCACTTGAACATTTCGAGAGATATCTCTATGATGACTCTTACCTAAAGGTAGGGCACAACATCTTAGGGTTTGACGTTTACATTCATAACATATACAGGAATCTGTGCGGAAAAAGCTCCGACTATTCATATATAAACCAATGCATTGATACCCTATGCCTAGCTAAAGGAATTAAGAAAAACATAAAATTACAGAGCGGCGACAACTTTATTGCGTGGCAGTATAAACTAAACGGTTTCTTTGAAAGAAAACTCAGAGCAAGCCTAACCCAATGCTGCAAGGATTATCAGATAGAGTTCGACCCGAGCCAACTACACGACGCCCTTTACGATATTGAAAAAAACTATGAAGTATTCAAGAAAATGATTTGGGAAATCGAGATATAGCACCTTTTTTTTTAAAACCACAATCCAACACAGTGGACGATATACATATGAGTAAGTTTTTATCAGATTTTAGCCCCTACGCCGATTGCGTACCGCCAGGGGTCCTCCTTCCTACTATTGAGATAGAGGATAGATACTATAAAAGCGTAGGAGTAGCTAATTCAGTCTCTAATTATGATTTTCTGCGACACCTTTGCCTCAAAGGCGTAGAGAGGCAAGGGATCGACACCTGTTCAAATAAAGACGAGTATTACTCTAGAGCAAAGATGGAACTAGAGACGCTTAGAGACCTAGGGTTTGTGGACTATATTTTGCTAAACTGGGATATTTTAAACTTTTGCCACGAAAACAAGATTCCGACAGGCCCAGGGCGCGGCTCTGCTGCGGGGTCTTTGGTTTTATTCCTGATTGGAGTAACCCAAATCGACCCTATCAAATATGGTTTATTTTTCGAGCGTTTCGTGAGCCAGAGCAGGGCTCGAAAAATTAAAAAGGGAGGGATTACCTATCTAGATGGGGGACTTTTGGCCGATATAGATAACGACATTTCTTATGAGCGGCGAAAAGAAGTGATAGAATATATAGAGCAGAGATATCCAGGTCGTACGGCCAAAATTCTGACACTCAATACCTTAAGTAGTAAATTATGCATCAAGGAATGCGGCAAAATAGTAGGAGAATATGACGAGGTAGACGTAAACGAAGTAAGTGATATGATCCCTAAGAAGTTCGGGCGACCAGCTCCTTTATTGGAAGCCTTAGCGGAAAGTGAAAAGCTGACGGAGTGGAAGGAAAAAAACGGTCGAGTTTTCAAGGTAGCTCGCAAGCTAGAAGGTCTAAATAAGAATACAGGGGTACACCCAAGCGGGATTGCCATTTCTTATGAAAAAATTGAAAATTATTGCCCCCTCCAGAGAACGGGGGATGACGGCCTCGTAACGGCCTATGATATGAATTGGGTAGCGGAGTTAATGGTTAAGTTCGATATATTAGGGCTGCGTACTTTAAGCGTAATTTATGACGTGTGTGACGCCCTTGACATTGACATCTACGATGTAGACTTAAGCGACCCCTCCCTCTATGAGCCTCTTGCGGATCTACGCTGCCCCCACGGTCTTTTCCAGATTGAGGCGGAGGCGAATTACAGAGTATGTAAAAAAATCAAGCCCAAGAACATGGAGCAGTTAAGCGCCGTCGTAGCTTTAGCTCGTCCAGGAGCTTTAGATTTTGTAGATTCCTATTTTCAGTACGTGCAAACTGGAGAACTTCAAGTAGTACATGAGTTTTTTGAAGACGTACTAGACTACACGGGGGGCATCCCACTCTACCAAGAGCAGCTAATGAAGATGGCGGTAAAAGTGGGATTTACGTTAGACGAAGCAGAGCAATTAAGGCGTATTATAGGAAAAAAGAAAATAGACCAGATGCCAGAGTGGGAATTAAAAATTGCTAAAAAAATCGAGGACAACAAACTAGACCCCGTGATAGGAGAGGTGCTCTGGAGAGTAGCGGAAGATAGCGCCAACTATTCATTTAATAAGTCTCACGCTAATTCGTACGCAACGTTATCCGCCTGGACCACTCATCTTAAGTTCTCCTATCCCCAGCAATTTTTCCTTAGTCTTTTAAAGATGACTAAGTTTGAGCCCGCCCCTCACGAGGAAATTTCCAAAGTTTCCCAAGAATTACCCTTTTTCAATATACAGCTTCTGGCCCCCGACCTTGCCCTTTCCAATATGGACTTCAGCATGGAGGGGAGTGATATTCGATTTGGACTTAATAGTATTAAAGGGGTGAGTTCGAAGTCGCTCCAGTCCCTTAGAGATTTTAGAGAGACAGAAGCCCCTACCAAGTTCGATATATTTATCGCAGCAAAGCAGGCGGGGTTAAATATTGGAGTTCTCTCCGCCCTGATACAGGCGGGAACCTTATCCAGTTACAAATCAAACAGATCCCTTTTGGTTCTAGAAGCTCAAGCGTTCAATATACTCACTGATAGAGAAAAACGCAACGTGCTGCAACTAGGGAAAAAGTACGATTATAAATTACTAAACATAATCGCCGATGCTAGAGACGGCAAATTAGTCGGAGATGACGGTAGATTACTCATGGCGGAGAAGAGGTTTGGCACGTTTAGAAAAAAGTACCAACCCTATAAAGACATATATGAAAAAAATAAAAAGTATGAGAGTTTCGCCAATTGGTATTTTGAGAATAAACTTTTGGGATATAGCCCAAGCTGCAACCTGAAAGATGTCTTCAGTACCGCGAGGTCGGTCCTCAATAATTCGCTTTATTTTGAGTCAATGGACCTAAATAGCTCTTCTAATTTTATTGGCGTTGTAGAGGATTCCTATAAGAAAAAGAGCAAAAATAACAATCTCTATATTAAAATAATGCTATCAGACGAGATAGGAAGCATTCCCTGCCTATTGATGGACAGTCGACAAAACAGAAACGGATCCTGGCAGCACAATACCCCATTAACTAAATTCTTAGATAAAAACAAATTCGCCCCAGAGAAAGGAAATATATTGATGGTGAGAGGACGCAAAGGCGACGAGGTACTATTTCTGGAGGACATACAAGTTCTAGATCAAAAAATATACATGAAACTGGGAGACCTTAAATAAGTGTAATTCATCATAATGGAAACCCTACCAAACTTCACTCCTAGAGTACAACAAGCTCTAAACGTAGCTAAAGAATTAGCTAGAGCTTCACTGACTAAAACCATTACACTGGAGCACCTTTTTCTCGGCATACTAGGACTTCAGACCGACTTCTTGGAATCTTTTTTAATTAAGCACGACATTGATTCACTGGAAATTTCCGCAGAATTAACAGAATCACTAGCTGTATCGCTAGGTCAACCTCTAGAGACGGAGCCGCCAGGAACCGAATATGAATTCTCCCCTGAAGTTAAGGGGGTTTTAGCTATCGCCTCGTTATGTGCCAATAAAATGAAGCACGATTACGTCGGGTTAGAGCACGTGCTAATAGGGTTTCTGAAGCATAAAGCGTCGCCTCTACTTTCTTATCTAACCGCGATACAAAAAGACCCAGATGAATTAATATTTAGCCTTAAAGTTTTGTTCAGGCCCGACAGCTCCGATGAAATACCATCAGATAAAGCTGAAACGGATTGGCGTAGGTCTATAGCTCCCCCCGCTTATCCCGCGAAGGATCCGCTAGAAACTTACATGGTCAACTTCAATCAATTAGCCTTAGACGGTAAACTTGATAGGGTCATTGGCAAGGAGAAGGAGCTAATGGACATGTCTGAAATATTATGTAGACGTAAAAAAAATAATCCCATTCTTCTCGGCTCGGCGGGAGTGGGGAAAACCGCTTTAATTGAAGGGTTGGCTCAACAAATTGTCTCGGGACAATGTGTAGATTTTTTATTACCTAAAGTAATTTACGGCCTAGACCTTGCGACCCTTATAGCTGGCACTAAATATCGAGGGCAATTTGAGGAGCGTTTGCAAAAAATAATAACCCAATTAAAAAGCAATCGCAACGCTATAATTTTTATTGACGAACTGCATACCTTGGTGGGGGCGGGAAGCGCAGAGGGAAGTCTTGATGCGGCAAATATACTCAAGCCCACGCTAGCAAGAGGGGAGATAACATGCATTGGGGCGACCACGCTCAAAGAGTATAAAAAGAATATTGAAAAAGATGCCGCCCTAGACCGAAGGTTTCAACCAGTAACAGTTAAAGAACCAACCCAGGAAGAAACAGTTAAGATTCTAGAAGGGATTAAGCATAAATATGAAGAATTCCATGGAGTCAAATACAAGAAATCTGCACTCAAGCTTATAGTAAATCTTTCTGCTCGCTATATCACTGATAGACATATGCCCGATAAGGCTATTGATATTCTAGACCAGGTTGCTTCGCATCGAAAGCTAAAAGCTTTCAAAAGACCTCCAGAGGCAAAAGAAATTGAAGACCAGTTAAATAAATCACTAGAGGAAGAGCCCGTCACAGAAAAGCAGGAAGTTTTGTTTGAAAAATATAAGGAAATATTAGACCAGTGGGCGTCGGAATCGAAAGCCCTAACCCCAATGGTCACGGACGCTGACGTAGTTCAAGTGATTTGCTCTAAAACAGGAATTCCCAAAGAAATGCTTCGTCCAAATGGCTCACTTAAATTTGTCAATTTAGCGACAACTCTTAAAAAAATCATAATCGGGCAAGATGAAGGCGTCGAAGTAGCTGCCAAGGCCCTGCTCAGGGGGCACGCGTCCTTAGGGGATCCCCTAAAGCCTATGGGGGCTTTTTTATTTTTAGGTCCTTCTGGAGTGGGGAAAACATATACGGCCAAAATGCTGGCCAATGAAGTCTTTGGGGGAGCGGACAATTTGATTCAAATAAATATGAGTGAATATTCAGAAAAAGTTAGCTCTTCTCGGCTCATAGGGGCGGCACCAGGATATGTCGGATACGATGAATCGGGTCAACTAACTGAGCGGGTCAGGAAAAAGCCATATAGCTTGGTTTTATTTGATGAAATAGAAAAAGCCCACGGAGAAGTGGCCAATTTACTCCTGCAGATACTAGAGGAGGGAAAGCTTACCGATAATTTCGGGAGGGAGATAAGCTTCGCAAATACTCTAGTTATTGCTACTGGCAATATTGGGGCAACTTTATTTAAAAAAAGCCACAGTCTAGGGTTCGGCTCCTCGAACGATGAGGGAGGCAGAAACCTAGCCATATTAGAGGAAGCAAAAATAGCCCTTAGCCCAGAGTTGTTGAACCGTTTCAATGAGACGGTTATCTTTAATGAGCTTTCGGGAGATAGCTTAGTTGAGATAATAAAATTGGAGATCAATATATTAAAACAGCGTCTAGAGAAGGCTCATGAAGTTAAGCTCATCATAGGCAGGTCACTTCTTGATTTCCTCGGAGAGTCGAGCGCTAAAGAGCGAGATGGGGCGAGAGCCATAAAAAACCTTGTAAAAAAAGAAGTGGAGAATAAATTAGCAGAGTGCCTAGCGACGGGAGACCCGTCCAAGATTAAAAAGATAAGCCTCTCCAGAGCAAAAGATAAAACAATTGTTAAAGTTTGTTATTGACTTGATGCCAGTCCTGTGCTATACTTATATTTGTGAACGAAACTCCCCCATATAGCAACGAGCATCGATGACAGACGCTGTACTCCTCATATGCGGATGGATATTTGTTGCTTATTTTCTATGCAAAAAACCCAAATATTATGACCCGCTGGACTATGACGATTAAAAGATCAACTTTTACTGGATTTTATAAATATCTATTTTATAATTCCGTGAAGATTACAACCTAACACCAAATAATACAAGAACTATGAGCATGAACAAGGAACAATTAATACAAGGAATCTACAACGAATACATGGGCAAGAGGGACCAAACCATGGCAGAGCTTCAAGTTTATCTGGATAGCCCAGCTGGGGTAGGGGAACACGGAGGGATCTCAGATGTAGTTAAGGAAAAAATTGAATCGATTGACGGCCTCAACTCAATCACACTGACCATGCGAGACCTGTTCATGAACGGATCAACAAGCGAAGTGGTGACAGAGCTAAATACGGATTCGGTTAGCTTTTCGTCAGAAGCTCCAGAAGCTCCAGAAGAAGGAAGCGACTCAGACGAGCCTCAGTCTATGCAGAATAAAGTTTAAATTATATTCTATTATTCTATCGACGCTGATGTTACCGCTCTTAGAGATGAGCATTCCAGCTTCTTGTTTTGGGTTTACAAAATCCTTTACAAAGTCAAAAGCCCCCTCGCTCTTCAACCATCTCCAGTACAAGTCTCTTAAGTCTTTATCGCACTCAAGAACCACTTCTGAATCGAGAAAGCAATTGCAATATAGAGTAACATCTCTAAAACAGGCCACAGAGCTAGGTGGAGCAGTCAGCGCAGCATCAATAATAACTAGCATGTTAATATGTTTACACAAAAAGCTTGACAAACCAATAGCTATGTGCTATAATAGACCCCATAATGAATAACAGAGTAGCAAGATTTTTAAGAAAAACATTAGAGACGGACTTGAGAGAGCCAGAGAGCAAAAGGATCTATAGAAAATTTAAAAAGCAATACACTTCCCTACCAATAACTGAACGAAAAGAATTTCTAAGTCGACTAAAACTATTACATAAACAATATACCAACTAAAATATGAGTACAGAAACACAAACAGAAACAGAAACAGAAAAGAAGTCGGATAACGACTGGAGTAAACGAGAAATGGGTGCCCTTTGGCGCCGAGAAGGCAAAAGCCAAAACTATCTTTCGGGATATGTTAAGTTCGGTGAATTTGGAACCGAAAAAGAGGTGAGGGTAATTGTTTTCACGAACAAGGGTAAGTCAAAGAACCCCAAGGCTCCAGATTTTGTTATTTATGAATCTCAAGAGCTTAATGCAGAGAGTACCGCTACCGCTACCGCTACCGCGACCAAAGCCCCCGTTCAAGAGGAACACGACTCCGAAGTCCCCGCTGGACTGTAAACAATCTGATGGATCTAGAATACGCTCTAATCACAAGTAGCTCTCTCCCTGACCAAGTCAGGGAGAGTCAGTACTATGCGACCTTAAACAAAGAGCAATTTCTAGACCTGGTGGACTACTCGGAAGTATTGGTAAGCGAAGACAAATCCCAAAAAGTTTTATTGCTAATGGTAGCAAAGGGGACTAAAGATCAAGAGGACGAAGACGTGCGGAGATCGGACGAAGCGGATCTTGCCCTCAAGAGAACGGCCGACCTACGGTCCGAGACCTTATCCAAGGCGGAGGCGGAGGCAGAGCTCCTGGCTCAAGAAAAACTGTTGAGAGACTCACTGAAAGCCGAGGAAGACACTCGAAAAAAATCACTACGAGATCGTTCTAGATCCATTGTTAACGGATTGTATAATCGATGAAACACAAAAAGGTATTTGAATCTTTAGAAGATTTTTTTAACGCGGTTGAGGGAGTTACGGAAGTTTACGCTGGAAAACAAATAGGGAAAGCGCTGTATAGCGCTCTTATGCTACAAACTGGGCCTGACAAAAGATCTGTATTTCGTCCCAGGGACTTGTGGGAAATATCCAATGAAGATCTAATTTCCTTACTCAAGGAACTTGAGGAATATGTACGAGTACAAACTAAAAATAACTAGAGTAATTGACGGAGATACAGTCGACGCCCTAATAGATTGTGGTTTCGGCATCCTACTTCAGAAAAGAATTCGGCTCTCAAATATAAACGCACCAGAGACTCGCACCAAAGATAAGGAAGAAAAAAAGAGAGGCATTAAAGCCAAAGACCGACTAAAAGAATTAATCAAAGAACACAAGGGACACCTTACAGTTAAAACACGGCTGGATAAAACAGGCAAATTCGGAAGGGTTTTGGGCGTTCTACTGGCGAAATACCAAGACAGCGGCTATCAGGGCAGGTATCTCAACTTAAACCAACAGTTATTGGACGAAGGAGTGGTTCAGCTTTATGAAGTTTGAGGAAGTAAAATCTAGCGAAATAAAGAACGGCCTCTTGCTGGATGAGGAGCAGACTGATTATCTTTTTAACTGCATTAAAGAAGCGATGGTCGCCCTAAGAGCCGTACAGGCATCACTAAGAACAACAGACTCTCGGGCTGACTCGATTATTTATTTAAAAAAACTCACCGAGGAACTGAATTATTGTGTAACTATTCTTAGAAAACAAAATGATCTATAAGTTAGAATATCGACTAGGGAAGGATCCGCATCCCCACTATCGTTTCTATAGCGCCTTAAGTTCGCAAATAGCAGTTTGTATGTTCGAGGAGACCTGCGGAGGAGGTAGCCTAACAGGGCAAGGGGCTACTCTACTATCCGTCTTCCCCTCTGAAGACTCTTCTCCCATAGTTGAAAACGAAGTGATCTCGCCTCCTAGCGAGGACTCTCTAAAGCCTATTGTTCGTGAGTCGAGTTAATAGTCAAAAAAAATACGTGTCTAGTCCCCTAGGGAGAGATGCCTTGATTAAGGCTCGTAAAACTTACGATGAAAATAATTCAGAAAGACGCCGCTCTCAAAAACGAGATTATATGCGGCGAAAAAGACTAGAAAACCCAAACTACTGCAAATGGAAGTAAATCCAAATATGAAAACAGCACTAAACGAGAAAGTATACGTCGTAACCCGCAGGGGTCGTAGAGTTGAACCCGATAACTACCAAGACAAGAATGATGCTCAAGTCCGAGCCCAACAACTCTTTGATCAGCTTAAATACTGGAAGGACCCCGACCGCAATAAAGTTACAGTAGTGCAGACAACCACCCCCCATAAAATTTATTAATTATTATACTTGACATTTTGCCTAAAATATGAGACCATATAGGCATGTCAAACTTAAAAAGCACAGGTAGGCCCAAGGGAAGTAGGAATAAGGCGAAAAGAGCAGGTTTCTATAAATTGTCGCCCGCCCAGATTTCTTCCCACTTTAGCAATGCCCCTTATGTTCTCGTCTCGAAGGATTGGTTACTGAACAGGATAGGAGACAAGAAATTGTTCGATACGTTCTTTGAAGAGGCGACAGTAAAAACGGAGAACAGCTGGAAGGTTCAAGAACTATAATGAATGCATTTAATAACTTAATTGGGCAAGAAAGACTTAAAAAGAAATTAAACTTCTATCTTAGCGCAGCAAAACATAGCGACCACTCGCCGTTCCTCTGCCTGACGGGGGCTAAGGGGTTAGGTAAAACGGAATTCGCAAAAGAATTTGCCCTAGAACTCAAAAAGATAAAGGCCAGAGAGGGGTGGTGCGAAGTCAATTGCTCCATACTCAAAGGCAACTCCTACTTTTTTGAGGAATTTTACCCTCAAGTGATTCAGGACAAAAACGTTGTTGTCTTCTTTGATGAAGCACACAATCTGCCAAAAGATCTAGAGCAGGCTTTTTTAACTATTTTTAATTCCGACCAAGACACACTAAAAGAGTTTCAGTGGGACAATAGAATTTACCCCTTTGATTTCACGCGCCAGACCTTTATTTTTGCTACGACCGAAAGCGACCGCATATTCCCCCCCCTTCAAGATAGATTTACAATGGTAGACTTCGAGCCCTATTCGCCCTCAGAGTTGGGAGAAATACTCAAATCGAGAGCAAAGGGAATCAACTTCACGGGTAACACATTAACAAAACTGCAAGATATTGTCAGGAATAATGCCCGTAGCGCCGTAATGAGAGCGAGAGAAATCCAGCTATACTGCGAGTCTCGCAACCAAAACACCTTCGGTGAGCAGGATTATGATGAGCTTTGCGACCAATTGGGTATCCTTGCGAGGGGCATTACCTCGACCGAAAAGCAAATCTTAGAAATTTTAAATGATCTGGGCGAGTGCAGCCTAACCATGCTCGCGGCGCGTACAGGACTCAGCCCTAGCTCGGTACGAAAGCATCACGAGACATATCTGTTGCGCAGGGGGCTTATGCATATCGATGGTAAAAGAAAACTTACACAACAAGGGAAGGAGTTAATTCATGAAATCCAATAATATAAATGCCACAATCAATCATGTACTAAACAGTATATGCCCACCCATAATTATCATTTTCTTAGTTTTTCTAAAGTTAGGGTTTTTGGACTGGGTACCTTATACGGTGGCAGCACTTATGTTCTTCACTGGAAAATACAACTTCGAGGTAGGATACGCCGTAGGATACTGTAAAAAAAATAACTTATTATAATTATGTATGTGAATAAATTCGACAAAGACGAGAAGTGCGCAACTCATGGGTACGCAACAGAGGGAATGTTTGAAAAGTTAGCCATTAAGAACGGTTACAAAGTCAGGAAGGCGACTAGAGAAGAGCAAATTTCTCATGTAGACTTCATACTGGACGCTCCAGAGTGGCACCATATTAAAGTTGATGTTAAAGCTCGAAAAAAAACGTCCAGACGGGATAAAAAATTCAACGACAAGTGGCTATGGATTGAATTTAAAAACGTACAAGGGAATGAGGGTTGGGTTTACGGGAAGGCAAACTTTATTGCGTTCGAAAGAAAAGAAGATTTTATTATCATTAATAGAGTAACGCTAAGAAACTGGCTGGGAAGGTCCAGCGTCAGGTGGGATTTGCCCACGGTTAAAAATGCGTGGGAAGCCAAATA
>TARA_R110000851_G_scaffold175324_8_pt1 | contig 16187 bp, 10 predicted proteins | sample TARA_R110000851 | Tara Oceans TARA_R110000851 (sample SAMEA4397627) | marine metagenome | biome: Polar Biome; feature: [DCM] deep chlorophyll maximum layer (ENVO:01000326); material: water (ENVO:00002006), including particulate matter (ENVO:01000060) such as... | depth 17 m | reverse complement strand
GGGGGGAGTTCAATAGGCTAAGGCTGTACGCCCGTGGTGAGCAGTCTGTTGCTAAGTACAAGAACGAGATTGCGGTAGACGGAGACCTAAGCTACCTTAACTTAGACTGGACACCTGTTCCAGTTATACCTAAGTTTGTAGACATAGTAGTAAACGGATTAAACGACAGGCTGTTTAAGGTGAAGGCCTTTGCAGAGGATGCTATGTCAGCGGAGAAGAGGGATGAGTTTCAGAGGATGATAGAGGGGGAGATGATTGCACGTCCGTTGTTTCAACAGATAGAGCAAGACTTTGACCTAAACCTTTTTCAGACGGAAGAGTCTGAGCTGCCTGAGAGTGATGAGGAGCTTCAGCTGTATATGCAGCTAAAGTACAAGCCAGCTATAGAGATTGCTGCGGAGGAGGCTATAGACACCATACTCAACCAGAACCAATACAACGAGATAAGAAAGAGATGCGACTACGACCTTATGACGCTTGGCGTTAGTATGGCAAAGCATCAGTTCCTACCAGGACAGGGAGTGCAGTTAGACTATGTTGACCCTGCAAACGTTGTGTACAGCTACACGGAAGATCCGTACTTTAAGGACTGCTACTACTGGGGTGAGGTGAAGACCGTACCCATGACAGAGTTGGTTAAGATAGATCCCGACATATCAAACGAGGATATGGACAAGATATCTAAGTACAGTCAGTCTTGGTATAACTACTACAACAACGCCCAGTACTACGAGAACTCTATGTTCCAGCGTGACACAGTCACCCTGCTGTACTTTAACTACAAGACCACACACTCTTTTGTTTACAAGAAGAAGGAGATGGCAGACGGTAGTTACAAGGTTGTTGCCAAGGATGATGAGTTTAACCCACCCGTTGAAATGCAGCAGGAGGGTAAGTTTGAGAGGGTAGAAAAGAATATAGAGGTGTGGTACGATGGTATCATGGTGATGGGTACAAACATTTTACTGAAGTGGGAGCTAGCTGAAAACATGGTAAGACCAAAGTCAGCTTCTCAGCATGCACTGCCTAACTATGTGGCATGTGCGCCAAGGATGTACAAGGGTGTATACGAATCTTTAGTGAGGCGTATGATTCCTTTTGCAGACCTTATACAGATGACACACTTAAAGATACAGCAGGTAGTTTCTCGTGTTGTACCAGACGGTGTCTTCATAGACGCTGACGGATTAAACGAGGTAGACTTAGGTACAGGCAACGCTTACAACCCTGAGGATGCACTGAGGCTATACTTCCAGACAGGTTCTGTTGTTGGTAGGTCTTACACCCAAGACGGTGAGTTTAATAACGCAAGGCAGCCGATACAGCAGCTTACATCAAGTAGTGGTTCAGGTAAGCTACAGATGCTGATAGGTAACTATAATCATTACATGGATATGATTAGGACGGTTACTGGATTGAACGAGGCGAGGGATGCTTCAAGCCCTAACCCACAGGCGTTGGTTGGCGTACAGAAGCTCGCTGCACTAAGCTCTAACACGGCAACTAGGCACATACTAAACAGCAGCTTGTACATAACAAAGCGTTTGGCTGAGGGTATTGTTATAAGGACATCAGATATATTGGAGTACTCAAACTTTAAGAATCAGTTTGCTATGCAGATTGGTAAGTACAACCTCAGGCTGTTAGAAGACCTAAGGGACTTTTACTTATATGACTTTGGTATATTCCTAGAGATGTCTCCAGACGAGGAGCAGAAGGCTATGCTTGAGCAGAACATACAGATGGCCTTATCCAAGGGGGACATTAACCTTGAGGACGCTATTGACATCAGGGAGATACATAACCTAAAGATGGCTAACCAGCTACTAAAGGTTAAGAGAAAAAGAAAGCAGGAGGCAGAGCAGCAGCAGATACAGCAGCAGCAACAAGCAGCGGCACAGATGCAGCAGCAGCAAGTAATGGCACAGTCTCAAGCGGAGCAGATGAGGATACAGACAGAGACACAGGCAAAGATGCAGATAAAGCAGGCAGAGGTTGCTATGGACATTGAGAAGCTCAAGAACGAGGCACAGCTAAAGGCTCAGTTGATGGAGATTGAGTTCGGCTACCAGATGCAGATGAGGGGATTAGACCAGCAGCAGATAGACATGAGGGAGGAGTCAAGAGAGAAGGCTAAGTCTGACAGGATTACTCAGGCTAACACGCAGCAGTCTAAGATGATTGAGCAGAGGAAGAGAAACCTTCCACCCATAAACTTTGAGTCCAACGAGGACAGTTTAGATGGATTTGATCTAGCTGAGTTTAACCCAAGGTAGGCTAAAATATTATTATATAATATGTATTAACTTTGTACAAAATTAAATCAAATGAATTTACAAGTAAAAGAAGTTGGTGGAAACCAAGAAAAATCAAAGGCTGAGATAGAGGAGCAGTTGCTCAAGAAACATGAAGAGTCTTTTGCTGACGCAGGGGATAATTCTAATCAGCCAGAGACTATATCTAGTGAGCCAGAGGTTACACCTGAGCCACTTACTATAGATGACGACAGTGTTCTGTCGTATATAAAGGAAAGGTACAACAAGGACATTGATTCAGTTGATCAGTTGTTCGAGACGAGAGAGTCAAACGAGCAGTTGCCTGATGATGTGTTAAAGTATTTTGAGTATAAGAAAGAGACTGGCCGTGGTATTGAGGACTTTTACAAGTTGCAAAGGGACTACGATAACATGGACGAGGACTCTATACTAGCTGACTACATGGCTATTCATGAGGAGGGTTTAGATGCGATAGACATCGAGGACTTGATGGATGATAAGTTTGGCTACGATGAGCTTGATGACGACAAGGATATCAAGAAGAGGCAGCTGGCTAAGAAAAGAGAACTTTCAAAAGCACGTAAGTTTTTTAATGAGCAGAAAGATAAATATAAAATTCCTCTTGAGTCAAGTGGGGGTGGGTTATCTGAAGATCAGAAAGAAAATTTAAGTGCTTATCATAAGTATATAAATGAGTCTAATACTGTTGCTGAACAAAATCAGAAGCGATATGATTACTTCTTAAACCGCACTAAGGAAGTGTTTAACAACGAGTTCAAAGGTTTTGAATTTGAGGTCGGTGAAAAGAAGATTAATTACAAACCAGGTACAGCAGAAGAGCTGTATAACAAACAGTCTGACGTAAACAACTTTATAAACAAGTTTGTGGACAAGGAGGGTTTACTGAGCGAGACAAAGGATTACCACAGGGCCTTATCGGTTGCTATGAATCCAGAGAAGTTTGCTCAGTTCTTTTATGAACAAGGTGTTGCAGCAGCGGTTGATGACGTTACACGTAAGTCCAAGAACATAAACATGGATATACGTAAGTCACCTCAGCTCTCATCAAAAGATGGTTTGAAAATTCGTTCTGTTGGAGACACAAGCAGTGGGAAGGGACTCAAAATTAGAAGTTTAAAAAAATAATTAACAAAAAAAAAGTAAAAAATTATGGCAGTAAATGTAACCCCAGGTTTCGACCTGCAGCCATCAGCACAGCAAGTGCCGTTGGAAAGTAACTATATCACAAACTTTGATTTCTTGAATCAGTATCTACCCGATACTTACGAGAAAGAGTTTGAGAGATATGGAAACAGAAGTGTATCATCTTTCCTAAGATTAGTGGGAGCAGAGATGCCTTCTAACTCTGACCTTATCAAGTGGGCAGAGCAGGGAAGACTACACGTAAAGTACCAAAACTGTACATCAGGTGCTGCAGCTGCAGCTTTAAATGGGGTGTGGACTATTCCTAACAACATCAATAACTTTAACCCTGCCCTGGCTGGAAGTAATACAGCATCATTGAGGGTTGGACAGACGGTAATGATATCCGACAAGACACCTGGATCTAACCTAACTAACAAGGGTGTGATTACAGTAGCTCCTACAGCTGGCGCACCAAACACGGTAACAGTAGCTTACTACGAGGCAGGTGGACAGACAATGGCAGCGGCAGTAGCTTGTGATATATTTATCTACGGGTCTGAGTTCAACAAGGGAACTGAGGGGATGGTAGGATCTAACGAGTCTGACGACCTAATCTTTGACAACAAGCCAATAATTATCAAGGACAAGTATGCTGTCTCTGGTTCTGACATGGCTCAGATTGGATGGATCGAGGTATCAGGCGAGGACGGAGTAAGCGGATACCTTTGGTATCTAAAGTCTGAGCATGACACGAGACTACGTTTCGAGGACTACATGGAGACTGCAATGATTGAGGCCGTGCCTGCAGAGGCTGCTTCTGGGGCAGGAGACTTCTTCCAAGGTACTGGAGCTGGATTATCAGCAGCTAACCTTAACGGTTCAGAGGGTGTGTTCTACGTAGTGGGTCAGAGAGGTAACGTGTTTGGTGGAGGTAATCCAACAACGCTTGCTGAGTTTGATTCTATTATACAGAGGCTAGACAAGCAGGGAGCAATCGAGGAGAACGTTCTCTTCGTGAACAGAAACTTCTCGTTTGATATGGACGACATGTTAGCTGCTCAGAACTCTTACGGGGCTGGTGGTACTTCATATGGACTGTTTGACAATGACGAGGAGATGGCTTTAAATCTTGGGTTCTCAGGATTCAGAAGAGGCTATGACTTCTATAAGTCTGACTGGAAGTATCTTAACGACCCAACAATGAGAGGTGGTCTTGTAGGCGGTGCGATCAACGGAATGTTAGTTCCTGCTGGTTCGACTACAGTATACGACCAGGTACTAGGAAAGAATGCAAAGCGTCCTTTCTTACACGTTCGTTACAGAGCTTCTGAGACTGAAGACAGACGTTATAAAACTTGGATCACTGGTTCAGCTGGTGGAGCAAGGACATCTTCTTTGGATGCTATGGAGGTAAACTTCTTGACAGAGAGAGCAGTTTGTGTATTAGGCGCAAACAACTTCTTCTTATTCCAAGATGCATAATAAGCAGTAATGTTAGGGGAGATGTAACAGTCTCCCCTTTTTTAATTCTAAATTAAATTATATCAAATGAAAAAAACACAAAAGTTTGTAGACAAAACTTACAGGCTAAAACAAGACCGTGCGCCACTCAGCTATATGCTGTCATCAAGGCACTCTAGGAGATCACCTTTGTTACACTTCGATGAGGGCAAGGGACTTAACAGGCCACTGAGGTATGCGAGAAACCAAAAGAGTCCGTTCGAGGACGAGCAGGATGGTAACGCTATACTAGAGCCTATCGTATTCGAGGATGGCATGCTATTCGTACCTAAACAAAACCAAGTACTGCAACAGTTCTTACACTACCACCCGTCTAATGGGAGGGTGTATGAGGTTGTAGATAAGTCAAGGGATGCGTCCAAGGAGTTGGAGATGGTAGAGAAGGCTGTTGATGCAATGATTGTTGCAAAGGAATTAAAGGGCGATAAGTTATTGGCTGTGGCAAGGGTATTGATCGGGGTTTCGGTTGACAAGATGTCTACCGCTGAGATCAAGAGGGATGTACTTGTATATGCAAGAAACAGTCCACATGACTTTATGGAGACCATAAACGATCCTATGCTAGACCTGACCAATGATGTTGTTCAGTTCTTTAATAACTCTTACCTGTCGTTTAGGAACTCAGGTAAAGACGTTTACTTTAACTTACCAAAGAATAAAACTAAGCTACTAACCGTTCCGTTTGGTGAAGACCCGTACTACATTGTGGCTTCATTGTTCCAGACAGATGATGGCATTGAGACTTACAAGCTCCTAAAGAAACGCTTAAGTAGCAATAGTTAATAACAGTTATATTTGTGACTATTATTAACCCATTAAATTTTTACCATGGTAAAGTTTTTAAAGATTACAAATGCTCCAATTACAGGACAGCTAATAAGCCTTTCAGAGATTAAGGCTGTAGCTACTGCAACTGCAACTGAAACAACAGTTACTATTGACTACGCAGACGGGACTACTACTACTGTTACTACAGCAGCTCAAGTAGCTCATGATGTTTATTCAGCAATTGTTAACTCAATTGAAGTAGCTCTTGCAACTTCTTGGCAGAAGCCGTACTTCGAGATGGTTCTACCAAAGGCAGTGACGAGTATTGTTAATGCATAGTAGCGTTAACTAAACAGAAAGAGAGAGAGGCTTAAAAAATTAGGCCTCTTTTTTTTTGTTATCTTTGTAAAAAAGAATATCGATGATAAATTCTGTGAGAAATACAGTGTTAGCTGTACTCAATAAAAACAATTACGGATATCTATCTCCCCAAGACTTTAACTTATACTGCCTACAGGCCCAGATGGACTTGTTTGAGGACTACTTTTATCAGTACAACAACTGGATCAACAGAGAAAATAACAGGTCTTCAGGGACTGGTTACGCAGATATAGTAAAGGGACTAGAGGAGGTTATAGACACGTTTACGGTACTAGCACCCCTACAAAATCAGAGTACGGCTACATTAAATAAAAGCTCGTACCTTCTCCCTACCGCAACACTAAACGGAAGTGACTACTACCTACTTAACAAGATGTTAGTCTACCAAACGATTAGGGCCACGGGTACTACAACCAGCTTTGCGGTTGGTCAGAACGAGATACTAGACACAAACGCTACCTTTGTAACAAGCGGAGTACTTCCAGGAGATGTTGTTGGGTATAGTATTGGGGGTGTACCAACAAACACATTAGTGGAGAGCGTGGTGTCAGAGACACAGCTTCAGGTGGAAAGTACAAATATTATTTCGTCTCCTATAGACTACGCAGTATATAATCCTAATAACTTAAAGGAAGCAGAGAAGGTAACACAGGCTAAGATAACCTTGTTAACTAACTCTATACTGACCAAGCCAACGCTGACATACCCTGCGTATATTCAGAACGCATTAAGCTCTAAGGTATACCCTGATAGTGTATACGAACAGGGTCAGGTACTGGCTCAGTATATCAGGTATCCGTTTGTACCTAGCTGGACTTACTTAGAGACCTCTGGTAACGACCCTATATTTAATATATCTGATGGACTGTATCAAGACTTTGAGCTACCGCTTTCAGACGAGCCTAACCTAGTTAATAAAATTTTACAGTATGCGGGAGTAGAGATAAGGGAGGCAGATGTTGTACAGTTTGCACAGGGACAGGAAGCATTAGATACACAAGAAACAAGTTAAGATGGCATATATAAATCAGTACCAGTACTACACAAACAACGAGGGAAACCCAAACGATGCGAATTGGGGATCGTACCAGTATGTAACACTAGAGGATATAGTTAATAACTTCATGCTTATATACCAAGGAAACCACGAGTTGGTTAACAACCTGAACAGGTTTCAGGTACTGTTCCATGCAAAGCGTGGTATACAGGAGTTAAACTACGATGCACTCAAGGAGATAAAGATACTGCAGCTAGACTTAGACAGCAGCTATAGGTTTGTTTTGCCATCCGATTTTGTGAACTGGGTTAGGATATCTGAGTGGAGGAATGGTGTACTGCGTCCATTGACTGAAAACATACAGACAAGCTACGCCAAGGCCTACCTACAAGACAACGATGCTAACCTATTATTCGACCAAGACGGCAATGTACTAAGCCCTCAGGACAGTGAAATAGATCTAGCCCGTATAAGGGGTGGCTCAAGGAGTATATACCTAAACTCAAACAGTGTCTATGACGGTCAGGAGGGATGGAATGTAGACGGGTGTTGGTACTTTGACTACCAGGTTGGTGCAAGGTTTGGTCTGAATACAGAGACAGCAAACTCAAACCCCACGTTTAATGTAGACAAGAAGGCGGGTGTAATAAACTTTAGCTCTGGGAGTAGTATGAGGTCAGTGGTATTAGAGTATGTCTCTGACGGAATGGAGAACGGAGACGATGCGTCTGTTAGTTTAAATAAGTTATTTGAGGAGTACATATATGCGTACATACGTTACTCTATTTTAAACGGCAGGCTTGGTGTGCAGGAGTATGTAGTGAACAGGGCAAGGAAAGACAAGTCATCACTACTAAGGAACGCAAAATTAAGACTGAGTAACATACACCCTGGCAGGCTTCTGATGAACATGAGGGGCAAGGATAAATGGATAAAATAATAATATGCCAATAATAAATACAAACTTTATTGCAGGTAGGATGAATAAGTCTGTGGACGAGAGACTCCTTCCACCAGGTGAATATGTAGATGCTATAAACGTGCGTCTGGGTTCTACTGAAAACACTGAGATAGGTGCTGTAGAGAACTCAAAGGGCAACAGCTCCTTGACTACATTAGAGTATCGTGGGGAATTACTTTCAAGCTCGGCAACATGCTTAGGTGCATATGACGATGGGCAGCTTGAGACTATGTACTGGTTTGTTCATGACCCCGCTAACTCACAGGCTGAATATGGTGTTGTTGATATGGTGGTGTCGTTTAATACACAGAACAATCAGCTCAGATACCATGTGATAACAAATAAAGTATTAAATTTTGACCCAGAGTATTTAATAACTGGCGTAGATAAGATAGAGGACTTACTGTTCTTTACGGATGGAAAGAATCCACCAAGGAGAATAAATGTAAACGACACATACGATTTTCCTTCAGGGGATGTGGATGGCATAGAGGAGGAGGATATATCTGTTATACTAAAGCCACCTGGTTTTGAAGACCAGACAGCAACTGGCGAAGTTCCACTGACAGCACCTACGTTTGAGTTAATCAATGTGGTGGGTGGAGAAAACTATTTGGAGGACAGGTTTATAAGCTTTGCCTACAGGTACAGGTACATAAACAACGAGTACAGTGCGACCTCTTTATTCAGCCTGCCTGCATTCCAGCCATCAAACTTTAGGTTCGATACCCGAAGCTATGACAACGCTGGTATGTCTAATTCATTCAACGGTGCTAAGGTAAAGTTTAGTACAGGTAGTGACAGGGTTGTTCAAGTTGACTTGCTGTATAAGGACTCTAACACTAACAGGATATATGTAATAGAGAGGTTCAAGAAGGAAGACTACGGCTGGGCAGACAACGCAACGCAGGAGTATGTGTTCACGAATAGTAAGATATACTCTGTGATAGGATCGGATGAGTTACTGAGGCTGTACGACAACGTCCCACTAAAGGCACAGGCCCAAACAATAATGGGCAACAGGCTGATATACGGTAACTATACCGATGGGTATGACATAGTAAACATAAACGGACAGAACATTCCCATAGACTACTCTACATCACTATTCACTACATCGTTAAGCCTTATAAACTTAGACAATGCTGTACTCGAAAACTCATCCGTATTTCCTGGTGATGCTTATACTATAAACCCATCAGCAACTACTAATGTGGATAACTCTTTAGCCACAGTAGACCTTGCAGAGGTAGAAGACCAACTCTTAAGGGGGGCGCAGTTAGCTTTTAATATAAGGATTGAACACTTTACTATAAACGGTACAACTACTGATACGTGTTACACCGATAATGTTGGGTTTAGTAATTCTCCGCTTAACATAAATGTCACCATAAACCTCACACAGGACTATGCAAATGTCTTTGACTTTGTTAATTCAGCAGATTTTGAGAATGCTATAGGAACTTTGATAAACACAAACTTTAAACCAATAGACGAGGCTGACCAGGGCATATCTCTAACGGATAAGTTCAACGCAGGATTAGTAGCACCCGCTGGAGGTGATTGTGACTTTGATAAAATCATAAGTTCTATTACAAGTAGTGTTGCGCAGCAGGGATTTGCTATTACTTCTAACTCTGGGGAAACTACTTTTACTTTACAGACGCTGGCGATGAAGTACTCTACAGATACTACTCCATCTACTGACATATACGAATACTTTAGCTTCAGTTCGTTTAGGGTGGGCTTTACTAACAACATAAATAAATCAAGCCTACACAGTGACAGAGACTTTGAGACTGGGATTGTATACCTAGATGAGTACGGCAGGGGTTCTACCGTCTTGGTATCTGAGTACAACACTATATTTGTTCCACCTAGTGCGAGTCTAACAAAGAACCAGATACAGGCCACAATACAGAACTACGCACCAACATGGGCGACTAAGTATAAGTTTGTAGTCAAGCCAAGTAAGGTTGGGTACGAGACGGTTTACAGCAACTTCTTTTACACAAACCCGTTTGACAACGTAACACACTTTAAGCTAGAGGGTGACAACACGAACAAGGTAAAGGTTGGAGACAGGCTCAGGGTAAAGAGAGACACAAGGGGTGCTTTAACGTCCTTGGTTGAGACCACGGTACTGGGCGTAGAGGCACAAAGCTCTGACTTTTTAAATGGACAGCAAGAGCTTGGGGAAGACAGCGAGCAGTTGGCAGGGCTATACATGCAAATCAAGGCGACCAACTTTTCTGCTCAGGTTTCTAGCGACTCTATAATTGACTATGGACTAAGGGCAAGAGCATCTGACTCAAATGAGAGTGGGGATGATGTATGGGCCTTATCATACCCATGCTATACATACGACACTGTTGGCGGCACAACAAGTAACTATGACTTGCCTGCAGGTTCAGTCATAGACATGAAGTTTAAGTTTTTTAGACCTGAGGGTGGTGGTGGGACAGTAAGAGAATGGGAACTAGACAGGAGCTTTGTAGTGTCAGAGGACTACAGTGACTTCCACGAATTTTGGACTGCCTCTAACATAGACACTACCGCAACATACTCTTCAGGGGCTGACCCTGTCGGTATTTACAATAGTAACTTTGTTGACCCTTCAGGCAGTGGTTTAGACCCAAATGCTACATCTCCAACAAACGCAGATGGGGCATATAAACGTGCTGATAATACTGTGAAGGGTGGTATCTTTAAGATGTACTTTCAGTTCATACAGCAAGATCCAGGTAACGTAACAAGTCCTTTATGGCTTGGTGTTAGGTGTGGTGGTATAGGGATCAATGGATGGACTGTGTTTGATCAAGAAATGACTGTGTCTGCTGAGATAGTAGTCCAAAGGGCAAACACGGTAATGGTCTTTGAAACAGAACCAGCCGATGCAAACGATGAGATTTACTTTGATGCGTCAGAGGCACTGCCCCTGGTTAGGGACGTGGCTACTGGAAATATGCTACACAAGTCAACGGGGAACGTGGACACTGGTGACCAAGACCAGACCACTACACAGGACGCAATCGTTACTCTAGACTTTATGGACTGCTATACCTTTGGTAATGGCGTGGAGAGCTATAAGTACCTAGACAGGATAGATGGAAGGTCTGTTGTCATGGGACAGAGGGGACTGGCAGTAGCGGAGCAGGACTACAAAAAGACAGACAGGTTTGCTGACCTTACATACAGCGGTGTGTACAGCAGCAGCTCTGGCATAAATAACCTTAACGAGTTCAACCTAGGTCTAGCAAACTTCAAGACACTGGAGACATCGTTTGGCCCTATACAGCTACTGTTTGCAAGGGAGACAGACATACTCACGCTACAGGAGGATAGGATTAGTTACGTACTTGCGGACAAGAACCTTATCAGCGACTCAGTGGGTGGCGGGTCTATCGTGTCAGTGCCACAGATACTAGGCACACAGATAGCTCGTGTAGAGGAGTATGGTATTAGTTACAACCCAGAGAGCTTTGCTAACCACGGGCCTTACTTTTACTTTACCGACACCAAGAGGGGTGCTGTGATAGAACTTATGGGTAACTCTAGTAACGATAGGCTTAGGGTTATATCAAACCTAGGAATGCGTTCTTGGTTTAGAGACCAGTGGAATTTTCAGTTGAACACTCAGAAGATTGGTGGCTTCGATCCATACATGGACGAGTATGTCCTTGGAACAAACTTAAACCCTGTGCCTGTACCTGAGCCTGTGCTACAGTGTGGCGCACAGCTATCGTTCAAGGGACTAAGTGAGGCTGTTACGTACACATATAACTTTGGAAGTGTAATTGGGGACAGTAGAATAGACTATCAGATAGATTCAGGTGGGATTACTATAGACGTGCTATGGAACGGGAACACATACTCATCGGGGGTGGTTACCGTGTCAGGAAGTTTTACGTGGAACAAGTCAGCACTTACACCTACCAATGCGCAGGTTACTATAACGCCTGTTGATACAGCTGCATTTAGTGTTACACCACAGTGCGTAGGGAGGATACCGATTACGGTAGTGAAGTGTATGATCAACTCAAGCACTAGCGCAGGCGAGACTATACACGTTGAGTACAGCTGGAACGATACAAACTCTAATAGCCCAGTAGACAGCGACCTGGCCACACTGGGTACGAGCAATAATACGTTTAGTTTCTACAATGTACAGGCTGGTATAAGGTCACAGGGAGTGTTCCCATACAGCGGTGTTGATTTCACTATCAGGACAAACAAGGTAAACTTTGATGACTATGACTGGGGGTATCCAGAAGATAACTTCAAGTACCTGTCTTCTAATACACTGTATGCCAACACCCCTACGGACGTGGATGCGTTGTTAGCGGCTTCTACTACCATACCAAACGTAGACGTGACAAGCCCTTCCCCTAACATAAACTTAGCAACGGTGACTGGACTAAGCCTGCCATTAGGAAACCAGTACCTGTATGTAATATACGACCTTAGGGACATTGCCGCACAGCAGCTGTGCTACGATTCAACTTCTGCGATTGCAGCTTGTTGTACGTGTGCATGGAGCTGTGTTTCTTTCTTAGCGAGTACAGTATCGGTAGAGGACTCAGTGTGTAACACGTTTATAAACTCAACGTACTACCACAACAACGGTTCTGGTTCTTTACCAGTGGCAGGAAGTATTGTGTACACAAGTTCAAACTGTGAGGACACAACAACTGGTCTGGTAAATGTATTAGATACAGGGTTCTATAAGATATCTGCAACAACGTACATGGAGATAGGATTAAATGGCCTGGTGCTACAAATAAAAAATTGTTAAAAAAATAATATGGGACAGTTAGGAACATACTACTTTAATGGAAACTCTTTTGCTCAGGCTACATCCGTGTTTACGGATTCGGATCTTACTACCCTTGCGCCCGATGGCTACTACTCAAATGCAGGCATAGTAAGGCAGCAATTGCTTGGCATACTGCTATCCCCAGAGACATGCAGTACCTGCTGTATCCCATGCAACGCTATAGTATTAGTAGCCGAGAGTACAAGTGGAGTGTACTCATCATGCTTGGAGCTAGGTAGTGGAACGGGTGCTGTAATTGTTAGGATTCAAGTTATATATGGGGAGACTGCTGTCTACCCAGTGGGTACAATAATAACACACGATGGAAGTAACTATAACAGGTTCACTATCAAGAACAACCACAACGGTATTGATTTTTTCGATAGTTCTGTACCACCTAACCAAGTAGATTATGCAGGCATAAACAATAACCCTACCGATCCTACGTATTTGGGAGTTTTTACAGGAGACACAACTTTTGTTGACACTTACGATCAAACGCCAACAGACCCATGCGGGCCATTAGACCAGCTCGAAGATTTCACATATGAATCTGTGTCAGGGTCTTTTGTTGAACAGGGGACGTACCAGACGGTTGTGGTTAATAACAACCAAGTAGGTTTTTTCACTCAGACAGGAGGGAGTAATGTTACTAAGCCTTTTACCTTAGTTTTCCCAAAAACAAATGCTGCGTCTACCTTTGCTGACATGCTTAACTATTCACCACTGTGTGGCACTGCTATGACATTTGAGGTTGAGTGTCCCGCACAACTGCCGTTCTTTGATGCAGAAGAAGGTACTGTGAACATTCCTTTCTGTACAGACACACCAACTTTTAATACGTATTACTTCGCAAGGAATTCAGACGGTTATAACTTTGCGACACAGCAGTTTGATGTGGACACGAACACCACGCCTGATGTGGGTAACTTTGTATTCACAACATCAGATGGCTCTGTGTACCTTAACGATACATCAACTGCTTACTATTACTACGTAGACATACCATCATCTCCAGGCGTAGGGGAATATATTAAAGTAAGAAACGGTGTGGTTATAGAGAAAGGCCCATGCCAACCTCAAACACCTTAAAAAATAATACATATGCCAGTACCGTCATCAAGTAATCCATTTACACTGACCTATAGCGAGGGGGCTGAGGGTTGGCCGTCTTTCTATACATACTTCCCTGAGTACGTAAAGGGGATGAATGGATACCTATATACCTTCCAGAACGGAAATATGTATAGGCACAATACCAATAGCATACGTAACAACTACTATGGCGTACAGGGTACGTCAAGTGTTACGAGCGTGTTTAACCCACAGCCATCGGTAACTATAAAGCTGTTTAAGACACTTTCGTTTGAGAGTAATGCGTCTTGGGACTGTACGTCTCTGCTTACTGACCTAAGCCAGGGTAATGTACCTGAGATAAACTTCGAGCAGAAGGAGGGTGAATGGTTTGCGTACATAAGACACAACACGGGGGTAACAAACTTCTCCCTAAGGTACTCAAATGGCTTGGGTAGCATAGTATCTGTTACTGGGATAGGTTGTCAGTCTTATTTAATTACTAACAATACTGGTAGTACTGGGTTTTATGAAATAACTGATTGTGATGGTAATGTACTACAAGGTACTTTAAATAGTGGCACTAGTACAACTTTCTGTTCACAGGTAGTACCAACGGTATCAAGTGGATTAACAATAAGTGCGGGAAGTACTACATGTCCAACCGATACGGTGCTGTGTACGTTCAACAACAACATAGGGAACATCATAACAAACGGGGCAACTGCTTACACACTAGCACCAAACTCTTCGCCATCCCTTGCAGGACAGGTGACAGAAGTGGTTAAGTCTGGAAGCAGTGGTACGGTTACTTTGGATACTACTATAGCAGGGGCTACAGCCCCAGTCGCAGGCCAGTTCCTAATGTTTGTTAACAACACTATAGCGGAGAGCTATGGCATGAGGGGCTACTACATGGAGTTTACGTTGGTTAATGACGACACCACACCAGTAGAGCTATTTGCAGTGGGAAGTAGTGTGATGAAAAGTTTTCCGTAGAAATTTATTATCTTTGCATTAAATGGAATTAAATATAAATAGACTAAGCTCTACTGACTATGACGATATACTGTGTCAGTGGTGGAGAGACTGGAGATGGACACCGCCCCCTAAAGATTTTTTACCTGAGGACGGTACTGGTGGGTATATAGTATATGACGATGCCACCCCTGTATGTGCAGGGTTTATGTACATGACAAACTCTAAAGTGGTTTGGTGTGACTGGATTATATCGAACATAAACTACAAGGACAGGGACAAAAGAAAGGCGGCTATAAGGCTGCTTATAGGTCACATAACAGACATAGCAAAGAACAGTGGACACAGGTACTCATACGCACTGATACAGAGCAAGCCACTTATAGAGGCATATAAGGAGCTGGGGTACACAGAGGGTTCTAAATACACAAGTGAAATGATTAAAATATTATAGCATGGGGGTAGCAACAACAATAGCAGCTGGAGGTAGTTTAATAGGTGCGGGACTGTCTTACAGACAAGCCGCAAACCAATCAAAAGTGGCAGCGAAGGCAAGGGTTGCTTCTGATAAGCTAATAGCGGACGCCAGAAAGAAGTCAGAGAAGGACTACTACGAGGGACTGAACGTACCCCTAGACGCATACGAAGAGCAGTTTGCTCAAAACATGGCAAACCAGCAGCAGACCATACAGGCACTGCAGGAGGGTGACACAAGGAATCTTATCGGTGGGGTGCAGGGGCTAACTGCAGCTGCGGCAGCGGCCAACGAGCAGACACGTATTGGTCTGGGTCAGGAGCTTTATGCCAACAGGCAGATGAAGGCCGACTCCAAGCAGAACATAAACCAACAACAGTTGCAGATGGATATAGGCCAGGCGGCAGACCAACAGCTTATGGCTAGGGACGCTGAACAGGCTAGTACGGCTGCAACGCAGAGTGCCATATCTGGACTTGTGTCAGCTGGTTTAACTATAGGAGAGGGAATGGATTTGTATGGCAAGACTTCTGCGATGAAGGATGCTGAGAAATTATTAGAGGGAGTAACTGAAGCTGATCTTTTAGAAATGGGTTTAACTAGGAGTCAATTTTTAATTCAAGCTAAAACACGTTTTTCAAACAGCTCCATGTCAGATGAAGATAAGCAGAAGTTATATAATGGAGGGGTGTATAGTGTAAAAGAATTTTTTAAAGGGCCTAGAGATACATTTACTAATCCTACAGGTATAGATAGAATGGGTTATGGGATTGGTAGAAACCCAGTATATAATC
>TARA_R110000851_G_C13101390_1_pt1 | contig 16188 bp, 14 predicted proteins | sample TARA_R110000851 | Tara Oceans TARA_R110000851 (sample SAMEA4397627) | marine metagenome | biome: Polar Biome; feature: [DCM] deep chlorophyll maximum layer (ENVO:01000326); material: water (ENVO:00002006), including particulate matter (ENVO:01000060) such as... | depth 17 m | reverse complement strand
GAGTAAGCGACCCTAGGAACGCATCGAAGGAAGCCCAAGAGGAGGAGCTTAGTTAGAGAAAGCCTTTACAGAAATGTAGAGGCTTTTGTGTTTTAACCCCTCTTACTTTCGCTCCTTACAGACTTTATCTAAAATATTTATTTTTTTTAAAGTTTTGTCAACTTATCAAGTTTTTGAGAATAAAAGGTACACTATTCGGTATCCCATTATTTTCTCAAGGTATCCCACTTTTAAAAATTCGAATTGTATACCAGTTGTTTAACAAAAAATCAAGTGGTTATGAATCAAAAACTAACAGTATTATTCTACTTAAACAAAGCTAAAATCAATAAAAAAGGAACTTGTCCTATCTATTGTAGGATTACCTATCAGAAAAAAAGAAAACAATTTTCCTCAGGTCAATTTGTTAATCCAAAATCTTGGGATGCAAAACTGCAGCAGGCAGTATCTAATTCAAAAGAGAACGTCTATATAAATAGCCAATTATTAATTATAAAAGAAAAAATCAGAAATGCACATCTATTAATCCAACTAGAAGATGGTAAACAAGATTTAGATCAGATTATCCAAAAGTTTTTAAATAAGCCCTTAAAGGACGAAGTATTGGTCTCAGAGTTTTTTAATTCCTATTTAAATAAGATAAAAAAAATAGTGGATAAAGAAATTAAATTATCCACTTATAAAAAATTTGAATACTTAGAAGCACATATTAGCAATTTCATCAAATGGAAATTTAAGAAAAATGATATCCCTTTTGAAAAGTTAGACCTGCAATTTTTAGAAGATTTGGACTATTATCTTAAGACAGAAAAGAATCAGAAACAAATTACAATTAATAAGAATATTCAAAGATTTAAAAAGATAGTAAGAATTGCATTTGCACAGGGAATAATTGAGAAAAATCCTTTTCTCCTTTATAAAACAAAACTAGTAAAAAAGGAAATTATTTATTTAACCCAGAATGAATTAAAAAAGGTTGAAGATCACAGATTTTCTCAAAAAAGATTAGATTTTGTACGGGAGCTATTTTTATTTTGCTGTTACACAGGCTTAGGTTATTTTGAGATGAGTAATTTAAAAGGAAGTCATATTCAAACTGGGTTTGATGGGGAGAAATGGATAAAAATGAAAAGAGAAAAAACATCTAAAGAATTTTCTGTTCCACTCCTACCTATGGCTTTAAATATCGTTCAAAAATATTATTCTAAAGATGAGGTTTATATATTTCCTCCACTAAGCAATCAAAAGTTTAATTCATATTTAAAGGAAATTTCAGCGATTCTAGGCATAGAAAAAAGACTAACTCACCATACAGCAAGAAAAACATTTGCAACTACAATACTATTATTTAATGATGTACCAATGGAAATTGTTTCCGAGTTATTAGGACATTCAAATATGACTATTACGCAAGCTCATTATGGTAAGATTGTACAGAAAAAAGTTAGCGAGCAAATGCAAAGGATAGCAGAAAAATTAAACTAAATTTTGTAAATTAGTATTGTAAAATACTTCTCCCCAGTATATTAAACCCCATTTGAATTAATCATTTGGGGTTTTTTAATTATTTAAAATAAAGTACCACTATCAACTTCTTTAAGAATGTCGGGATTATTGGTATCTAAATTTCTTTTATATAAATCTCTTGAAACTGGATGTGCTTTAAATTCTTTTTGTGTAAAGCCCAATAACATTATTTCCTGAATTTGAGTGTCTGTTAATCCGTCAGTAAGCCATTCGTTTACGAACTCCTCATTTAGAACCAATGGCATTCGTTTTTTCTGATTGTGAACCTCAGCAAAAAATGGATTTGCTTCCTTTGTAATAATAGTGCAACTATAACACTTGTCTTTTTCCTCTATAGTAGAGTATAATCCAGCAAACACAAATAAATCTCTGCCGTCCTCATATTCTTTAGTGGGCTGATAACAGAAATAGGGAATACTAACTTTATTTTGATGATGAGGTTCAAAAAAACCGTCTGCTATTATAAGGCATCTTTTTTCTCGTGCGGATTTTTTATAAGTCCCTGATGTAAGTATTGTTTCAGATTTAGCATTATAAGTGTTATATTTCTTTCTAAATTGATCCAAATTCTCTAAAGCAAATTCAGGCACAAAACCCCAAGTGCTGGGATAAATAGCATTAGGTTCGTCCATCTTAATGATATAAAGATTTGGATACCCAAACGCCGACCGATGATAATAGGGCTCATATTCAAAGTCAATCATAAATCTAGAATTGAACCTTTTTTCTATTTTTACTTTCCCTTTAGATAAAACAGTTTCGTAGCACATATGACTAATTTATGAATTTATTTTTTTTCAGAAAGTTTTTCCATTTGAATTAATAAGTTTTGAGGCGGTAACCTTTTAGTTAATTCATTTAGGCTTTTTATTCCCCTATATCTTATTGCTGAATTTTTTATTTTTTCACTTGGATTATCTGATAAACCAGACAAATAACCTTCCATAAAAACAATATTCATCATCCTTTGGTATTGTTCTAAATTCAATTTGGGAATACCATAATATTTTAAGTGGTAACTAAAATAATCTGAATATTTCATATTTGGATAAAGTCCAAAAATATGGAATATTTCCAAACATATAATAATTCTTTCTAAATAATGAAATTTAGAGTATATATACTTCTTTATTATGCCACCCTAATGATTCGTGTGAGGGATACCATATAACTTTGTCTGGGAGCAATATTTTATTTCCTTCAAATTGTGTAATTGAATATGATGAATCATTTTCTATTACAGTAGGTGATAACCTAATTATGTAATCTTTGTTAATAGTTATAAGACCTCTATCAAAAGCTCTATGTAAATTTGGAGAAAGGGAAATCCCATTTGGTATAGTATCATCAAATGATAGGCTAAACGGGATTATATGGCAAGCATCAACCATTTGTATATTTTGTGTATTATCTATTTTCATACCTGAAATACAACATTTGTAATTGTAAATCTTAGGTATGGTTTTCTTAAATAATCCTCCTCTAATAAATATTTCCTCTTGAAAATTATCTTCATCCAATACTCTTTTTAATTCCTGGATATGTTTTTGATAATCTTCTTTGGGTTCATTTAATATTTCCTTTTCAATCTTACATTCCTCTTCATTAACTAATGTTAAAGCATAATTGTTTTTGGTGGATTGAAAATATTCCATTAGTAAGACATCAAGCAGAAAATTTCTTGTTAAATCATCATTTTTTAATAGAACAAATAATTCTTTATCTATTTCAGCAAATGCGATTGAGTCCTTTAAGTTTTTAAAGCTCTTTATGCTTTTGGATTTATTAAGAGAAATCTCCATTCCTGGCTTGGTGACCAAAAACCAAAAAGGCTCACTTCTCATATGAAAAAATGGTAAAGAAAAATTTGGGGTATGGTTTGTATAAACAAGTTTGGACCATATGTTTTTAAAGGTAGAAACTAATTCTGGGGTGATAAATATTCTATTTGAATTAAAATGACCCTTTTCGATAAGTTGAATAATTGAAAGTAGCAAAATGGGTTTGTGGGGAGCTCTTCCCAGTCCTTTGTTAAACCCTCTATTAAGGTTTTTGAACGACTTAACGTGCTTAAAAAGTATATCTTCCATTCTTGTAAAAATATATAGTCATTTCCAACTAATCACTATATCAAAAAAAAGAAGGAAAAATATTAGACGGTGAAACCCCTATTTTATAAAAAAATCCCGAACCTCAACCCCAATGGAATCAGCAATCTTTTTTAGGGTTAATGCAGTAAAATTTTGTCTCCCATTCTCAATACTGGAAAGGTTTGATTTTTCCATCTGAATTTTAGCACAGACGTCAAGCTGGCTATATCCCTGCTTTTTACGAAGCATAGCAATATTCCTACCTACTTTATATAAATATTCTTTTTCTGCGTCTGTCATAAGAAATGACAAGATGCTTTAATATCATACACAAAGAGTTATGATATATAATAACCATATCGTATATTTGATTAATTAGAAATAATGGAAAATAATTTAGAAAATCAACTCGTATCTGTAATTCAACGACAGTTAGAATTAACTGTTCAGGAATCATATAAAAATATGGATCTCTCGACCCTTTACGAATCGCCGTTTAAATGCTATAGAGACCTTTTAATAATAGATACAGCAGCCAAAAAAATAAAAGAAATATTTTATGAAGAAAATGTTTCCTTGATGCCCAACCTTAGTGAAAAACTGGTGGAAAAGGCTTTAAATAAAGCCGTGTTAAATGTTAAGATGAAATATAATTTAATTGAACCATCTAAAACTAAGGAATGGTTAGGGGTTTTTAAATTAGTGAGCGAGGATTGGAATGAAGATCATTATAATTTACTGTGTATTGCAGGTAGTTACCCTCAGGATTCCTGGATTTATAAATTTAACAATTATGGAAGACCCTTGGTCGAAGGTAATTTATACTTATGTAACTTTAGAAAGAAATTAGAAATCAACGAAATTGAAGATTTGGGCGAATTTGAATTTAATTTTATTTCTGAAGTGAAAATAGAAGATATGAATCAAGCAATTAAAGAGTTGGGTGTCCCAAAGTGTGTTGATAATGAGTAATCGCTTTATTATAAATAAACTAATATCTGCTTGTACTTTAGGTAAACCATACTATTTTTTACCTTATTTATTTTTAAATGTGATACAAACCAATATGCCTAATAAAATAAGATTTTATTATTTTTTTGTTGACATTTTAAGACAAGCTCATAAATCAAAAAAATCCGCTTTAAAATTAGTCAAAGAGCCAATTGTTTATGAGGGGGGTAATGAAACTAATTACAGCTTTTACGATAGTTTTCATCGAGGACCTCGTATTTCAATTATTATACGAGAGGAACAAAACAAAATCTATTTAACAACTCTACCTTTTTAAATTTTTTTAAAATTTTTTTCCGCAAGAGGTACTTAACCCTCCAATCACCCCACCCTTATTTAATCTCGGGGATAGTCCCCGTACACCTTTGTTTAACTTAAAATAATATTATTATGACAAAGTACACCGAAAAAATTGATGAGGAAACTGGGGAATCAGTATTTACTTTCAATGCGGAATTAGTAAAAGTGGGAGAAACTGTATTAAAAAACAGCAACGAGAAAGACTATAAAATCGTTGAGGTTAAATTTCATCTTCCTGATGGTAAACTTGTAGAGCGTTCAGCTATGTGTTACGCCAGTAATTATGATCACGGGTTAGAAGTGGGGAAATCCTATTTAACAACTTTATCTTTTGATGAAGAAGGAAACCCACAATTAAGAATGTCGCATCTATCTAATGCAAATAGAGCAACTGCAGAAGACTTTGCAGGCTTATTGCAAGTGCAACAGCAAGTTATTGAAAAGGATTTCGTGGTTTAATAGCCTCAATTTCTTATCGAACAAAGGACTTATCATTTCTAATGGTAGGTCCTTTTCTATTTTGTAATAACCTAATAGATAATAAAATAATATAAAAATTAATATGAACTATAATATTTAATCGTAATGGAAATAAGAAAATCTGAAAGGCGAAAAGCCAAAATGAAATTAGCACTTCAAGGTAGTTCTGGTAGTGGTAAAACATATTCCTCACTTCTAATTGCAAAAGGACTAGCGGGAAATGATTTTACTAAGGTTGCTGTGATTGATACTGAAAATGGCTCTGCTGATCTCTATGCACATTTAGGGGACTATAATGTAATCTCTTTACAACCTCCCTATTCACCAGAAAGATATATTGAAGCAATCAATCTCTGTGAAAATGCCGGTATTGAAGTTGTCATTATTGACAGTATCTCTCATTGTTGGGATTATTTACTGGACGTGCATAGCAATATGGTCGGAAACTCCTTTACCAATTGGGGTAAAATAACGCCTCGACAAAATGCTTTTGTAAATAAAATACTCCAATCTGATACCCATATTATAGCAACAATGAGGGTTAAGCAAGATTATGTATTAAATCAAAAGAACGGTAAAACAATACCAGAAAAAGTAGGATTAAAGGCTGTTCAACGTAACGATGTAGATTACGAATTTACAATTGTATTTGATATTGATATTGCTCATAACGCCAAGGCATCAAAAGATCGTACAGGTTTGTTTATTGATAAACCAGAATTCGTGATTAATACAGCCACAGGGAAAAAGCTTTTGGCTTGGTGCAATGAAGGATCAAAGGATGAGATTGATTGTATTAAGGCTGATATTGAAAACTGTACCAGCTTAGACGAACTTAGGGCAGTTTACTTAGAACATCCAGAAATACAATCCAAAATAAAAAATTTGGTCTTGCAGAAAAAGGAACAGATTGAAAAAATCAATTCCCAGATTATACCTACATCAAAAATTGTTGAATCAAAAAACATAAATAATAATGAAAATAGTATCAGTTAATAATGTTGGAAACCAAATCATTTCAAAAGATGAGGTGGTTATTTCGCACGGTAATTTTATAGAGGCGAACACGGAACGAGTAGCTTTAGAGCATCTTAAAAATGACTGTATCATACCAGTATATTCTGATAATGAAAGCACTATTGCTCATTTTGAATTTATTGAGGCTACTCAGGAAGTACTAAAGGAAAACTTTTCTGAAACTAAAATTTTAGAACCAGATATCCGAATTAGCCATATAATCAAAGGAAGGGTCCCTACAGCTATAGGAAAGCCCGTTAAAGAGCTTTTACCAGAGGAACAGACAATTTACTATCAAAGATGTGCATTTATGATTGAAATGCCAGAAATCAAGCATATTGTGAATGGTAACCCTATTTCTCTTTCTGTAGGAGGAGTAAGAGCTTTAAACCAAGAAAACTTATACAGTAAACGATCTGTTGAAAAATTTAAGGTCTTTATTGGTTTCAAGAATTTGGTTTGCTGCAATCTCTGTATCTCAACAGATGGACTAAATTCAGAGATTAAAGTTACCTCATTGGGAGAGTTAAAAGAACAAATTCAGGTACTGTTTAATTCATTTGATCAAAAAAGGTTCCTGGGTAATATGGAACGTATGAGTAAATTTTATTTAGATGAAACCCAGTTTGCTCACACCATTGGTAAAATGCGAATGTTCCAACATTTATCCAAGGAAGAGAGACAAGATATATTTCCTCTCTCTATAAATGACAATCAGATTGGAAATGTAGTTAAGGAGTATTATTCAGACCCCAACTTTTCTCGATCAAAAGAAAACCATATCAATCTTTGGAGCTTTTATAATCTTATGACCTCAGCAAACAAATCCACATATATAGATTCCAATCTTAATAAGAACGTTTGTGCATACGAGTTTATTCAGAACCTAGCTAATTCAATGCAGACCGAAACTCCAAATTGGTTTCTTAATTAATATAACATAGCTTATTTCTGCATTTATGGATTATGAAAAGTTATCTGAAATTTTACGTTTTAGCACTCCAAAGAGTCTCTTGATAGTTACGTGGAACAATCTATTAAAGGAGCTGTTTTGTCCCTTTGAAGTGAAAGTTTTAAAAGCCGTGGATAATCTTAAGGAAGGTGATAGATTATGGGTACAGGAAATTAAGGTTACCGCGGAGTTAAAGACTGTGTATATAATCAATGATACTGCCTACTACTACTATCATTTTGATATTATGTAGCGTAGATAATTGAATTAATCAAAAACAATTGTTTGGACTTTATGCTGTATTTTTTTACTTAATTTTTTTGAGATGTGTTTAGTCCTAAAAGAAAACCCCTGAAAAAAATGGAAAATAAGGGGGGTTGTTAAAAAAATAACCCCCCTTACATAAAAATAATCTATTAAACATTTGCATATTATAAATATTATTTATATATTTGTATCTCTTCTTTCATTCTTCTACCAAACTACCCGAACTACCCGAACGCTAGAAATTGAACTTAAACAATCTTGAAACACTCTAATTTAATTGTTTAATTTTTAAAAATAATTTTAGTGAATTCAAATGATTTTATTACAAAACCTCAGGATAAAATAGAATATCCTATTACTAAAGCAATTGATTTAATTAAAGAGATAGAAAATGAACCAGAAGCAAAAATTTTGTGGAATGGTATTATTGAAGGTTCGAAAGGATTAATTGTTGGAATTGCAAAAACTGGAAAAACAACATTTGCTGAGAATTTAGCCATTTCCTTAGCAACAGGAAGAAAGGAATTTTATGGACATCAAATCCTTTGTGGACCTAAAAGAGTATTATTTATCAATCTAGAAGAAAAATTTGTTAGAATGGCAAGAAGAAATAAAAAACAAATTATTTCTCTATCTGAAAATGAGTTGAAAATGTTCAGTGATAATTATTATACAAATCCTAAAAAATTTATAGAATATTTAAATAATGAAAATGACTGGATGACTTTAAGAAACTATATTATTCAAATAAACCCTGATATAGTTTTTATTGACAGTATTTCCCATATGTGTATAGGTGAAATTGAAAAGAGTTCAGTTGCACAAAATTTTACTCAAAACTTGAATAAATATTTATATTCTCTTGAGAAAACTTTCATTATGATACATCATAATGTGAAAGGAAATGATAAACCCATAGATCAAGGTAATATTGCTGGAAGCAGATTTATTTCTCAAGAATTTGATTTCGCATATGGTTTTTCAAACATACCAACTAAAGAAGGAGGTAATTATTCTTGTATGCTATATAATAAGGATATTCAAAATGATGATAATCAAGCCACCATCTACAAAATAAATAACTATGGATGGTTTGAAAATTTATCTGTTGAAAATAAATATGTTTTATATGAAGAAAGAAAAATGGATTTTAGGATCAACTCTAAGAATAAAGATGAATTGTTAGATTTTTTTAAGAGTTCGGATAGTTCAGATAGTTCGGCTATATCTACGAGCGAACTTACTAAATATTTTGTTGATAAAAATATAATGAGTAAAACAACTCTTTTTGAGTGTTTAAAAAAACTTGTAAAAGAAGGCGCTATATTAAGGGAAGAAAATGGATTATATAGAATAAAAACGTCGTAGTATTTTGTATTTCGTAATTATTTTAATTGAGCCAAACTCTCAATGGTAACTATAACTACTATTGGTTTTTGAGTTGAAATAAGCACCCTGTAAAGGGTGCTTTCATTATATTATAAGGTAAAACCAGAATAAGATACTCTTTGCTGATTTAAATATTTTTTCTTTCGTGTTAAATAATCGTTGAGGGTTTCACTTTTAATATTGAATGCTTCATTTGTGGTAATGACAGATATTTCACTTTCTTTCTTCTGACCAAGTCCATTAAAAGAAGTGCCAAGTCTTAGACCTCCATTTTTTGAAATAATCCATCTATCGTGAATTGGATGTGCATTAACGCCTTCAATCCAACAAAATGTGATATCTGTATATGGTGGAATCTCTTCTGAGATTGATTTCCAATGTTTTTTAAATTCATCAGCTATATTTGGTTTGTCTCCATTTTCACTACCAAGAATATGAATATCAATTTCTGCTTTGGTTTCTTTTATAACCTTCAAAATTTCTAAATCATATTTTGAAAAATATGGATCACAAATAATTAGAAAATCCTCGGCTTGCTCTTCAATCCAATCTCTTATAAAATTCATTGCTTCTTCTTTTGTACCAGGAGGAACAACTAAATTATTTACAAAATCATCATCAATAAAAACTTTTTGATTGAAATCCTCATCAAATTTTCTTTTTTGAGAAAGTATTTCAATAATGTTTGAAGCATTAATCATATTTTCGAATGTCTTCCTTTGGGAGTCAGTAATTTGATTTTCTCTACTCTTTATTAGTTTTAAATTTGAGGAGTTTGCAAGAAAAAACATATAAATTGGTAAAGATTCACCCAAGGGTATATTTTTGCTTATACTAAGATATTTTGAAACATCAGAAACCTTTTTTGTAGTTATTTTTCCTGAATTTAATGAGCCTAGAGCCTTCATCATGGCTCGAATTATTATTCGATGATTTTCTTTTTCAATATCTTTTATAGATAAATTATTTTTTATTTTATTACTCATTTCTAACATATCGTAATAATCCCGAAGAAGTTTTTTGTTTTTAAAATACTTTTCTGGTTCAATTTGTTCATTTATAAGGGTTTTTGCAAAGTCACTATCTAAAGAATACATTTTATCCAATATTTCCTTTTGATAGTTATACATTTCTATACCTTCTTCAAAACCATATGATTTTATAAATGCCTCATTAACAATTTTTTTCCATTTGGTTTTATTTACATCAAACATTATTTTTGACATAGATAATATTCGAGTGATATATTCATAATGGCTATTTAATGAATTGAGACCTAAAACAATTTTGTCAAAAATCTTTTCTTTGGAGTAATCTGGATTATTTATTTTGTTAAATGGGATATATTCAAGCAAGTTTGCATAAATAAAAATCCTATCTGAAAGGTTATTAATGCATTCTGTTTCCATTAAGAAAGTTTCCCAATTACAGCTAGAATTTTTTATAATATTCTCAATTTGAGCACTTGCTAATATCTTATATCCATTATGGACAATGTTATTTTTATCGGGTAAATTTTTATTTATCAATTCTGACAATCGATTTTTAATATCAATTTTCTGAGCATCATTTATCAGTTTGCTTTCTTTAAGTGAATTACAAATGTCATTAAGAATAATGAAAATAATATTATCTGTTTCGACGAGTTTTAGAATATTTACAGCTTTAAAAATACTATCGTAATTAGTGTTGTCAGAATTCTTTTCTCCCTCATAAATTTCAAATGGGCTTTTATTAGTTAAGTAAAAATCTGAGATTCTAATGCAAGCATCCTCTTTATCATTTAAAGGAAGTTTTTCAAGATGTTCAATAGCCAGTTCTGTATTGAAATAATGCATCACTATTAGCGAGTCAATAATACTTTGAATTTTATAATTATGGTTGATATTATTTTGTATGATAGGGAAGATATGATTATTGTAAAAACTTTTTGCTAAGTCTATTTGATTTGAAAAAATTGCATTAAAGGTTAATTCTGTCCAGAGCCGTATTTTATCTAATTCAGAAGATATTCTATTAATTAAGCTTGTAAGGTTAGTTATATCCCTTTTATTATAGACATCATTTTTCATAAGAGGAGTAAATGACCTTATCACCAACCTTAAACAGTTCAAATAAGTATCTGCAACTGAATTAGAGTCAAGCCAAGCTATTTTTTTCAATTCAATGGAATCTTGAAAAACATTTTGAGCGAATTTCTCATCAATTTCTGCAGTTTCAGACGCAATTAAAAAACCTAAATCAATTTTGTCCCATTCCGAATTACATTCATTCCATGATTTTAGGGTTTTCTGTTTTAGGCTACTTTCAAGTTTATTTTTCCAAAATGAGTTTTTAGAAATAATGTCAAGTGATAATAGGAGATATTGTAATTTATATGAACCGAAATCTTTTTTGTCCAATTGTTGAATAAAAAATAAAAGTTCCTTAATTACAATCTTTGGAAGAGTCTTGGAAGCAGAAAATCTCTCCAAAATATGTAAAAGAGCAATTTCCTTGGTAGGTGAATACTCAATTTCAGAAATAATTTGTTTTACATTGTTGAGATTAATATTTCTAATGCTGTTATCCAAATAGGCATCTAAAACAATCATTCTTCCTTTATCACGAGAATTAAGAATATTTAATTTTTTACAGATTTTCAAACCTAAAATAGGTTCAACTTTTGATATAATTCTGAGTGTATTTTTTAGAATTTTCTTATGATCTGCACTATTCATTAAAACCTCTCTAAGAACAAATTTTATTTTTCCGAATATTTTATTATAATATTCTTTATAATAGATATCTTTAATTAAAGATAACTTTTGAAAAACTTCACTGTATGATTCTAGTTTAATCAAAATATCTTCTAAGTCATCAATCTTTTTGATAGTTTCATCTAATTGATGCATTGCCCTATCCTTTCCTATTTGATTCTGTGAATAAAAAAGATTTAATTTTAGCGTGTAATAACCTCTTTTAGAAGAATCCTTTTCAACTCCAGGAAGTATTTTGTTGAATTTGGTTAAGACTTTTTCGATTTCATTATGATCTTTAATGTTCCTTAACTGAAAGGAAAGATCTGTAAGTGTTTCTAGGATTGATTCAGATTCATCCGCAGTACTGATAGTAAGTTCAAAAGCTCTATCCAATACTAAGGGTAGATTTTGTTTATACTTTCTATTATTCTTAAGCCATAATCTTAATAGCTTTAATTTTTCATTGTTATCTTTTAATTTTTTAACCTCATCTAAAACTTTTTTACCCGAGTAATTTCCAACCATAAAAGATATTGCAGTGTGTATTTTTCTAACACTCGGATTATTGAGCTTTTGAAGTGCTTGAAGCTTTTTGTCTTCTACGTTCTTTTCATCATTTTTTGCATTTGAATTAATTGCAGCTATTGATAGTTTAGCAACTATCCAATCATTAATATCACTTTCTGAAGCAGTTCCTGAGGAATTTTCAATAATCTCTATTGCTAAATTCGGTATTGCATATATTAAATTGGATACAATATCATAAAGATTTTCTCCGGCATTATTTAAATTAGTATTTTGATATAAGTTGTTAATTAATTTTGTCAGTTCTTCATCTACTTTGTTATTAATCTGCTTTTCTTTTTTTGCTACTAATGACAATAATCTTAGACGATCAATTTTAAGTATTGCTTTCTCGGCTAAATTTACAGCTCCTCTAAAGTCTTTTAATGCAATTCTAGCTAATATCTCAGATTCCCAAAATTGATAATTGTCAAGTTCATTAACAATACTTCCTTGAACCGAAAACCTATATGATTCCGGATAAGATTTCATTTGTTCACAGGATTTAAATCCTAAATTTATGGTTTCATTTACTCTTTCAATTGACCCAGTTGAGTTAATAGTTCCTTCAATAAAATTTGTGTCAATTAATTCAGTTATTTCCTTCCATTTCTTTTGCTTAGCATATAGTTTGGAAAGTTGATAGGTATTGTCTAAACTTCTATTACTTCCATAGAACTTTATCAGTAATTTCTCAATTTTGATTTTATTCGCTCTTAAAATATTATTTATATAATTTGCATGGGCAGTAGAAATAAATTTTAGACTCAAATTTTCAATTTTTACAATATGAATATTTTTTAGTGCCTCCTGAATTATATTTTCTTTGTATCCAGTAATAAGTTTTATATCATTTACTGAAAATGTCTTATCCGTAAGTGCCATAAGAGATAATAAAACACTTGTAACAGGCTCTTCTATGTTTATTTTTGAAATATCTAAATCAATCCAGTTTTGATAGTTATTTGATTCTCCAATTTTTTTTAATTCAATGCCTTCTTCTAATAACCTCTTTAGAACTTCGAGCCTTCCAGGATAGTTTTTTGTGATTTTTATTAAGTCACTATCATTAATTTTATTAAAATTTTCTGTTCCTAAATATTCTTTTAATTGGTGCTGTGTGAATCCAACCAATGAAAAGTTTTGAAAATTAATTTTTTTTATTTCTTCAATTTTTTCTGAATATTCTTCGGAAGAACCAGAAATAAGAATTTTTAAATTATCCTCTCCAAAAGGAATTTCGTCAAGTATTTTTTTAATAGCTTCATTAGAAGAACTTCCTCTATTTTCAAGTCCATCAACTACAAGAATAATTTTATTTGTTGTTCTTCTAAACTTTTTTCGCAAATTAAAAAAAGCCAACCTATACATCTCCGAGGAAATGTACTCACCATCATTTTCAATTTCATTACCCAATAAAAATTGAATTTGATAAAAAATATTCATTCTTAGGAAATCTACTGTTAAGTCTAATGAATTGTATTGATTAAAAAAGACAGAAATTGTGTTGGTTGGATTTTTTTTACAATACTGTCCACAAAATGTTGTTTTGCCAATATCATCTTGTCCTGATAGAAAGATGACATCCTTGCTATTTTCAAATATTGAATTTATTTCTGAAATAAAATTATCCCTCTCAATAAGATTTTTCCAGTCCCTGTTTGGAAAACCCAATGAATAATAAAAAATATCAATTATTTGTGGTTCAATTGAATTCATTATATAAAATTTTAAGATGAAAGTAAAGTGGGGGAGAATTCAAATCTAAGAAATTTTAATAAAAATTTAATAAAAATTTATGCCCATTAAATATTATAAAACTTAGTCTTATCTTAAAGTTCCCTCTATCTAATTAGGATAGTGCAAACTACCCAACCCAATCTGTCAAAGATTTATTTTTTAGATTGAAATATTATGTTATAAAATATAGAAACAATCTAGATCTTTAAAAAGTGCTAAAATGTAATCTTTTATTGGTTTAGCTTTAGTGTACTAATCTCTACTCAAATATATTAAACTCTTAAAGGTAAACTTTAATACTCACTCAGATCCCAAGGGCGCCAGCTAAATACCCTTGCCAATTTGTGCAGATTAAACCAATCTGTACCTGATGATATTTTGACAATATTCAATCCAAGGTGATAGTTGAACTTGAACAGTTGTACCAATTTTATTCAGGGTTTATTTCAACTCAAAATTTTATACAATTGTTAGAATTTATGGATTTAAACAGAGAGAAAAAGAGGATGGTACACCATTGATTATTATGTCATTATAAATTTGAATAAAATCCTTTTTAATATTGCTCTTCTTTACTATTCCGAATGTTTTTCTGGATAATAGGATTTAAAAAATAAGATTTGTATACGTCCCATTTCTCATTAAGCTATATTGTGTCTTGTGATTTAAAGTATTTAGCAACAACTGTAGTTTGAAATAAAGACATAAGAATTGATTAATACTTAATTATTAAGTTGTCGGGGAGAGTTTAAATCTACTAAATATTATATTAATCACGATTTTTATTCGTCTCAGAATTAATTATTTTCCCTATTGTAGATTTGCTGATTTTTATATTTTGTGCTTTTAATTTTTCAGAAATAGCTCTGTAACTTAGCCCTTCTTTATTTAATTCTAATATGAATTTTATTAATTCAGGATCTTGACCGATAGTTTCTCGTATGTCTGATTTGACTTTAATATTTTTATTTCTAAATATTAGATTAGAATTGAATTCCAACAAAAAACTTTCTTTCTTAATTGAAGAGGGAAGAAAATTACATTTCAGCACAGTAAGTTTTCGTTCATTGGTATTTTTTGAACCCCTAATTTCTACAACACTTCTCATTTTAGCCTCGAAACCTTGAGAACCAATAATATTATCTTTTGAAGACTTTTTATAATCAGATCTTTTCCCGAGGTGATGTAGAAAAATTATTAGAGTACCATATTTAATAGCAAGTTTATTATAAGCATTTAAAAACTCTCGGACTTTTGTATTGGAGTTAAGATCTCCTGTAAACACATCAGCAAAAGAATCAATAATAATCAGGTCTAGTTGTGAATTATTTAAAATAAATTCTAATCGCTCTATTAAATAATCAAATTCAAATAGGAAAAATAAGTTTTTTAAATTTTCTATTTCTTTATCAGCAGTTTTTAATTCTTTAAGTTGTTTAGTGATAGATCCTTTAGTAGAATAGAATTCATCTTCCGTACTTACATACACGACACTACCGTGATGAATGTTTAATTTAAAATCTAAAAATTTATCTTTCTTAAGAACTATGGACAAAGCTAGCTGTCTTAGAAAGCTCGATTTACCAGTATCAGATGAGCCTACAACACTAGCTAACCCAACTTTTTGAAAAAATGGTTCTAAAAGTTTTGGAATCTCTTCTTTGTCACTCTTAAAAACATCATAGCCCGTTTCAATTCCTGAAAGAATTTTTCCATAATCTTGATTAGGAATGCTCTTATAATCAATGTTATTTATATATTCATCTTGCATAAAATTAAATTTTGGACCTTGTCCAAATATAATATTTATATAGATTAAATGGACAGGACAAAAATTGAAGGCGCATTTTAAGTGTCCCCTTTTTATTTATTTTATTATAGATAGGTCTAGTTAAATCAAATAATCAATTATAAAGGGGGATTTACTTAAAAACATTATACTGGTGATTATTATTAAATGAATATCTTAGACCTGTAATATATTTAAAATTTAAAATAAAGGTATACAATTCGGATACCAATAAAGTTGGCAACTTGTTAAAAGGCTCATATTAAGTATTTTACCGTCCTTGGTTCGAGCCCAAGAGGAGGAGCAAAACAGACCAGTCTT
>TARA_R110000851_G_scaffold301208_1_pt1 | contig 16228 bp, 24 predicted proteins | sample TARA_R110000851 | Tara Oceans TARA_R110000851 (sample SAMEA4397627) | marine metagenome | biome: Polar Biome; feature: [DCM] deep chlorophyll maximum layer (ENVO:01000326); material: water (ENVO:00002006), including particulate matter (ENVO:01000060) such as... | depth 17 m | reverse complement strand
GTTAAGAAAGTTGCGGTTGATTTATTCGATAACTGCAAGCTTAGGAACGAAAACAAACACCTAGAACAATCCCTAGCCGAACACAAGGCGGTTATTTCAGGGCTAGTAAAACATGTCAAGACCACGAAATACCATGACGGGACTAGAACCGTAATCGACCTACTAACCAAAGCAAAGGAACTTACCAATGGCTCATAAAAACGTAGGGGAGATTATCAAAGACCAAAATGCTCGTATTGAAGCTTTAATCCACGAACGCTCTAGTTATATCAAGACGGCTCATGCCAACTACAAAATGCTCAAAGATGTAGCAGACACAGCCGTAGGTCTTTATAATGTTAAGTTAGAAGAGTCAGGTCGATATAAAGAGGCTCTGGAAAAGTACGCAGATAAAAGTAATTGGTTTGAAACTGATGGTACTAATTTCAAATGTACTTTTGATGACTATAAAATGCCATTAATAGGTTGGCATTACGCACAACAAGCGCTAAAGGGTGACAACAAATGAAATATGTATTAACAATACTTATAATCGCATGGACGGCTGTACTTTTGGTTGTATGCCACGCACTAACAGCACACGCCGCAACAGGCGATGTTGATGCAAGCGCAAGGTTCGTTCAAGTATGTCCTAACGGTACAATTTTTAGGAAATACCAATGCGAACGAGGTCAGCGTGCCATAGATTGCAATTTGGTATGCGTTAACCCCAGTACAGGTGAAATTATAATAATAATAGAAAGAGGCGAATAATGAATGAACTAATAATATTTGCAGGTGGACTTTGGAGAGTAATTGACGGCAGGGATTTTAGACCACAAAAATGGAACATACTTCTATTTGTTGGGTTACTAATACTCTGCATGGTGCAATTCGCAGGTATGACGTCTGATTTTAGATTTGCAGAAACCAGTGTGTTTGGCTACATGCTTAACATAGAGCTACAATCTTTTAAAATTAACGGCACAATCCAAGGACTGGTCACAGCCTTTGCGATATACGCCATAACGCTCATCAGCATATTGAGTGGATACAAGAGCTTCACGTGGCCTTGGGTCGTTTATCATTTGCAAATGCTTTACCTATGGACTGACAAGGACGGTCACGACGCATTTCCTGAGCTAATCAGCCACATAAAAGAAGAATATGAATCACCAGGTGGAGGTTACAGCTCATGGCACACGTCCTACCGTTTCCTAGTGCCGAGTATAGCTATATGTACTCTAACTTCATGGAATACCGAGTTCCTGTTCGCTTCCCTTGCTGCTGGCGTTTATTTCCCTTTGTCTATTTGGGCTTTAGACTATATGCCTAAAGAGCACAGAAATATTTATGGCGAAGCTTTTGCATGGGTACGTGAAGCCCTGGTGGGATTTGTTTTGATTGGCGGATTAACATTACTTTAAATAAAACTTGACATTAAATGTCATAATGATTATATTAAGTAATAGGAAAACAAATTAGGAGATTACATTATGCCATGCCCAAGATTTCAAGAACCAGATGACGCAGTTGAACCAGAAGAGTTAGGATTTATCGTAACTTATGATGGCGATGTTGTGAGTGAGCAACTATTCACCAGAATGGACGTGGCTGTGGACTTCTCTAAAGACTTTACGCTTAAAATGGCTAGAGATACAGGTTACGACTTTGAAAAGGTAACTATCGAGCTTGTGTATGACCTAGACGAAAACGGAGATGTTGTTTGGGAAAATGACGTTCTAAAAACTGTCGAATTTGACGCAACAATAAAAACATGGGAGATAAAATAATGGCGATTAATCACGAAAAAGCAGAATTGCACGATGTATCATTCGATAACGGGTACATCTATGTAGACGGAGCTAAGATTGCTAAGTTCATCGTGGACTGCAATGTAAGAGAGATAATGATGTTCAAAGAAACATTCGACGACCAAAGCGGTCTATCTCACATCTGTAAGGACGATAAAAATGTCTAAAGAAGTAAATGTATTAAGCGTGTTTGATGGGACTTCTACAGGATTAGAAGCTCTGAAGCACACCGACACCAGAGTTGGCACGTACTACTCAAGCGAAGTCGATAAGTACGCCATTCAAATCAGTGAGAAAAACCACCCTGAGATTGTTCGTATGGGGTGATGTAACTCAGTGGCGTGATTGGAACATTGATTGGGCTAGTATCGACCTATTTATCGGTGGCTCTCCATGCCAAGGATTCAGTGCAGCAGGTAAGCAGGGTGGGACTAAAGCCGAGCTTAACGGTGAAATCACTGTAGTCTCTGACCGAGAGACATATTTGGAAATGAAAGAGCTTGGGGCAAAATTCCTTAGTCACTCATACTTATTCTGGGAATATGTTCTCTTGCTAGACCACATCAAACAACATAACCCTAACGTGAAATTTATGCTTGAGAATGTTAAGATGTCTCAGTCCAACACGGATATGATAACTAACACTTTAGAGGTAGAGCCTGTAGTTATTAACTCAGCACTTGTCGGAGCGCAAAACCGTGTTCGATATTACTGGGCTAACTGGGAATTTGGTCAACCTGAAAACGAGAATGTCTTTATCAAAGATATTATTGAGGAAGAAGTTGATTCCAAGTATTACTTGACCGAGGAGCAGGTGTCAAAGATAGACCTGTCTAAGCTTGGAGAATACATCAAGAAAGACATAAAAATACTGGGACACCGCATAGGGTACAGACGTAACCTTCAGGTTTACGATGTTGAAGGTAAGACTGAAACGCTAGACACTTGCACAGGTGGCGGAAGACATCCACACATGTTGGTTAAATGCGTAGCCCAGGGAGGTCGTAACATTGTTGACGGCAAGCGTGTTGACTACAAAGGCGCTCCTACCGTGCAAAGGCTTGAGCCACGCACAGATGGTAAGACCAATTGTCTGACTACCGTTCAGAAGGATAACTACGTATTCGAGTTTGATGGTGAGACTTATGCTATCAGAAGGTTCACTCCACTGGAATGCGAAAGGCTTATGACCCTTAGCGATTATTACTGCCACGTATTTGATGAGAACGGCAAGCAGCTTGTGAGTAATTCTCAGATGTACAAGGCCCTTGGTAACGGCTGGTCACGGAAAGTAATCACTCATATATTCAAGCACCTAGACTTCTAACAAGGAAAATCCACTCTAACAGGGTGGTTTTTTTTGATGTACACTTTTGTACAATAGGTACGGTCAGTGTACATTTTAGGTGGCTTTTTATACATCAAATGTTATCCTTACTTAACAACTTATCTTACTTACCTTTTAGGAGTCATAACATGGAAAGATGGCACACAATATCCCGTAGGGGGTATACACTTTACACTGGAATCAACGACCAAAAAGGTCGGTCATTCATAACCCACGGCGGTACTGTTATCAACAGTGGCAGAACGTCTTATATAAAGGAAACGTGGAACAAGCTTTTTGAAGACCTTGATAGAAACTTTAAAAATTATAACGATAGTCTTTAGCCTGCATTTATGTGGGCTTTTTATGTATGACTTGACATGTCAGATGAATACATGTTATAACTTTACGCAACAAACAAAAAACAAAGGAATATTCAAAATGAACATAAACCACAAATATAATCTTGGCGAACTCAATATAATGGCGGTCAATGCACTTTTAGCCGAACATAAGGAAGAGTTTGGCTTGGTAGCTGTGAAGATTGAAAAGGCAGCATCAGAAGGTAAAATGGCTGTAAGTCTTAAAATCAAAGATAAAGACGGCAAAGGTGATTACACTAATCCAGATGCCTTTGTGATTATGCTAAAGCACCATGGGGGACGAACATCTTACATGGGCGAATACAAAGATGACGGAAGTTCTAACGTGTTCGACATCATAGAATATTCATGGGATATGATTGGGTAGTTAGATGTTTTCAATAAAGACTGATGGCAGTTGTATTGAATTATCTGACTTTGAGGACTACGATAAAGCCGTAGCCTACTCAATGGAATACTGTCGTAATAACAAAAAAAATATAGACATACTAGAAGACGGAAGACCTCTTAGAAGGTTCGAGTGGGCTATGCAGGGAGACCAGCGGTTCGTGAGAGACCTTTGCCCGATAAAGGTGGGGATACATTACCCCACCTGCGAGGATAGAGTTGTTCTAGTTGTGGGCGAGTTTGGTGACAAGCAGTTCACAGTGACCGATGTAAACAGAAAAGGCTTTTGGTATAAGGTTGACATATATGGAAGACCTATAGACACAAAAACAATTTCAAGGAAGGATTTGATAGCATGGCCTCACGAAGTGAAGAGATGGAGAATGTTCAACCGCACAGTGCCGTCATGGTTCAAATGTGGAGTTGCTACACTTTAAGGGAGTTGAAAATAGTATGTGATAAATTCTCACCTCAAGTGGGTACGTTTGAACCTCAAGTCCAAGCGTTCTTGTCTGAGTCTATGAATCACATCATCAAAATGATGAAAGATGGTAGGTGGAAAAGTTATAGGTCTGCTTACTGGAGGGCCAGGAAAAAATACAATAAAAAGAGGAAAAGCCAATGCAGCCAAATGAGTCTGATATAAGGAAAGCTCTGAAGGAACATAAAAACACTATAGGTGCTTCAAAGTTTCTTAGAGAAATGGGTTATAAATTTAGCAACTGCTTCATAAGAAAAGCATGTAAAGAAATCAAGAGCGAAAAACCCTTGGCATCTGGAACGATACACAACCCTATCGAAAGCAGGGCTAAACTCAAGGGTAAGAGGTTTGTATTCACATGCGCCCAGAATAATACACACGTACACAAAGATTTCCTAAAGAGCTTAGAAACCTATTGTAAGGCTAATAACGCACAGTTGATAGTCAGCAAGGTAACTTACAACCAGAACGGATTCCAGAACCTAACCAAAGAAGATAAATCTATATGGTACGACCCTAAGATTGTTAAATACCTGTCAGGTGAGTCCATGGAAGTGGCTAAAGATTTAATCTGGTGTGGCGAACTTAACATATTACCGACGGCAGTTGACCCTGTAAGCGGTCTTGAAAACTACACAGGCATAGCCTGCTCAATAATACCACATGCCAAGGTGAGATTGCTTAGCGTCCCTACGATGAAACATGAACCTGCCAAATTTATATACACAACTGGTTCGGTGACTCAGAGGAACTATATCCAGAAAAAGTCTGGTCAAAAAGCTTCATTCCACCACGTATTCGGTGCGGTGGTTGTCGAGTTCGCTGAAGATGGTAACTGGCACGCAAGACATCTTATCGCTGATAAGAACGGTGAGTTTTACGACCTGAAGCACGTTTACACCCCTAAGAAGATATACAAGTCTAAAAGGGTTGAGGCAATAAACTGGGGTGATATTCATATCGGCAAGGAGAAGCAGGAAAATATAGATAACTGTCACACCATGCTTGAAGACTTAAAGCCGAGGCATCAATTTATACATGACGTGTATGACTTCACCGCAAGAAATCACCACAACCTAAAGAACAAGTTCCACATGGCGAACGAGTATTTCCACGGTGTGAACAGCGTTAAGCAGGAAATAAAACATGTATCTAAGTTCCTGAATAAAATTTCTCGCTCCTGGTGTAATACGGTGATTGTCGAAAGTAATCACGATTTAGCTTTCAAGAGATGGCTTACAGAAGCCTCTGTTGCAAGCGACCCTGTGAACGCAGAGTTTTTCCACACTGCTTGCGCTAGGGTGTACAAGAGTATAAGGAAGCGAGAGAAAGATTTCAGTATTTTTGAGTGGGCTGTAAAAAAGTCAACCTACAATCTTAGCAAATGTACATTCCTAAGACAAGATGAAAGTTACAGAATTAAAGGAATTGAGTGCGGTATGCACGGACACGTCGGACCTAATGGTTCAAGAGGAAGCCCTAAAGGACTATCCAAAATCGGTGTCAAATGCAATACTGGTCACACTCACACAGCTGGTATCATCGACGGAATTTATACCGCCGGCGTTACTGGAAATTTAGAACAGGGATACAATATTGGGCCATCTAGTTGGTCTATAACCCACATCGTAACTTACCCAAATGGAAAACGAACGCTTATAACAATGAAAGAAGGAAAATACCATGCCTAACCTAAACGAACTAAAAGCAACTACATCAATGGTACGAACAGATATGCTCGATTTGATGATTGACCTTGAAACATACGGCACTAAAAATGATGCTGCCGTTGCATCTATCGGTGCTTGTTTCTTCGACCCACTAACAGGCGAGATTGGGGAGAAATTCCACTGTATCGCTAAGTTTGACACAGTACCAGAAGAGGGTATGGAAGAGTCAACTATGAAATGGTGGGCGACACAAAGTGAAGATGCAAGAAAAAGTCTTTCAAGTGGTAGCACTCATTACAATGACATGTTATCTATGTTCTACACATGGGTAAAAGACAACGCCAACCTTAATAGCGTAAAACCTTGGGGTAACGGTTCAATTTTTGATATGGTTATTCTTGAGAGCGCATTCAAATCTATTGACATGAATGCTCCATGGAAGTTCTGGAACGTAAGAGATGTTCGTACTATAGCTGACTTGGGTATGCACGTTAAGGTTAATTACAAAGACGAACCTTTCACGGGTATCCGACACAATGCGCTTGCAGATGCAGAGCACCAGGCTATGTACGTTAGCAAAATAATTGGAAGACTTTTATCTTGATAGGTGTCGATAGAAGAATATTTAACTTACTTGAATCTAGTGAACCTGACCTCAAAGAGAGGTTCAGGTTTCTGATTCGTAGTGAGGCTTTGAGCCACGATAAATTAAGGAAACTTAAAAGCGAACTTAAACAAGCAAGGGCAGACAACATGGAGCTGTTCAAAAAAATAGCCACAAAGGAACAAGAGAATGAGTCAATTCAGTAAGACAACAGGGGCTAACCTTAGAGCCATCAGAGAGAAGTACAAGTGCAAGAGCACTTTGTATGACAAGAAAATACACATGACAATGCTACAAATGAGTCAGGCTATAGGTATAACCGTCAATCAATATAGAAATTACGAGACTGGAGATGCTAATATGAGCCTTGTTCGTGCTCAGCAATGTTGCAACCTATTAGGCTGCAAGCTTTCGGACTTAGTAAAAAATGCTTTCATATAACAGAATAGTAGTGTATAAATAGAGTACACACTCTTCTTAACCTGTGTAAAGAAAAGGCGCTCAAATGAACGCCTTTTTTATTGCCTAAAGTGCTTTATAGCAGATGTGTCTGGTCTTACCAGTAGGGGACAGTCTTGAGTCTGATACGATATGACCAGATTCTATGAGCATGGATAGAATATCCATAATTCTCGATTCGTTAGAAACCCACTGACATTTTGATTTCACACCAAACTTGCCACGTAGAGGTATCCAGCCGTCATTGTCTCTAAACTTGTCAACGATGCGGAATACTTTTTTAACTTCTTCCTCGTGCCTGTTCTCTGACATATTTTTGCGAAGTTCTTTTATGAGACGCTTAGTGCAGAATACAACAAAAGATGTAGCCCACATTGCTTCAGCGCCACCAACTTCTAAATCTTTACCTGCTTGCTCTTTGCCGACAGATGCTATCAAAGCCAATTTATAAGAAGCCTCCATAACCCTGTTCCACATAACTTCAATACCAGTTCCTTCTCTGCGACAAATATCAGCTTGCTCTTCTACCTGCTCACCAACGGTGTCAAAAATATCTTGAGCTTTGTCTGAGTTGAATACTCGCATAGGTCTAATTTTATCCCTATTCAAAATATCGTCCCTATGTGGGTTTGTTGGAGCAGCGTTTATCCTTTGCAGTTCCAATACAATATCATCAGGAACAAAGTCGCATTTTTCCATAAAGGCTCTGTCGAATTTTCTTTTCTCTGGCTTATGGTCATCAATTTGCATAACGAGCCACCTGTTTAAGAAACCATCAAGCACATCTGCACTTTTCATAGCGTCATAGAACTGGTCTGGAGTTGCAGTACCTAAAATGCACATGCAAGGCTGTTCTATATAGCGTGTCTTTTCCTTATCAGAACCCTTGGTCATAATCCTTCGGTCTATATCCATAAACCTGTCAGAGGCTGATGTGGATAGCTTTGTCATCATGGCTGCAACACTAGCTTGGTGCGTAGATGCATTTGATGATTTCATGCTCTGTAGGGTTTTACCAAATTCGTCCATAAGTGAAAGCCTTCTACCGTGGTTTTCATATAGATGGTCAAACATGGCTGCACCTGAAGACGGGTCTGACCCACCTATAAGTTCCCAACACTCAGCCAACTGGAATAATTTGTTTATACATTTACGTGGGTGGTCTTTACCTGCACCAGATGGAGCTATGGCGACCACATACATATTTGTTCTAAGGTCTGTGAGGGTTGCGAATCTGTGACCCATAAGTACACCGATGGCAGGGATTGCAGCCGCCAAAGATAGGACTGGTTGAGGCTTGATTGATGTCTCTGTTATCCAGTCAGTTATTTTTCCTAGAAGACCAGGAGCCTGTAGCAATTCCGTTGGGAAACCGTCAGGGCCGAACTCTGTATCATCTTCTGATTCCTCGGCATCTTCTTTGTCAAGGGAGGCTTTTTCCATGAATTTATCCATGCTAAACTCTTCTGCACGCAGAGACCAATCTAGGTCTACTTCACGATAACCTGCAAGTCTAGCCATCTTGAAGAATGTGTTTTCTGTCGTTCCACCGCCAGCGCTGAAACCATTCCACTTGGCTTGTAATTCCTCTATACCCTTGTATTTCGATGAATTTGAAGACCATGTATCCCACACAAATAAGCCATCTTCGCCTAGCATGTTATGTATACCCATACCAACCGCCAACCAATCTTGGTATTCGCAGTCTGGTGATATATATGAAAGCGCTGAAACTATTTTATCATTGTCAGTTACAGAGTTTTCAATTCTCTCTCTGGGTTGTAATGACCTAACTGACTTTGGCTTTGGCTTTTCTTTTTCTTTTATATCTTCTTCTTTAATGGTCTCGATTTTAAATAGAGTGCCTTCTACAGATGTTGAGAACGAGTCATCTTCATCTTCAAAGTTACATGATGGTAGGTAAGAAATTCTCGCAAGGTCTTTGCAAGCTATATCTACGTGTGTACCATCTTTGTTTTTCTTGTCATCGTCACCAAACTTTTCAAACGCAAAAAATTTCCATATAGATAGATACTTGCTTGATGAGCAAGGGTAGTTAAATGGAACTACGACCCTAAATTTTACATGCTCTTTTGAATTTGAATAAGTAGAATATATGGAATACTTGAGACCTCTTAATACTTTTGAGACCTCGTTTATTGTTATACTGTTTCTGTCAAAGTCAAGAATCATACCGTGCATACGGATTACGTTCTCATTTTTTCTTTGAGCTTTGTTAGGTGGGTATTCTGCAAACGAGAACAATTGCCCATCTTTAGAGTTTCTAAAGTCGTGCATTGATAGGTATTTATTATATAGTTCGTCCCAAGAGAGCTTCTCCTGCCTACCTACAGCCGTCCTAGCGTTGGGAAAGAGCGATACATTCAGTTCCATATTTTTTTTGTTCTCCTTGTCTATGTGTCCTTTATATATAACCCAAACAATGTGACATAGCAAGTCATTTTTTTTCTTGACTTTGAATTACACATCGCTTATAACTGTATCAGGATTAAAACAAGGAGAGTAAAAAATATGTCACATGACAAACTTATCGAAGCCTTTCGCAAGGCTAAAGAAAAAGAGAATCAGGCGAAGAATGTGCGAGCATTAGCTCAGTCTGAACTTCTCAAAGCTATCAAAGAAGAACTAAAAGAGACTGGTGTTAATCATATTAGCGAAGTATTAGACGTGACCACAAGTGTCAGTCATAGCTTCGACCAAGATGACCTAGTTCCTATGGTTAAAAAGAGCAAAGTTCTACGCTCTATCTTTGAAATAAAAGTTACCCCTACAAAGGGTCAACTTGATGCGCTCAAACTTAAAGACGAAGACCTTTATGATGAGGTTATGGAGTTTTGTACTATTAAGGATAAAGCACCTTCATTTAAAATTATAGATAAGGAGAAGTAAAAATGGAATTAGGAATTGTAACAGAAGAGCAACGTGAAAAGGCGAGTGCTTATATTAAAGAAGCTGTGAAAGCAACTATCCGTCAACGTGAAGAGGGTGAACATATTAAGGACATTCTTAACACTTTGAAGAACGACTTTGACATTGTACCTAAGATTTCTCGCAAGGTTATCGAAGCTCACATCAAAGGTAACTTCGCAGAAGTTGTTGCTGAAAATACAGCTTATGAAGACCTTAGTGAAATCACAGGTGTTAATAAGTAATGCAGAAGCTTAGTAGCCTAAAGTCGAGCACGGCTTTAAATCCACCCATCATTGTTATATACAGTGAACCTGGTGGGGGCAAAACAACTTGGGCTGCATCAGCGCCAAACCCTTTATTCATTGATACGGAAAAAGGCTCTGGCTTTGTAAATGTAGCTCGTGCAGGTGACTTGTTCGGTAAAGATTATATGGATTCGTATGATGATGTAATTGCTACCATGAAGATGCTTGTTAAAGAAGAGCATGACTTTAAAACACTTGTAATTGACTCTCTCAGTGCAATGATAAATCTTATTAACGATAAGGTTTGTGATGAGGAGAAGGTTGATAGTATTGGAGACATACCTTACGGTGGCGGTTATTCCAAAGCTAAAGATAAATGGCTTGATATGTTTAAAGCGTTTGAAGTTCTTAGGTCTAAGAAGGGAATGATTATTGTAGTCACTGCCCACTCTGAGACTGAGAAGTTCACAGACCCTAAAACATTGAACAGCTATAACAGGTATAACTTGCGAGGTGTTAACGATAAATACCTTGGCGTAATCAAAGAGCGTGCTGACTATATCTTGTTCGCTAACGATGATTACGTGTACCAAGAAAAGAAAGCAGGCTTTAGTAGCGATACTAAAGTTGTGTCTAAAGGCAAGAAATTGTTTACTAAGTCACAGCCGTCTTACCTTGCGAAAGCAAGGGGGAGAAACCCAGTTCCAGAGAAAATTGATATGCCACTAGAAGACGGCTTCAAGGCTTTCATGGACGTAATTAAAAAATCAAACAAAGGAAAATAAATAATGAGCGGATTTGGATTTGAACTAGACGACCACGAAGTATCAGACGCACCTACAGGTGGCAAGCCTGAGTATCGTGTAATTGAGCCGACTGACCATAAAGCAACTATTATGTCAGCAGACTTTAAACCTACCAAAAAAGGTGGCGAAGGATTATCACTTGAGTTCCAAGTTGATGCCGACGACATTGATGATGAACATGAAGAAGATGTGTCCATCCGTCACTGGATTAACACTAAGCACAAGAACCCAGAAGTTGTTGAAATTGGTCGTGATGAGATTGTGAAGCTATTCATGTCTTGTGGATTACCACTAGCTAACGCAAGCCCAGACGACTTGATTGGTGAAGAATGTGTTATTCACATTGAGCATGAAGAGTACAAAGGCTTCCAACAAAATCGCATCAAATACTTCGTATTCGACAAAGACGAAGATGATGATGAAGAGGAAGAAGAAGTTAAGCCTAAAGCTAAGAAAAAAGCTAAGAAAAAAGCTAAAGTCGAAGTTGAAGACGATGACGAAGATGACGACGAAGAAGAAGTGGTTGTTACTAAAAAGAAGAAGCCAAAGAAAAAAGCTAAACCTGTCGTAGAAGATGACGATGAAGACGACGATGAGAACGAAGCACCTTGGTAAACTAAAATAAAGATTAGGGAGACTTATGACTAAACTTATCATAATTAACGATACGCCTACATTACGTGCCCTTGACCAGATAATGGCAAGTGAGAAACCTAGATACTCTAACGGTATCGGAATGGGTGAACTTGGCGGTGAATGTAAAAGAAGGCTATGGTATAAATTTAGATGGGCTAAGTTAGAGTCTCCCGACGCTTTATCTCAAAGAAGATTTGCTGACGGACACGCCAGCGAGGATATAATGGCATCAAGACTCAGGTTGGTCAAAGGTGTAAACCTTTCAACTCATACTCCAAGTGGAGGGCAACATGGCTTTAGTCATTTTGGCGGTCACTTAAAAGGTTTTCTTGATGGTAAAATAATTGGAATTAAAGAAGCTCCCAAGACCAAACACGTCTGGGAACATAAATGTGTAAACGAAGCTAAATGGCGAAAGCTTAAAAAGCTAGTTGACACTATTGGAGAGAAGAATGCGCTACGTGAGTGGGACGATAATTACTTCGTCCAAGCCATTGAGTACATGTATTTTGAAGGCTTTACCAGACACTACCTAACTGTAAACACACCAGGAAGTCGTGACCATTTTTCTGTCAGGACTGACGCTGATGATGTTGAAGCTAGGTGGAATCTTGAGAAGTGCGAGGATATTATTTTTGGCGAAGGTCTTCCTGGTAAGGCTGCGACAAATCCTAGCAAATTTGTGTGTAAGTTCTGTCCATTCAAAGACCAGTGCCACAAGGGTGCTGATATGATGGTGAGCTGTAGAACATGCAAACACTCTAAACCAACTTATGAAGGCAAATGGTATTGCAATCAATATAAAAAGAATATACCGCTTGAGCACCAGAAAACTGGTTGCAGTAAATTTTATGAACAGATAGAACAATGCTAACACCTAGAGATTATCAGGGCGGAGCTGTAACGTCTGTCGTAGATTACATGAAGAGCAATAAGGGCAACCCCTTGGTATCTGCATGTGTTGCGTCAGGCAAGAGCTTGATGATTGCCGAGCTTGTTAAACTGTGCCTAGGGATAAATCAAGACACTCGTGTTTTGATGCTTACCCACGTCAAGGAATTGATAGACCAGAACCATCAAAAGCTTTTGTCTCAATTCCCAGACGTTGACTCAGGTATTGTTTCTGCGAGCATGAATCGTAGAGAGTACGGCAGACAAGTAACCTACGCTGGTATCGCATCCATCTATAAAAATATTAAGAAGCTTGGGTGGATACATTTGCTGATTATTGATGAGGTTCACTTGCTATCTCCAGATGGAAATTCAATGTACCGAAAAACAATCGCTGCCTTGAAGAAGATTAATCCCAAGCTGAGAGTTATTGGCTTTACAGGAACGCCTTGGAGACTGAAAGGTGGGCACCTGCTCGACGGTGAAGACCCTATGTTTGATGATATATGTTACGAGGTTGGTCTAGGTGATTTGGTTCGCAGGGGTTTCTTAGCTCCACTTATATCACCACCTGAAGGTTCAAACTTATTTAAAGTTGACCTTAATGGTCTCGCAACAAGTGGCGGTGAATTTGTCAGTAAAGACATGCAAAAGGCAATGGATAAGGAAAAACTTACCAAAGCAGCTGTCGATGATATGGTTCGACTGTGTTCGGATAGGAAGTCTTGGTTAATTTTTTGTGCAGGAGTTGAACACGCAGACCACGTTCGAGATGAAATACGCTCTCGTGGATTGAAGTGCGAGTCTATCAATGGTAATACACCTAAAAAAGAACGTGAAAAGATACTTGATGACCTTAGACACAAGCGTATTGATGCCGTTACAAACAATCTGGTACTAACAACTGGTACTGATATACCAAATATTGACATGGTTGCCTTCCTTAGAGGTACACAGTCACCTGGTCTATGGATACAAATGTGTGGTCGTGGTGCAAGAGTTGATGGTATCAACATCAAGGAGAGCATCAAAAAAGGCAAACGTGACTGCATGATTATGGATTTCTGCGGAAACATCGACAGGTTTGGGCCTATAGATAAAATCCAGTTTGAGCGCAAGAAGCCCAAGAAGAAGTCTAAGCACGACATGTTGCTGATACCTTCTAAGACCTGCCCTAACAAGTTCTGCCTAGCACCTAACCCTGTACAAGCTAGAGAGTGCTCTGAGTGCGGTACTGAGTTTGATATGGAACATACTATCGTTCACGACCAGAAAGCCTCCACAGCCCTTGCTATGGACGCAAAAACTGGAGCGATTGAAAGCGATGACATTGTTGAGAAGAAAAAATTCGACGAATGGGAAATAGCTGACATTCATTACAACCTGCATAGGCGTGCCGGCAAGCGTGAAAGTTTGAAGGTCACTTACCTCATAAAAGGCGGTGTGTCATTAGATGAGTGGGTAGGATTCAACCATGACAATGATTTTGTCAGAGGTCAGGCTCAATTATGGTGGAGCAAACGCTCTCCAATGCCGTGCCCTAGAACCACAAAAGAAGTTGTTAAAAGATTCGGTGAGCTTCGTGTTCCTAGGATTGCTATGGTTAAGTTAAACAAAGAAGATGAGTACGAAATGTTCAATGTTAAGTTTTAAAGCTTGACATTTTACGTCAATGACATTACATTACTGTATAACAAAGGAGAAAATTATGGACGTTAAATCAATATCACAAGACATCAGAGATTTTTCTGGTGAACTTAAAGCTAAGCGAAAAGCATCTGGCAAGACACAGACAGAAATGGCTACTGCATTAGACATTTCATCAAGGACATATAACCGATGGGAATCTGACGGAACTTTGGCTGAGAATATCATCAAAGACCTGAAAAGACTTCAAGCCGTAGGCTCTGAACTTGATAAGTAGCATGAAGCTAATTCTTAGGGGTGTATTCGCAGGTATACCTTTAAAGTTCCAGACCACGAGACCAGAAGACGCTATTTGTTCGGAGTTTGCTTACAAGCTCCGAGAGATGCAATTGTCTGGTGAGGTCAAAAAAGACTTCGCATGGACGCACGTAGCCAACGAATCAAATGGCAAAGTATCATATCAAGCTGAGATGGCTGAAAAAGCGTTGGGAAAAGTAGCAGGATGGCCTGACCACATGTTTGTATGGTCAACTGGTAGCTTTGGAATCGAGTTCAAAACACCTAAAGGCGTACAAAGCCCGAAACAAAAAGCTGTTCAGGCTTGGTTCGATAAGTGCGGTATCCCGTACTACATATGCAGATCTTCAAAAGAAGCTTTCGTGGCGTTAAAGAGCCAAGGGCTTATTTAAACTCACCCCATGAAATTTTATCAAGCTTCATAATATCTGTTTCAGCGTTAATAAAATCTTTAATAAGAGCACACTTGTCTTTACAAGCCTTTATATGCCCCCAAATTTTTCCCGCTTCTTCGTCGCTCAAAATACCAGCGGTTGCGTTGCGTTGTTTGTGTTCAGGTGCTTCTTTTAATATAGCCTCTGCGCACTCTTCTTTTATAAGAGAAATTCTACTCAACTTCTCATTTTCAAGGATTCGTGTATCAATTACTTCAATACATTTCCCGTTTAACCATCTTTCATTTCTATTCATGGAGCTGTTCCTAACACTAATCCAATTGTCCAGTTGCCACCTGTTGACTGGTTGGTCTCAACGCTTAAACCTGTCATGTCTAAAGCATCACCACTGTCCCATGCGGCGAATACGGGACTTTTCAAGCCATAGGTTCTGGAGGTAGCTGTCGCTGCTGATGTTGCGTCTACACCCATATAACTTACTGATGAACTGGTTGACCCCCAGCACTTGGCTGTAGAGGTTGCGTCTGTAATAATCCCTACCCAATAGTCACCTACTGGTATGACTGCATCAACAGCAGATAGTTTAAATCCGTTACTAGCAATAGACACAACACCACTATCGTACAATGGTGTGCCAGTTGGTTTACCGTCGTCACCTTCCGCCCATATACCAAACCTAACAGATTTGCCTGCTTCTGCGGTGCTAACGCCAAATTTCATATCAGAGCAATAAAACTCTTTACTAACAGGGTAGGGGTGGAAGCACAATCGCTCGAAGTATGGCGTACCGCCCGCTGTGTTTCTGTTGATGAAATCGTACATGCTAGGTGGCACATACATCGCACCAACAACAATCCGCACGCTTTCATCCTTGGCAACAATTTCACCGCCACCGCCACCGCCACCGCCAACAGCGCCCCAAGCAGAGCCATCGTATAAATTGAGGGCGTTGTCCGTGGTGTTGTACACAACCAGTCCCGTTGCAGGTGTTGCAATGGCATCACGTTGAGTTGTTGTCATGCGTGGAGGTAGCAAACCCTGTGTGGTGCTATCAGCTTGTAATATTGCCGAGGCATTAATACTGCCTGCGCCTGCACCAATGACAGCATCACCTGTAACGGTTAAATTACCAGCCGCACTTAGCGTCATCTTAGTTGTACCAGTGAGGTTATGGCTATCTGTTATATCAGTTCTCCATTCGTAACCGAAGTTACCGTCAACTGCAAACACTGTTTTGTTGTAACCTTCGTTGTAGATAACCTGTGACTCAGCGATA